>Ga0194055_10003818_pt1 | contig 11503 bp, 10 predicted proteins | sample SepL449m_MetaG_FD_155482 | JGI IMG/M metagenome (GOLD analysis project Ga0194055, IMG submission 155482) | Anoxic zone freshwater microbial communities from boreal shield lake in IISD Experimental Lakes Area, Ontario, Canada - Sep2016-L442-9m | ecosystem: Environmental > Aquatic > Freshwater >... | reverse complement strand
TTGCGGTAGGTTGCGGCTACAAATACCTGAATGGCGGCCCTGGCGCCCCTGCCTTTGTTTGGGTCCATCCCAAGCACACCGATCGCTGCTGGCAACCTCTGAGCGGTTGGTGGGGGCACGCAGCACCGTTTGAATTCACACCCGATTACAAGCCAGCCTCGGGCATTGCACGCTACCAATGCGGGACGCAACCGATTCTCAGTTTGACCGCACTCGACACAGCCTTGGATGCATTTTTAGAAGCAGAAAAACTGGGGGGCATGCAAGCACTGAGAAAAAAATCCTTGGCACTCACCGGTCTGTTCATGCATTTGGTCCAGACCCAACTGGCAGCATCTGGTTTTGGCATTGCAACGCCGCTGGAAGATGATTTGCGCGGCTCACAAATCAGCCTGACTCGCAGTGAGGGTGCCTATGCCATTGTGCAGGCCATGATTGCGCGAGATGTGATTGGCGATTTTCGTGCGGGCGATGGCAAAAGCCAAGCCGATATTTTGCGATTTGGTTTGACACCTTTGTACACAAGATTTGTCGACGTATGGCATGCCGTGCAGCACTTGAAAGAAGTGATGGACAGCGGCGAGTGGCAAGCGCCGCGGTTTTCACAAAAAAATACCGTGACTTGATAATGACAAGAGTCAGTTCGATAAGGCCATTGCTCACGAAAATTTACTCAACCAGAACAAGCTTATTAAAATCAGTCATTGACATCTCATGATGTAATACGATTACTTTTGTCGCAGTTGGAGTTTCCATGTCGCGTTCCACTCGTTTGGGTCGTTTTCCCTTCGCTTATTCCATTCTTTTTTCTATGGCTCTTTGCCTTGGACTTAGCAGCGCTTTGGTGGCCTGCAAAAAACCAGATTCAGAAGCCGATAAAAAGCTTGAAGCTGTGGCAATCAGTTTGGGCAATGAAGACATTTTGCAGTTAGGCACTTCAGAGCACGGCACTGGCCCTGTCATCTCAGGTTCGCTCCAGCCTGAAATTCGAGCCGACCTGCGGGCCGAGGTTGCCGCCATGGTGATCAAAGTACACAAAGAAAATGGCGAGCTGGTCCGTAAAGGCGACTTGCTAGTCAGCTTAGACAGCTCGGTGTTGCGCGACAACCTGAATTCCGCCGACGAGTCGATGCGTGCTGCTGCGCAATCCTTAGATGGTGCAGAACGTCAATATCAACGCATGAAATCACTTCAAGCGCAGGGCATGGTGTCCACGCAGGGATTGGAAGAATCAGAAAATAAACGCAACAGTGCACAAAGTGAATTTGTAGCCAGTAAAGCGCGCATGGCTGCCGCCAAGCAGCAACTTGATCGAACGGAGGTTCGTGCTCCGTTTCAGGGCGTTGTGAGTGCACGGAAGGCTTCGGCAGGCGACACAGCGCAAATTGGCAAAGAGCTGATACAAGTGATTGACCCCAGCAGCATGCGATTTGAAGGCCAAGTCTCTGCAGATCAAATGAGCGTCTTGAAGCTGGGTCAGCGGGTCAATTTCCGCATCAATGGCGTGGCGCAATCGGGCGATCAACTGGGCAATCGAGGCACCATCAAACGCATTGATGGCGCAGCCAACCCTGTGACGCGACAAGTGTCTGTGATTGTGGAGATCAGTGGCAAAGATCGCCCGCCTGTGGTGGGCCTGTTTGCCGAAGGTGTCATTGAAACCTCAACCAAATCGGTCTTGATGATTTCTGAAAGCAGCCTGCGACGCGAAGGCGACAAAGTTTTTGCATGGGTATTGGATGGCGACAAAATTGTGAAGCGCAATATTCAACTGGGAGACCGCGATACGCGCTTGGGTGAATGGGTGGTGAACTCAGGCTTGGTGGCCAGTGACAAAATATTGCGCACCACAAGCAGCTCCTTGAAAGACGGACAAGCCTTTACGCTGCGCGCAGACACTGCCGCCAAAGTAGGTTCATAAAACATGTTTCTGTCCAATTTCAGCGTTAAGAAACCGATTGTCACCATCGTCATTTTGCTCATGCTCATGGCCATGGGTCTCATGGCGTTGAAGAAACTCAAAGTCAATCAAATTCCAGATGTCGATTTGCCATTGTTGGTGATCGATATCAATTACCCCGGCGCATCTCCTGATACGGTTGAACGTGAAGTGCTCAACCGGGTTGAAAAAGCCATGCAATCGGTCAATGGCATCAAAGATCTGCGCGGTACGGCCAACGAAGGCAACGCCAACATTCAGGTGTTCTTCGAATTCAAGAAAAACATGGTGGAAGCCACAGATGAAGTCCGCAACGCCATTGGCAAGGTTCGCTACAAACTGCCCACCGAAATTCGCGAGCCTGTGATTCTTCGAGTTGACCCCGGCGCCCAACCCATCATGCAATTGGCTTTGTCATCTTCAAGTCAAAGCCATGCTGAAATATCACGCATCGTAGAAGATCAAATTGCCGATAAGTTTCGCGGCATTTCAGGAGTGGCACAAGTCAATGTCAACGGCGCACTCAAACGTGAATTGAGCGTTTTGCTGCACTCTCAAAAACTTCGCGAAGTGAATCTTTCAGTCACCGAGGTGGTGAACGCGCTCAGAACTCAAAACGCAGCTGCACCCGTTGGAAAAATTAGAGGCACACTGGAAGATCAAAGCATTCGCTTGCTGGGCCGCATTGAAACACCTGCTGAATTCAACCAAATCGTGATCAAGCGCAGTGGCAATGACCTGATTCGGCTCGGTCAGGTAGCCACCGTGTCCGATGGTTTTGCCGAACTGACCACCATGAGCGTGCGAAACGGCAAACCCAACGTGGGCTTGGCCATCACACGCTCACGCAATGCGTCTACTGTGAGCGTTGCCAATGAAATACGCACTTTGGTGGCAGAAGTTAGCAAAACTCTGCCTAAAGGCACACAGCTTGAAATTACACAAGACGGTGGCGTTGAAGCCAGAAACAGTTTGAACAATGTGGTGGACGCGCTGATCTTTGGTGCAGGCCTCACTATTTTTGTGGTCTATGTGTTCTTGAATTCTTGGCGATCCACCCTTATTACAGCGCTGTCATTGCCCACCTCTGTAATAACCGCTTTCATTGCGGTTTGGTTGTGTGGCTTCACACTTAACTTTATGAGTTTGCTTGGGTTGTCCTTGGCCATTGGTGTCCTCATTGACGATGCCATTGTGGTTCGAGAAAACATCGTACGGCACATGGAACGTGGCGCTGACAGGCGAACCGCAGCATTGAACGGCACTTCTGAAATTGGCATGGCTGTCGCAGGCACCACGTTCTCCATCGTGGCGGTATTCATTCCCGTAGGTTTCATGCCTGGCGTTTCTGGCGAGTGGTTTCGACCTTTCGGTCTCACTGTGGTCGCCTCGGTTTTGGTGAGCTTACTCATTTCATTCACACTCGACCCCATGTTGTCCGCCTATTGGGGTGACCCTCCTGGTGAACACCTCAAGCCCAAATCAGGCATCAGCCTGAAACTTCAGCAATTCAATGCATGGTTTGACCATCAGGCCGATCGCTATGGCAATGTCATTGCCTGGGCATTGCACCATCGACGTTGGATGATCGCCTTTGCAGTGGTCAGTTTCTTGGCTGCCATTTTTTTGCAATATCAGTTTGGCGGCTCTAGTTTCTTACCGAAGTCCGATGGCAAAACACTGGCCATTGACGTCAGAACACCTGCCAGTAGCAATCTGGACTACTCACGCATGAAGTTGGAAGCGGCCGCTGTCATGGCCCGAAGTTTGCCTGAGACGAAGGCTACCAACAGCTATGTGAACCCAGGTGGTGGCCGCATTTATGTGGACATTGGCAAGAGCACCGACCGCAAACGATCAGCTCAAGTCATCGCCATTGAACTGCGCAAGCGAACCTCCCAACTGGTGGGCGCCGAGTACACCGTCCTTGACGACTTGTCCAACGGTGCATCAAAGCCAGTGCAGATTCGGTTCAGCGGAACTGACTCTCGCAAGTTGCTTGCCATCACCAGCGAATTCATGGCGCAACTCAGGCAAGTGCCTGGGGCGGTCGACGTGGGCTTGTCTCAACAAGACCCACAGAACGAATTGCAAATTGAACTAGACCGCGGCTTGGCCAACTCTTTAGGTATTTCAGTCACCGACACAGCCAATGCATTGCGCGTTGCTTTTGCAGGCATAGAAGTGGGCGATTGGGTCGATCCCACGGGAGAGTCTCGCGATGTGGCAGTTCGCTTAAGCCCCGAAGACCGCATGAGTGCAGCCAACATTGAACGCTTGCCCATTACGGTCAGCGGCATGAATACGGTTGTTCCTTTAGCCCAAATTGCCAAAGTCTCAATGGGCAAGGCGCCCTCCAAAATTGAACACTCCGATGGCAAGAGAACCATTGGCGTTTCTGCCAACGTGCAAGGTCGCTCTTCGGGTGAAGTCACTGCAGATGCCTTGAAGATTGCCAAGAACATCAGCTTTCCAGAGGGTTACGGTCTTGAACTAGATGGCGCATCCAAGGACCAAAAAGAAGTGTTTGCCGAAATGGGCATCGCGCTCATTTCCGGTATCGGTTTGATGTACTTCATTTTGGTCATGCAATTTGGTTCATTCACCGCGCCCTTGGCGGTCATGTTTTCCTTGCCCCTGTCGCTCATTGGCGTCGTATTGGCTTTGCTCTTAACCGGTGGCACACTGAATCTCATGAGCCTCATTGGCGTGATCATGCTCATGGGCTTGGTGGCCAAAAATGCCATTTTGCTGCTGGATGCTGCTCGTACTTCTGAGGCCGAAGGCATGGACCGCGAAGAGGCTCTCATGGCTGCAGGACGCAAACGTTTGCGCCCCATCATCATGACCACCTTTGCATTGATTGCAGGCATGCTGCCCGTGGCCATTGGCATTGGCGAAGGCAGTGAGTTTTACAGACCCATGGCCACAGCCATCATTGGCGGCACCATTACCTCGACCATTCTCACGCTTTTGATCATTCCCAGTTTCTATGACAGCATTGAGCTGACTCGCGAGGCTTGGGGTAGGCGATTCAAAGCCTTGGCTCAACGATTTACCTAGTCATACACTGGCTCAGCGATAATCGAGACTTGCATCAACGTCCCGAATGGGCGCTTGCCCTATTAGGATCTACCGATGAAAAAAAACTTTCCCCTTCAAATTGAAGGCAAAAACTCCGAACGCATCTTGGAAGCGGTCAAACACGAGATCCGCAAATACTTCAAACGCGAACGCAATCGTGCAGTCCCCAAAGAAGTTGACTTCTGGGATTTTGATTGCAGGGTGGGATTAACGGAAGAGACCGCCGAAGTGGTGAAAGTTGGAGCCGTGGTTGAAAGCCTGGGTGCTCTGGCCAAGGAAGGTGCTGCTTCCGTTTATGTCGAAATTTTGAGCAAGCACGGTGTCCGTGTCATTCGCCCTGAAAACGATCCAGTCATCATTGAGCGGGTTTCAGAATAAAAAGTTGCAAGCCTCAGTGAGCCTGAAAAGCACAAAGCCACTTAAACCAAGATTTGATAATTCTGAGCTTTTGCAACAGGGCGCAAAGCACGCTCACTTTTTTCCATTTTGACCAAGCCATATCCTGACATGGTTTTCAAAGTGCGCGAGAGATTACCCTGCTTTCTGCCTGTCATTTCAGCCAACTCTGTAATTGATGCTGGCTTTGCAGTTCGAATGACTTCCAGCAAAGCCCGATTTTCGTCACTCAAAACTTGCGCTAAGGAGTGCATGGAAGTGAACCAGATTTTAGGATCTGAGGGTTTTGGCTTCAATTCACCTTTGGCAATTGCCAATACACGTGCACGAATCTTTTCCTGAGAAGCAATTCCAATTTTGATGATTTTCATTTTTTCTTTACCTCAATGAGTATCCGATCCGCTTCTTCAAAGAAATCTGTGATGAGTTGAAAAATGCTTGTGAAAGCATAAGGAATTGCTTGATCTGAAACGAAGCGATGTTGATGGTCAAAAGGAAACCTTTGACCCGAAAATTTCAATCCCCTCAACTTAAGTGCGTGCGCATTGTCAAAGCCCATTAACCGCTTCCCACTGGGAGCATGCAATGTCAAAGCATACCTAACACCATGAGGAACATCACGTGAAACTTGGACTTCCCATGCTTGAATTTTGATCCAATAACCATCTTCTTGATCCAAAATCAAGTTATTCATGTCAAGCAAGACTTGAAGGCCAATCGTGGCATTTGTCAAAGTATATCACCTGTTGATATTTATAACTTCAACATTGAAGCCATAGCAAACCCGATGACTTAGTGACCTAGACGCATTGGTTTACTTTGGCAGTCTAAAAGCGCTGATCGCTAAAGAACCTGACATTAACTTGCAGTTCGACGCTGGCTTTGCCAACCGATAAACAGCCCCGCACCAATCACCACAGCGCACCCCAAAAGCATGGGCGCATCCAGTTGTTCTCCAAAAACAGTCACACCAATTGAAATACCAAAAAGAAGGCGCGAATATCGGTAGGGTGTGACAGCCGCAATCGAGCCCGTTCGCATGGCAATCATGAGTGCGGTGTACCCAAAAACACCCGATATCAAGGCAGCGCTAAGCATCAGGAATTGCTGCGCCTGCAATGCTACAAATGGCTTACCATCCCAAGCAGCAAAGCATGCGCCAGCAATCACCATGGTGGTAAAGCCATAAAAGCCAAGCACCTCCTTGGTCAGCGTAGGTGGTGCAGCACGAGAAAACAAATCGCGACCCACAAAACCTAGCGTTCCGATAACAGCCAACAAGGACATTGAAGAAAAGTCTTCTGCTGAGGGCCGCAAGATGATCATGACGCCCAAAAGGCCCGCCAAAATAGCGAGCCAGGTTTTGGCATCTACTTTTTCACGTAAAAAAATTCGCGCACCCAACACCACAAACAAAGGCGCGGATTGCAAGATGGCGGTGGCCGATGACATGGGCGTTAAAGCAATGGCCAAGACGTAAAACAGGCGGCCGAAGAACTCAAATACCGCTCTGAACAGCATGCTTTTAGTCAAGACTTGGGCCTGAAAAATAGTGACCCTTGCTCGCCGCGCCATCAGAGCGAAGACGCACAGCCCACCCGCACCAAACATCATTAAAACTTGACCTACGGGCAAATGCTTGGTGACCGTCTTGAGGAATGCATCTTCAATGGCAAAGGCCGCCATGGATGCAATCATCCAAGCAATACCTCGCAAATTTTCTTGTCGCAAAGGAATCCGTTCACTCCAAATCGCAAATGCGAATTGTTCTTGTTAAAATTTTACGACATAACATGCAGCGACTTGCCTTAACATGCCATTTTTGGCCTCGCATATGAAACTGATTCAGATCAACGACTTAAGTGCCAACGACATTCAGTCAATTTGGAGCTTGGCTACAAGACCAATCGCTCCATCCAGTGGCAATGTCGGGTGGTCGTTCGAAGGCAATGGCATCCGAACTCGCACAAGCTTTATTCAAGCCTTTCGCGAGTTAAACCTCAGCTTTGTAGAACTGCCCAATCTTCTCAAAACCAATGAACGGCCAGCCGACTTGGCCGGCTACCTCGATCCGTTTTATGACATCTATGTCATTCGTGATTCAAATCACGATCGCTTGACTGAGTTTGCAAACGCCTCACGCAGGCCTGTTGTGAATGCCATGACATCCTTAGGTCATCCTTGTGAAGTACTGACCGATGCGTACTCAATAGAAAAAACAATCGGCCCACTTTCAAGTGTCAAGGTCACACTTTGGGGCCCAAGCACCAATGTGTTCAAGTCTTGGCATGAGCTGGCTGGCGTTCTTGGTTTTGAACTGGTTCACCTGTGCGATGCACAATTTCATGAAAGCATACCGAATGTTCGCTTCAGTGAAACCATTGACGGCAGTACCGATGTGCTCATCACAGACGCTTGGCCAACTGGCTTTGAAAATGCAGCATGGTCATTGAATTCAAATCACTTGGAAGCAATGGGCAAGCCCCAACTTCTACCTACGCCCCCGTTTTCCATCGGGCGAGAAATTGCCTTGGATCCTTTGCAGTACCAAGGTTTTATGGGCTATGTGCAAAAAATTGATTTGCTGACCGTGCAGAAAGCCATCTTGAGCTATTTGATGGCTCATTGATTGCCATCGATAAATCTGCAGACGTCAATGCAGGTTACGTTTTCCCGATTCGTTGCTAAGAGCATCCAGAATAAACATGGGAATATCAGCATCGAATTTTTCACCATCTTCAGCCACGCAAAAGTAACTGCCATGCATGGTGCCTGTGGGTGTTCTTAAGCGGGTGCCGCTGGTGTATTGAAACTTTTCACCGGGTTGGAGCAAGGGCTGATACCCCACCACACCTAAGCCTTTGATTTTCTCGTGCAGGCCATTGGCATCGTTGACGCTCCAAGACCTTGAGATAACTTGAGCAGCGATGTTACCTTTATTGGTAATGGTGATGCTGTAAGCAAATGTGTAGAGCTCGCTCGCAGGATCTGATTGCTCAGGCAGATACTGGGGGATGACTTCAACTTGGAGTTTGTAGTTTGGCATGGTGTGATTTTGCACGAATTGCTAATTCAAGTATGGCAATAGATTTATGCCTTTAAAGGCAATGAACGTATTCTTTGGCCTGTGAGCTTGAACATCGCATTGGCCACAGCAGGTGCCAATGGTGGCACTGCAGGTTCGCCCACCCCTTCAGGCGGTTGCATACTTGGCACAATCCAAGTTTCAACCACAGGAGATTGGGCCATGTGCACCAAGGTATAGTTGGTGAAGTTGGTTTGCTGAACTACACCCTCTTGAATGTCAATTTTGCCGAACATGGCCGCACTCAAAGCAAAGTTCACCGAGCTCTCTACTTGCTGCGCTACAGTGCCTGGGTTGACCACGGTGCCGCAATCGATAGCACACACCACACGGTGCACGCGCGGCATACTGCCCTGGATAGACACCTCGGCCACTTGCGCCACGATAGATCCAAAGGACTCGTGAAAAGCCAAGCCATGTGCATGACCTGCTGGCAAAGCACTGCCCCAATTGGCTTTCTCTGCAGCCAACTTCAAAACAGCTGCATAGCGCGGTGCCTGCTTTAACAAAGACAAGCGGAAGGCCAAAGGATCTTGTTTGGTTTCAAACGCCAACTCATCGATGAAGCTTTCAGAAAAGAAAGCATTGTGCGAATGACCTACAGAACGCCAAAAACCAACAGGCACACCCATGCGCGTTGACACATGCGACATGTGTTGATTTGCAAACCCATAGGGCAAGTCAAACAAGCCTTCTGCCGTTGTTTTGTCTGGTGCATCAAACGGCCCAGAAAGAGCAGGCAAAACGCGAGACATCCAGCGCGGCGAAATGGCATCGCCAGCCGACTTGATTCTCAAACTTTCAACTTCGCCCTTGGCATTCAAAGCCGCGCTCAGTTGCGCGACATGCATGGGGCGGTAAAAGTCATGCGACATGTCTTGTTCACGTGACCAAACCATTTGAACGGGTACGCCATCGAGTGCCATGGCAATTTGAGTGGCTTGTGCGACCACATCGGCCTCTAAGCGACGACCAAACCCACCACCCAAAAGCGTGACGTTCACTTTCACTTTGTCTGCCGACACATTGGCCACTTTGGCAGCTGCAGCACGCGCCAATCCTGGCACCTGCGTAGGTGCCCAAATTTCCAAAGAACCCGATTTAAACTGCGCTGTGCAGTTCATGGGCTCCATGGTGGCATGCGCCAAATAGGGCGCCTTGTACTGGGCTTCAATCATGCGCGCTGCACTGCTTTCAGCTTTAGCGGCATCGCCTTGCTCATGAAACGTAAAACCTTTTTCTGATTTCAACTTCTCTTTGAGTTCTGACTCAATGCGCTTTGTATCAATGGCGCCTTCCATTCGCTGTGCCCATTGGGCTTTCACTTTGTCTGCAGCTTGCTTGGCATGCCAAGTGGACTTGGCAACCACTGCAAAGCCTGGGGCAGAACCTGCTGCACTGGTCAGCTGCACACACTTCACCACACCGGGCATGGCCAATGCCTCTTTGGCATCGAAGCTGCTTAAGGTGCCCCCCATTTGAGGGACTTGCACCACACTGGCAAAAAGCATGTTGGGCAGACGCACATCCATCCCAAACACAGCGGTGCCATCTGTTTTTGCGGGCACATCTGCACGCGCTGATGGTTTGCCAATGAGCGTCCAATCTTTGCGATCTTTGAGGCTGACATTTTGGGGCGTTTGCGCAGCAGCAGCTTGTGCAAATTCACCAAAATGTGCTGACTTACCAGAGGCGTGGCTGATCCCACCGTCTTTCACCTTGATCTCTTGCAAGGGCACTTTCCATTGGTCAGCCGCAGCCAAGCACAAGCTGGCTTTTGCGGTGGCTGCAGCCAGACGCAAATGCTCCCACGCATCTTTCACAGACGAAGAACCGCCCGTGGCATTCACGCCCAATTCACGGGCAACTTTGCCCACAATCCACTCCCCGCTGTGCACGAGAAACGGTTTGTCAACGCCCTCAGATTGCAAGGGGTGAAAAGGCAAGGTGCCTACAAACATGGCGACGTTGCCATAGATGCTGTCATGCCCTGCTTGCTCTAATCGAATTTGCTTCAAAGGCACATTTAACTCTTCTGCCACCAACATGGAGAGTGCATTGTGGATGCCCTGCCCCATGTCACTGCGGTGCATGGCCAAGACCACACCACCATCTTTGGCAATTTTGATCCAGCCGTTCAGGGCGACTTCGCCCTCGGTGGGCAACTTGTTGTCTGGCTTACCCATGCGTGAGCGTGCAGGCAACACGCCCCAACCCACAATGAGTGCACCTGTGATGCCAAGTCCGCTAAGGATGAGGTTGCGGCGCTTCATGCTTGTGCTCCTGCGGCACGGTGAATGGCTGCGCGCACGCGTTGGTAGGTGCCGCATCTGCACAAATTGGTCATGGCCTCGTCGATGTCTGCATCGTTGGGTTTTGGTTTTCTCTTGAGAAGGGCTGCTGCTGCCATGAGCATGCCGCTTTGGCAGTAACCACATTGGGGCACTTGTTCTGCTATCCAAGCCAGTTGCAAGGGGTGTGGTTTTTCGGGGGTGCCCAAGGATTCGATGGTTTGGATCTTGGCTCCTGCCACACTGGCCACGGGTGTTACGCATGAACGAACAGCTTGGCCATCTTGATGAACTGTGCAGGCTCCGCAGACTGCAATGCCACAGCCGAATTTGGTACCGGTGAGGTTCAGTGAGTCTCTGAGGACCCAGAGTAGGGGCATCTGGGGGTCTACGTCTATTGCAAGGTTTGAGCCGTTGATGTTGAGGTTCATGGGGCTTTCCTGAGTGAGGCCTTTGATTGGCTTTGAATAGTGAGATGCTATCAGGTGATGGGGGGTACTTGGTTAGAGCGTTGAATAGCAAGGCTAAGAGTGGTTTACTGAGTGAGCGCGTTGAGCAGCAAGGCCTAAGCTTGGTTTACCTTGCGGGAACGTTGAGCAGCAAGGCCTAAGGCGGCTTCCTCATGCTGGAGTACCAGAAATCGTCAGCCGCCTTAGGCCTTGCTACTCAACTTATTGATGGTGGCAAACTTCTGAACACCATCAATTC
>Ga0194055_10003816_pt1 | contig 11503 bp, 8 predicted proteins | sample SepL449m_MetaG_FD_155482 | JGI IMG/M metagenome (GOLD analysis project Ga0194055, IMG submission 155482) | Anoxic zone freshwater microbial communities from boreal shield lake in IISD Experimental Lakes Area, Ontario, Canada - Sep2016-L442-9m | ecosystem: Environmental > Aquatic > Freshwater >... | reverse complement strand
ATTTATTGGAGTTGCAACAATCAAACCAAGTAAAAAACCTATTTTTACGTCTCCCCCACCAATCCACTTCCCTTCAGATATAATAAAAATTGAATAAAAGAAACCAAATATAATAAAGCCAGACAGCAAACATAAAATAAGATGCGTATAATATTGGCGATAACCAATATTAATAATAATTAAAGATACTAGCCAAAGAATTGTTAAGCTAAGTACTAATTTATTAGGCAGTATGAGCCATTTATAGTCATATAGAGCTAAAGAAATAAGACCGACTAGCAATACGTACCAGAAAGACAAAAGAATAACGCCAGAAGCTCCAAAAGCATAAGGCCAATAAATATAGCTACACAGAAATAACAGAGCAGTCGTGAACTCTACGAGAGGATACTGGGCAGATATACTTTTAGAACAATATCGACATTTACCTTTAAGCAATAACCAACTAACAATAGGAACAAGATCTAATGGGATAAGTTCGTGTTTACAGTTAGGACAAATTGACCTACCGTTAACAATAGAAAGATTAATATTAGAGTATTGCTTATTAGTCTTTTCATGAAGTCTAAAAACAAAAGCATTAATAAAACTGCCGAAGCATAAACCCAAGATAAATATTATAAGTATATACATAATAAAACTGAGCCTAATTATATAGGCTCAGAGTATTAAGTGCTAGTTCTTTTTATTTCTACTGAGTTTGAATACAAGCTAAGTTGTATCCTTTAGTTGAAGTTTCAGTAGTATATACCAAAGCTATATTAGAGGCGGTTCCGACTGGTAATGACATTGTAGTAGCTCCACCAGTTCCACATAAGTTGCCTTCGAATATACCTATTTCATCTAATCTGTTAGTACTTGCAGCACCATTAGTATCCATCTCAACAGTAGTAACCGCTACAGGTGTTATTGTGGTGGCACCAAGTGTAGTACCATTAAAAATTTGAATTGAGTTTGGAACTAAATCACTAGTAGCCGAAGTTATCTGGCCATTACTAGTAGTAATGGCTATTCCAACGAGGTACTTAAAATTCCCGAAATTGGTAACAAAATTTTTAGCATCAGTTTTAGAGTTTGCTGCCAGATACGTTGATGATGATGGGTCCCAGCCAGGTAAATTAGCTTGGTTGTTACTTATAAACGAAACAATTTGTGTTGATAGTCTTGCAGCCTCGCTCTGTCGTCCGTTATTTCTCTGAGATCGTTGTAGCGCAGGTACTGCCAAGAATACTACTAGTAATATTAATGCAGCGATGGCTAGTACTATCAATACTTCAATTATTGTAAAGCCTTCGCTTTTTAGTTTATTGTGTTGTTTTGACATTTGTAAATGCCCCCTTTACTAATATATTAATTGTTATGCTTTAAATTTACTATTTAAACTAAATAAATGCAAGTTTTTTTTACTTACTTCCAGTAAAGTTTGAATTTCCTGCAAGTCCATAAATTGGAAGTAGCACAGCGGCAACGATAAAAATAGCCACTACACCTAGAACTATCATCATAACTGGCTCAATAATAGTTGAAACATTCTTAATTTCTGTGTCTACTTCTTTTTCATAATAATCAGCTGTTTTGCCCATCATTTGTTCAAGTGAACCTGATTCCTCACCAATACTCAACATATTCGGAACAAGTACTAAGAAATTAGGATCCCCTTTAATGGACTCACTGAGTGATTTTCCACTTTTTACCTTTGTAATAGCTTTATTTATTGAGCCCTCAATGATTACATTGTTAACAGACTTAGCGGTTATCTCTAGGACTTGAATTAATGGAACTCCACTGGCAATAAGAGTCGAGCACATTCGAGTAAACCTAGCCATATATAGTTTCATCATTAAATTCTTTATAGGCCATGAACGAATTTTTAGCGTATCGACAATCTTATTGCCTTTCTTGGTACGCAGTAACTGGAATATAGCAAATACTAGGACTCCAAGAGAAATAAGAACAATCCACCAGTCTTTAATAACAAAATGAGACACAGACAGTAACATAGTAGTTAAAATAGGTAATTTTGCCCCTGGAAGTCCGTCATATAATATTTGAACTTGAGGCAGTACCGTAACAATCATGAAGGTAACCACTCCTACCATGACTAACATAACAATTGCCGGATAAATCATAGCTCCTCTAACCTTAGAAATTATTTCAGCATCTTTTTCTTGTTGATTGGCGATTCTCTCTAAGGCTTTATCGATCGTACCTGATGTCTCACCCGCTGCAATAAGATTGATATATACCGGGCTAAAAATTTTGGGAAAATTAGTCATTGCCTTAGACAGGGATAGACCACCTTCCACATCTGTAACTATTTGACCAATTACAGTTTTTAGCTTCTTATTCTTGGTTTGGGAAGCTACACTGTTTAAGCTCTGTACGATTGGAAGGCCTGCATCAATAAGCGTAGATAACTGTCTTGAGAATAATACCTTATCATTTATTGAAACTCGGTTCATGAAATCGCTAATAAAAGTAAAAGACCCCGAACCCTCTGCATTAATTTCAAGCGGAGTAAGACCAAGATTTTTGATGGCTTTATAGGCACCATTCTGGTTTTCAGCCTGAACCTTAGACGTTATAATCTTATTGTCTCTTGGGTTTCTAGCTTTATACGTGTAGTTCATATTATTCTCTCATCAATCTATCTAATTCACCCAAATCGACTGCATAATTTCTGGCTTCATCATAACTAATTTCACCTCTATGCACTAAATTAACTAGCGTTTTATCCATGGACTGCATACCAAACTCAGAACCAGTTTGTATTATAGCTTCTAGTTGGCTGGACTTACCTTCTCTGATAAGATTTCTTACAGCAGGAGTGGCAATCATTATTTCTACGGCTGGGATTCGACCCCCACCAACTGAAGGAACTAGTCTTTGGGATACTATTGCCATGAGTGTATTGGAAAGCTGAGATCTAACTTGAGGTTGCTGGTGAGGCGGAAATACATCAATCATTCTGTCGACACTTTGACTAGCACCATTGGTGTGCAACGTAGCTAAAACAAGATGCCCGGTTTCCGCAACAGTGATTGCATTAGCAATAGTTTCAAGATCACGCATCTCACCCAGTAAAACTACGTCTGGGTCCTCTCTTAGAACTGATCTAAGTGCTGCTGAGAATGAATAGGTGTCGTAGTGCACTTCTCGTTGGACAATTACCGATTGCTTAGATTTATGAGTGTACTCTATAGGATCCTCAACTGTAATAATATGAACTGCTTTTTCCTGATTAATTCTATTAATCATGGCAGCGAGCGTAGTTGTTTTACCCGATCCTGTAGGCCCCGTAACAAGCACAAGCCCTCTAGGATAATCAGTTAATTTATCAATAATTGGTGGTAATTTAAGTTGCTCAATTGTTGGTATTTCATTAATTAATAGTCTGAAGGCTCCAGCAAGGTTACCTTTTTCATGAAATAGATTTACTCTAAATCTACCTAGTTCACCGAAAGCAAAACTAAAATCAAATTCTTTCTCACGAGCTAAGACTTGCTTTTGTTCATCATCAAGCAAAGAAAATATCAAACTCTCAAGAGTTGGTCCATCAAGTGCTTTCATTCCACTAATTGGTAGTAATGCACCGTCAACTCTGAGCATTGGAGGCAACCCAACTTGCATATGCAGGTCTGATGCTTTTCTAATAGCAACTTGTTCTAAAATAATTTCAATCTTGGGTTGTTCCATTATTAGTCCTTACTCATTGATGCAACTCTATTAACCTCATTTATAGAAGTCAGTCCCGTTAATGCTTTTAAATATCCATCTTCTCTCATACTTATCATACCTTCAACCTTAGCTTGTTTTTCGATTTCTAGACTTGTTGATCTATTAAGTATTAAATCCTGAATCTGTTCAGTTACGCTAAATACTTCATAGATTCCCATTCTCCCCTTATAACCTCCGGGCGAATCTGGATCATCGACACCACGTGTTAAAGTATAAGCGTTACTGCTACTAAGTGGCAAGTTATTAAATCCTAAATCAAGACCAATACCTTCTACATCAGATTGTTTTTTTGGTAACAGATTACCTAAAGTCTGATGAATAAGATCGACTTCTAATTTTGTAGCATCATACTTTACATTTTTTGCTGCTGTTCTTCTAACAAGTCTCTGTCCAATTACCGTTCTAACCGTACTAGCAATCAAAAATGGCTCTATCCCCATATCTAGTAGTCTTGGCAGGATGCCAGCAGCTGAGTTGGTGTGCAGTGTGCTAAAAACCAAGTGTCCAGTTAGGGCTGCCTGGACAGCAAGTTCAGCAGTTTCTTTATCCCTTATTTCTCCCACCATCACAACATTAGGATCTTGACGCAGGATTGACCTAAGACCACTAGAAAAAGTTAATCCAACCGCAGGATTGACCTGAATTTGATTTACTCCGTCCATCTTATATTCTACTGGATCCTCAAGTGTAACTATATTTATTGCATCGCTCTTTATCTCATTAATTAGAGCATAAAGTGAAGTAGACTTACCAGAACCAGTAGGACCTGAGGTTAATATCATACCGCTTGTTTGCTTAACTCCATCTCTGATAAATCTCAGACTTCTACCGACGTAGCCCATATCTTCAAGATTAAGTGAAGTGCCTGATTTATCTAGAAGCCGGATAACTATCTGTTCACCCCAAATCACTGGTGAAATAGAGATTCTAAGATCGATTTCCTTAGCTCCAAGCTTAAGTGAAAATTGACCATCCTGAGGTATTCTATGCTCATCAATTTTAAGGTTAGATAGAATCTTAATTCTTGACACTAAGGGTGGTTCAGCAACTTTTGGTAGCCTTGTTACTTCTCTTAAGATTCCATCAATTCGGCACCTAATTAGCATATAGTTCTTTGATGGCTCAATATGAATATCCGATGCCTTATTTTTGGCTGCAAACTGCAAAACCGATGTTATTATTTTACTGATTGGAGAATCCTGAGTAATGTTATTAACATTGCCTGCTCCAATATTTAGCTCTGCAGTTTTATTAGAAAAACCCTCTATAGTATCATCCTTAGCTTCAGTCTTAAATTCAGACATTATAGACTTATTAATATTAGCGTCGTACTGCTTTAATACGACCCTAATACCTGCCTCACTAGCTAAATAAACTTTGATTGGTCTACCGATTCTAGTTGAAAGAAAATCAACTGCTTGTATATTATTGCCATCTAGCATGGCGACAGCTAGTCGATTACCAATTTCCCCAAGTGGAACTGCCATATATCTCTCGGCTATTTCTTTAGGTAATAAATCTAGAGTTTTAGAGTTAATTAAAGCCTTGCTCAGATTTACGTATGGTATTTTATTAGTCTTAGCTATAGCTTCAGTTAAAAACTCTTCAGTGATAATATTTTGACTTACTAAATAGCTAAAAAAAGGTGTATTAGCTTTTTTTGCCTGATTTTTTAAATCATCTAGTTTTTTATTATCTAAATGTCCGCTACTAACTAATATGTCATCGATTTTTTGTTCATTATCTAAAGACAAAACTGTCATAAGGATTCTTTATTGGCTCTTATTGTTAGTAATAACACCCGGATTGCGATTTGGTTGAGTACCAATTTGAACAGTTACGGTAGGGTCTATGGAGCTAGTATTAAGATATGAGTTTAGCGGAGTAGTTGGGAAGTCTGCTGAGATACTAGGTACCACAGTTACGCTTTGCTGTCTTTGGCTTGGTGGTACAAATATTTTTGAGGATATAAATATTGATAAGACCCCACTAATTACGGCAACTATTATGATTGTTTCGTAATCTTTTGATTTCATTTAACTATCTCCGTTGAGGTTAAAAATTTATAAGGTTCTTGGTAGTTTGTGCTTGCTTTAAATGTTACAGTAGCTGGTTTTCCTGCAGGATTTGCAGTTATAGAAACTGATAGTACTTTTATAGGGATGATTGATCTATAAAGACTATCAAAAGTAGCTCCAATATTGTCTGGATTGGCGCTAAACGAACCAGCCAAAGCAATTGGAATAGGAACTGGTGTTAAAACAGGATCAACGGTTGCTTGATCAACTGCAACTGATGACGGATCAAGAGTAATAAAAGAAGGAGGCTGCGCTAATAATAAACCTAGGTTGCTGATATTCAAAGACCAAGCCGGGACATCTATATTGGTAGGCAATGCATCCAGAATAATTTTGGAATTATTTCCATTATTTCCCGTGGTTACGGTTGTGTTTCCACCAATAATATTTTGTTCCAAATTACCATTGAAAGTTTTGTAGGCCGATTCAATATTCTTGACTGAACTTAAATTACTATCAAGTTTATCCAGGGTTTTCTTTTGTGCAAAAATCACCCTATTTTGGTATTGTCCTTCACTATATAGACTCTTAATTGCAAAAAAACAAAAGATAACAATAAAAACTGCAACACTAGTTGAAATAACCCTTAGATTATTAATGCTAATTATTTGAGTTTTTTTACCTAAGATATTTTTATCCATGTTAATCCTTATTGCTTTCCCTTAGAAACGAAACAGTCAATACTTGGCTGATCACAGGTAGAGTGAGTTACATTTTGGTTAGGTACGTTAATTATGGCTGTTTTATAGCCTTTTTGAACGCCTAAATTATTTGCGATTATATTTCTAGCAAATAATGCTGTTGGCATAGTTGCTGATAAGGTGAAACATATATAGCCAGTTGAGCAACCACCGGATGAACCAGTAGCAAAAGATGTGTCATCGAGACCGGTAGTTTTTAAATTTGTAAAAACAGGCGCTGGAGCAGTTGAATTCTTAGAAGTATCCTTTATTGCCGGATCAACAATTGTAAATGTAGCATAGTTGAGTTGGTTATAATATATATTACCATCGGTTAAATTATCGGTTTGTACTGTCATGCTTAAAAGACCTGTTTGGTAATTCATATTTATAGTATTGATAGTAATTCCTGGAGAAGCAGTATCAACAATGTAAGGAATTAAATTTGATGCTCTTGGGATTGAAGAATAAAGCGCTGGCAGTGATTCAAGTAATTTTTGTATTGTAATTACTTGATCAATATCTTTACTACTTTTTATCTTAGATGTTTCTGACTGGATTAATGCAATATTGTTGTTAAGAGTATGCCTTTGGACTACGTCTACAGATATATAATATATAACTAGTCCTGTAAGAGAAACAAGGCTAACAATAATTGAAACTATTAGAATTAACCTATATGTTCTTCTGGCTTTTATGAACTGGGCTTTTACGTCAGGAAGTAGATTGAGCTGAATCATTCATTCCTCCCAGCAAGTCCAACAGCAACACTAAACTGGTTAGCTACTGCTAAAAGTTCATTCTGTCTTGATTCAGGGAATGACACATTATGCCATGCATTACCGACTTCAACATCTACTCCAAAGGAATTGGCAATTGTATTTGGAAAGTTTGGAATTAAAGATGCTCCACCGGTAACAATTATTTTACTCACTTTACTTCCCTGGAATCTTGTTTCAAAGAAGCTAATAGATTTTTCAATTTCAGTTATTAATGATTCAAGTGTCCCATGAATAGCCCTATCTAGTTGTCCGTCTAACTTAGTTGGGTCAAGACCAAATTTAAAAACAAATTGTTGTGCCTGATCATTTTCTATATTTAGATTTTGAGCTGCGGCTTTTATTATAGCCTGAGTGCCAATTGCAATAGATCTAGTAAGCTTAGGAACATCATTTACTGATATTATTAAATCAGTTCCAAGACTTCCTACATCTAGGACTAAAACAGTCGATTTTAAACCAGGGCTAATTAACGATCTCAGTATTGCTATATTTTCTGGCTCAAAAGCTATTACATTTAATCCTACCGACTCAAGTGCGTCTAACTTATCCTCAACATACTTATTACTAACACTGCTAAGCAGAACCTCTATCTTTGAACTATCTTTTGGAGAGTCACCTAAAATAGCCCAGTCTATTGTTGATTCACTAATTGGTGTTGGTATTAAGGAATCTGCTTGAAACATTATTGTTTTTTCTAATTCTCTGGGAGATACCTTATCCAAGTCTACAACAGTAGTAAAAAGTCTTCTCGTAGGAAGACCAACAACGACATTTTTAGTTGTCATTTTTGCTTGATTACATAAATCAAGTATGATTTGAGCTAATTTAATCTGATCACCCTTGGCATCACTAAGGGCTAATTTTGGATCTATGGGAACATATGCATACTTAACTAAAGTTTTTGGATAATTGCCCTGTAGTTCAACAAGTCTTATCGCAGTAGTGCCAATGTCCAGTCCAAAAAAATTAGATATCCCACTTAATATACTCATATTGTAAGATTATAGCATAAGAACTAAATAAAAATCTAAGTGTTTTTTTTAAAAAACTGGTGGTAATGATTGTATTGTTTCAATTGATGAGCTAGTTGAAGTTGGTGATGACAGCCATTGTTCTGGGCCATAATTGAATCGTTCAGCCGCACCGGATGTTGGTGATGCTGCGTTACCTTTAGTTCTTTGGAGATATACATCATGGGCTATGAATGAGCCATTGATGGTTAGATTATTATAGCAAGGGTTATTGCCTATTGCTGGAGTTGGAGGGTACTTACCTGCTAAAGAATCAGTACTGCAGTCGTAAATAGCGCCGCCAGTCCCACTAGATCCCCGGATTGCCATGTATGTACCCTCGAGACTTGTGACAGATGGATCAATATATATATTGCCACTGTTAGCTACAATATTTAGGCTTGGTATTTGGTCTAATAAAGTAAATGTTCCAAAGTTTATGTTATTTTTTATATAAACATCGCCATTTACATAGATAGTAGTTTTATTTCCAACAGTACTAGAAAAGTTAATTTTTAAAAGAGGAACATTATATGTGGTTGAAGAAGAAGGTGTAGCTGAGATTGTACTTGCAGTACTAATAGTTGTTGGAGCTGAAATTACCGGAGAGCATGGAGCATCACCGAAGCCACCAAGTTTTGTAGATTGGGTTGGGGTTCCAAGATTAGTATAATTAGCGAAAGCTAGAGCATCTAGAGGATACGGTGTTGTTGATGTCGTTATTGCAGTATTAGTATTAAATCCACTGATTTGACCAAGAGCTTGTGCAGCTAATGTTGTTCCGGCTCCCAAAGGAAGAGTAAGTGAGCCAGTATTAAATCCGAGTATTCCAGCATTCTTAGCGTTAGCGCCTGTATTGAGTGCACTACAGTTATTTAGAGTATTAAGGTTACTTCCTGCAACTACGTCACCGCCGTTGACACTGAAGTAAGGTTGAGAAGTCACAGTACCAGAGCCAGTACAAGATATAACGCCAGCGCCAGAATACGAAAAGCTTATACTAAAGCTTCCAGGAGACCAAGTACCTGGTATTGTGAAACTGAATGATGCACTTCCGGTACCTGTACTAGTAGGAGTACTAGAGGCTATTGTAGCAGGGAATGAGCCTGTTTGGCCTATGGTCATACTGGTAATAACTGCACCTCCAATATTGGATGGAGGTGGCGATCCTGCACCATTTATGGGACTAAATTGAACAGATGCAAATATTGAGGAAGAGACTCCTAAGACCGCGGATGCTGATGGCGAATAGCAAACTACGCTGTAACAAGGAGGGTAAGTAATATTCAAGCTAATATCACCATACGTACCTGGAGAAGTTACATTACTATTATAATCTGTAACCTTGAGAGTTACTGTATGTGATACAGTTTGATCAAATGAAGACATACTAAAAGATGAATTATATAATAGATTAGTAGCCTTCTGAACTCCGTCAACAGAAAGAGTAACGGGTAAAGCACCACGAACAAATGTCCAATCAATATCCTTATCAAATCCCTTTATTGAATTTATGTCACTAGTTCCACAACTGGCAGTACCTGAAACTGTTGGCACAAAATTATCCACAGTGGCAGCTATAACAGGAATAGATAATGTACCATTAGCTCCATTATCACCACTATTTAATAGTACAGCTCTAGGTATTGTAGCTGATGTTTCAGAAGAAGGAGCTCCGTATGAAGTGATACCTGGTACCACAGAGTCTGTAGCTGTTATACTTTTAGTAGTGTCTAGTTTATAGCCTGAGGGCGGTGTAATAACAAGAACCTTTCCATCACCACCAACCAAACAATTTACACCAAAAATTAACACAGTCCCACTGCCTCCACCTGTAAATGTAGACACGGCTGCTTCCGCAGTTGACCCAGAACTAGTAGCCCCGGAAATAGATATAGTCCCAAAGCTATTATCATTTGCTGTAATAGTATTTAGAGCCATATTTATACCATTTTGATCAAAATCCCAACATCCAGGAGAAGAATTATAGCCTGCATAACTGAATGAAGTCGTTCCATTGCCCTGATAATTTTGGGTAATAGTTGACCAGATTGGATTGACTGGTTGACCACTTCCTGAATCTATAAATTGAGCTTGAACTTTATAAAGATGCAGGCCATCGTTAAAGCACGACTGATTACTCAGTGCAAAAACTTTTTTACCGAAAAGATATGCAAATGGTTTTGTAATAACTGATTTGAAGTTCTTAAGTATGTCAGTGTATGAGGTAAAATAAACTGCTTTTTTAGAGTAGTTATTAATCATGGCTTGTTCATTTGAATATTTTCCTGCGCTAGATTGCTCTAGTCTGAAAATTCCATAATATCCGGATGAGGCTTTATATACACCAGTATTTTGACCAGGGTGTGTTAGGTTTTTGATTGCTTGATAATTCGATATGCCGCCGCCGCCGACATTATTATATCTCTGATCATTAGTCTGCTGATCTACGATATTCTTCATGTAAGCATAGGTAGATGGAGGACCAGAGGGTTGCGTTTCAATCTTATTGGCTAGTTTATAGTAGTCTGTTTGTTGCTTGATAGTTTCATCCGATGCTCCACTATTAAATAAAGGCAAAAACTGATTAGTTAGTACAGACTTTATTTTATTGTCGATACTTGTCGTATCTGGAATATATGGATCCCATCTTATTACGACACCAAATAGTAAATTCTTAGTAAATAGCTTAGAATCCAGAACGCTTTTAAGATAATTGGTCTGATTAATATAATCTGCTACTTGCACTGTCTCACCGTATTGATGTAGAACATATAAATAGTATTTTTGCTGACTACCATCCCTTACATAATACTGTTTCATAAAATTATTGACTGCCGACTGGGAATAATCTACGTTTGAGATTTTAGCTTCACTGACGTAAGCATTATTTTCAATAATAGTATTTTTGACAGTATTGGCATAAGCACTAAGTGGTTTATGAATTTTATTTTTACTGTCTTGATACTGATAATAAGCCTCTAGATTGTGATATAGACTTTTAGTAGTGATAATTCCATTTATGTTTGAATAGTATTTATTGGCTTTATTGTTATATATCAGAGTAATAAACAAAAAAATCAAAATGAGTAAAGAAACTATCAAAAAAATATAATAGTAGCGTTTTAAGAAATCTTTAGCTTTAGTTTTACCCATATTCACAAACATAATATCACTTATGCTTGATAAAAAAAATAAATAATTAAGTATTTTAT
>Ga0194055_10003815_pt1 | contig 11505 bp, 7 predicted proteins | sample SepL449m_MetaG_FD_155482 | JGI IMG/M metagenome (GOLD analysis project Ga0194055, IMG submission 155482) | Anoxic zone freshwater microbial communities from boreal shield lake in IISD Experimental Lakes Area, Ontario, Canada - Sep2016-L442-9m | ecosystem: Environmental > Aquatic > Freshwater >... | reverse complement strand
TTCTGGCTCTGAGTAAGTGCCTTGAACTTATAGGTAAAGACCGGATAAGACAAGAGGGCCGGCGCACTGACAAGCAGTTGAGCCTCGCCTTTGGCTCCGCCAACTAAAAATGAGCCATCGACAACTTTGGTGCTAACCGTACTCGTGCTAGATTGCACGGTTGAAGCATTGGTGGTTGGACCACCGGTTGAAATGTCCAGCACTCGACCAGAAATCTTGATGCTTGAAATTGGCCCGCCACCACAGGCGAAGAGAACAAAACCAAGCAAGCAAAGGAGAAGATTGTTTTTCATCGTGCACCCTTGACGGTTACGTCAAATGTCATTGTCGAATTGCTTGCTTTAAAGCCAAACGCTCCCGATATCGACCCAAAGGTCTGAGTCTTCCCGGTTTGTAGATCTTTCACAAGAATCTGAGTTGCCCGACCTCTTTTCGTAAAGAAGTTAAAGGTGTAGTTTTTGGCAGCAACACAACCCGAAGCCGTGACCCGATATACGGTCTGCGTAGAAGGAGCCCTCACATCGGTAAACCGCAGGTCGGAATTTTGAACCGCTACTTGAAGTCCGCCAAATGATGGCGGCAAGTTACTATCAAACCTCGCATCAAAGCCATTGGTTGCTCCCGTCGTCATGCCTAGTTGAGCATAGGATGCTTCGCCAGCTCGACTAACTTGAACTTGGAGTAGATATTGGGTTGAAGTTGCGTATGACGCGTGGGAGAACGTGCTACTTCCTGCCGGTTTAAACAGCATCACAGCTCCTTCTGGAGCCAGGCAGCGAACGTAATAGCCAGTACCTGGTTCAAACGAGGTCGCCGGTATAAACGAGCCACCTTCGGGTACGCCAGAAGTAGGATCATTGGCTCCCGGTACAAATTGGAATACGTCTTTGCCTAACAATGGCGGCGCTGTATCTCCTGCATCATTCCCAGATGCACCAAGGTAAGTGCGCGGGAATTCCGTCGTGTGCACAACATCGACATTTGCAAACGGAGCAGAAATGCCAAGCGGACAGGTGACCATGTTCCAGCCCGGTCTCAATGCCACCGAAACGCCAGTCCCCGACTCAACTCGAGCTTTCCAAACGGGCGATCCAGAGCCAGGCACTCGAACAAAATATGCTTGTCCACTTAACACCGTTCCTGAATTTGGATACAGGTCATAGGCTGTCTTTGATGAGTTGTATCTTGCTGCAAGGAAGTTTGTCGAGTTGAATATCGATTCTAGGCCCGAATAGAGTGGGTCGCCTGTGAATCCAACCATCTGTATTCCTGGTGCCAATCCTGAAGGGAATCCGGTGGTGATCACCGGGTCATTTCCAAGCTGGATACCGAGAGGTCCCGGACCCTTGTTGACCGTCCTTGTCAGCAAAAGTGTTTCTGCCCCTCCAGACGCCACCCTAATAAGTCGGACCGTTAAGGAGCGAGTAGCCAAGAAGTTCGGGGTACCTACCTTGAGTCCAAAGGCGTAGGCATTGACCGGAGCATCAAACATATCTGAACCATTTTGGACTCGAACCACCAGAGAAGTTCCGAGCGGGACAGCAAAACCAACAACCGTTCCGTAAAAATCACTGACATTAGCCGACGCAGGAGTTGCAATGCTTCCGGCAGGAACATATTGACGAATCAGACGATCTTGGACAGGAATGTCAATCGCAACTCGGTACGGAACTCCGCCGTTGTCATTCGTGAAATTCGGCACGACCGAACCGTACGATGCGGCAATGTCAAGAACTTCGCTTTGCGAAGAAGCCAGGATTCTGTTATAGTTTCGATCCCAATAGATTGGGTAACCCGTGCTGGAAAGGAGTGTTTCATTTCCGCTTGCGTCGGTCGAGAAGAAGGTAGCCTCAATATTGAAGACGCCAAAATCAGTGCCCGCTAATCCATTCGTGATCGGGGTAATCAGTGAGTGAAGCTTGGTGCCAACATTGAGCCTTGTATCAAGAATGTGTTGCTTTCTGACCCAATCAACAAAAGAATCTCCTTCAATAGTCCCTGCTCCAATAATCGAAGCGGCAAGGGCTTCTATCTGACTGGCATTTGTGGCTGCTGAAGGATTAGAACGAAGCAGCAGGTTTAAATCTTTGATGAAATTTGGATATTCAGCAAGTACTTTTTCCCATACCGAACCCGACATTTGGTAACGTTGGAAAAATAGTCCCCCTCGAGTGCCCTGAACGATCGGAGTCAAAAGCAGATTTGGGGCAATGAATCGTGGTCCACCCAAAGATTTTTGGTTGGCCCAATCATAGCCCGCTCCAATTTCATAGGTTTGTTCAAGAACGCTTTCGATCACCTCTTGATCAAGACCGGCGGGTAAAGCGGCCGGAATTCGGACAATTTTCTGAGTCGCCGCTCTGGCAAGCCCTTCCAAATATCCATCAAAACTATAGGCTGGGTCAGGAAGATAGGCAAGCAAAATGCAATGGATAAGCGCGACAGCCGCAACTTCACGGCTTGCGTTGAGTGGCAGGCGAATTTCGCGTCCGCCCGAGCCATTGTTAGGCAAGTAATAGCCGCCAGTAATGGCGTTTCGATCACCAATCGAATCATCGGCGTTGATCACGTTAACCGTACCTGTGATCGCAGCATCACCAAAGACGGCTTCGATCGTTGGTTTTGCCGTGTCGTACACACTCTGCATAAACGCAACTCTCGAAGTATCGCTCGCCGTGTTGAATGTAGAGTCAATTGCCAACGTTATTTCGTTGCCTCGACCCCGACCTCCAGTCGCAAGAATCTGGTTGCCTTTTCTGAATCGAATAATGGCGGGCGCAATGAAAGGAGTTCCAGGCCTAATGAGGCCATGAGATTCCCTTTCTTTTCGACTCAGATAAGTCAGACTCCACAGGTTCTGTTGGTAGAGGTTATAAGCAGCATCGGAGAGCTCCTTTGGCGAACCAACCCCTCTCGTATCAATATCGATCTTAAAGAGACTGGATTGTCCAAAAGCGGTAGTCGTCCCCGTAAGGACGACTACCAACAAGAGTAGGCGGCGTAGCATATTAGTTCGGTTTTCGTACGACGATTATGGAGCCGTAAAGGATCCAATCACGCTGAGAGTTCGAGCGGAGTCGTTCGAGTTACTACCCATTATAAGATAGTAATACAGATGTCCGCTGGTTAAAGGAGCCAAATTATAAGTCCATTGAGTTCCTGTCGCAGGATTGTTGAAGTTGTTCGCGTACGAACTGACCATTATCCCGGGATAGGTGTCAAACACATAGATCGTGTAATTTGCCGCATTAGGGACCGCTGACCATCGGAAAGTGACATTGCCACCGCCGAATGTCGGGTTCAGAGTGTTCATGTCGCCGAGAGGGTTAACCGTGACTGCGTTGCTATCATCGCTCAACGAGTTATTTGTATCCGGATAGTTCGTATTGGTAGCGCTGACGACGTAACTATAATTAATTCCGTCCCTCAGGTTGATGTCACTGTCCAAGTAGGACTCCGCCAGAGGATCTCTTAGGAAGCCAGCAGCTTGATATGGGTCACTGCTTCGCTTTCGCCAAATCGCATATCCAAGAATTTCGAGGCTGTCAAATCGGTCCCAATAGAGCTGAACTTCAACTGGGCTACCGGTATTGGTTCCTCTTCCATTAGGAAGAGGTTTTCGGTAACGAGGGTCAATGAACTGCTTAATGTTCTCCATCATGTGTTGCTGTTCAATACCTCTTGTTGATTCAAGAGGGGATGTCCAAGCAACCGCATCCAAGTTGGCTGGGGCTGGCAATAACGGATCGCCGTTCGGTCCCAATGAATAGTTGATCGTTTGAGTGTTACCGGCAGAAGCAGTGCGGGTGACGTCAGCAGAATGAAATCCCGGGAAACTGGCTTGAACCTGATAGGTAATGCCACCCGCCAATCCGCTGAGGAAGAAATTGCCGTTGTCGTCGGCCAGCGCCTGAACTGAGCCCAGTTGGCTTCCGTTGGTCGGCTTTGCCGAAATCCTAGCTCCTTGAATTCTCAGTCCACCTGAACTTTGAACGTGACCCTGAAAACTTCCAATTTGGTTCGCAGGAATCAAAACGATGTTATGACTGTTGACCTGATCTTGGTCAAAGACGCGCGCTAAGTTTTCTCCTCGATAGAGAATAGAGCCGTCATCGTATTCCGCTTTGATCAAAATATCAGTCGCAGAAACGCCGGTAATTCGGTAAGAACCAGAGCTATTGCTGTTGGTTTCACGAACTGTGCCATCAGTAACAAAAACTCGCGCACCTCTTACGGGATTTCCGTTCATGTCAAGAATGAGACCTGCAACACTTCCGACTCCGGCACCTACACCGCCGCAACCGAGAATGGCTGTCATCAATATTCCAAAAGCAATCCAATTACGCTTCATATGAGTAGTAACGTTTATAACCATAATTCATTTCACCGTCTATTCGAAAGATCAAAAGTAAGTTCAAAACTGAGGCCCTTAGCCCTAAATGCTCCGCCAACCGCACCGGGGTCTAGATTTTTGAGATCCCGGAAATTATATTTGCCCACCAACGATATTCCTGAAACGATTGAGTAAGCGTAACCCGCCTGAATCGTTGTATCATCTTGCGGGTAGAGACCTCTGGTTTGACTTGAGCCAGCATTAAAGAAGAGTCTATGCTTGGAGTTTATTCGGTATGAAGTATCAATACTCAGTCCAAGGCTATCCTGACCAAATTGTGTTCCGGATGACTTAAGCATGTTGTATCCAAGGCTGTAGCTCCAAAATTTTCCAGGAGTGCCATAGAATGAGCCACCAAACACATCGGAATTACTAACCCCTGCACTGCCCAAGAGAAAGTTGGATTTAACCTTATACCAATCAAAATTGAGTGAGTGTGTCGAATTGATCCTCCAGCCGGCATTCAGATTAATTGCATTGATTTGAGCATTGCTAGTAGAGGATCCAATGGAAGATGTATTGGAATAGGTGAGCCCAAGGGTCAAATTGTCACCTGCCTGGTGGGTGGCGTTGAATGAAGTTCGGCGAGCCTTAAGCTGACCGGTACTCAGCGTCCCAGTTCCACCCGAATTCCCAAAACCATTGTTTCCATAACCTAATGAATTTCCATTGAGAAAGCCACCAAGTGAAGCTAATTCGCCTGAATCACTGAGCGCATATTCAGCCCCAAACGACCAAGGCCCAGTTTGAGTCATATTTGCTCGCAGTGAATAGTCGTAGCCTTGTGACTTTATGGTGTCGGTGTGAACGTTACTTTTGGACGCGGAGCCGATAATTGCCCAATTTTTCCCTGCATCGTAAACCGCGGTCGATCGGTAACTTCTAACCCCAATTCCCGTCATCGTCCCATTGACCCGTCCGCGACCAGTAAGGTCTTCGAGTCCATATCCAAACGTTACTTTCCTGAAGTGATAATTTTCTCGGAACCCAAGACTTGAAACCCGAGAGTTGTCTGCCGCTCGTACTTTGGTGCTATTCCAACTCAAAGTTTGAGTACGGGTGACGTCCTTCGACACATTTTTTGGGTCGGTATATTGCAGGACAACATCGCTGGTTGACAGGCGATTATTGGTAGTTGCCGATCCATTGTTAACCGAAATAACCGTGTTAACCGTGCTTGCAGTTGTGGAAAAGCCCTTGGTTACGTAATTCAAGCCAAACTCGGTGGCGTTCTCGTTGCGGCTAAATCCGGTTTGCTCGATGGTCCGAAAACCTGGGTCAACTTTTCGGGTCCCCATCTTGAATTCTGCTTTGCCTTTCGCCAACCTCATGTCAAAAGACTGAGCCTCACCGCTTGACGGTGCTGATCCGCTCAGTTCCCCACGTGCCCGGGAATACGAAACGAAGCTACCAGATCCCTTTCCACCAATCGGCATCCGCCAATCAAAGCCAGTTACCTTCCTGTCACCGTCAACTGCCAGAACTATTTTGGGTAAATAGCGAATCTGAAGGGTTTGAGTTTGGGGGATGGCAACCCTAGATATTACAATAAGCGGATTATTGGTGCTTAGAAAAAAGTCGGATATCCCATCATCAATGACATTAAAAGTACGAAGAATTCCATCAACGGTTACTTTAATCGTAGCGGGGATTGGCTCAAACTGAAGATTGTATTGGTCACCGGGAAATCCGAATCCCTGGAACAAATCAATTCGCTCGTTGGTGGTGGATGAATTTCCTGTCTTTTGTTGTTGAGCCGTAAATCCAATCTTTCCCACCGTTCCAAGATCGTAAGAAAAGGCTGCACCTTGAATGGTTCCGCCCGAACCAGTGACGTCATACGATTCGTAAGACGCAACGATTGAACTGGTTGGTGAAATGGATCGGTTCACAAAAGTAATGGAGCCAACGTTGATATCAACTAGGTAGTCAACTCCTTGTCTAAGCTCAATTCCATCCAAAAGGATCTTGATGGTTCCGCCAATGATTCGACCACTCGAAAGGTAATACGGGCCCGAAGTATTATTTCCCTCGATCGTAACGGTTCTTGCCGCTCCACGTGCGGTGCTACTGATCGCCTTAGCTTCAAACTTACCCTTTCGGTATCCACCAACCAAACCATTCAGAGAGCGACTGAAACGAGTAAATCGATTTCCGCTTAACAGGGATGCCTGAACTGTTCCATAGCTGACATCCCAAAATCCACGTTTGTAATTGAGGGTGTACTTCTGTTGCTCTGGGTCACTGAACCGACTGTTGGTAAACGATGCGTTGAAATCAAGAAGTCCGAAAACTTTGCTTCCCTGAATAGAAAAATTCCCCGTGTCGGTGAACCGTTGTAGCCCGGTTCCATAGTTAGTTAGAGAACTAAATGCATCGGCATCTCCCTCAAACGTGTAACTTTGATAACCCAGGGTTCGGTAGCCACTGAACGACAACCGATTCCACAGCTCCTTTTCCCACCAGTTATTGCTATGGGGCGTATTAATTTGCGCCTGGCAAGAAAATGCCAACGCAAGAAGACCACTTGAGTGAAGTAGCTTTGGCATCGTTTTACTTTTTGAGGAAGCCGTTTGCAAGTTCAATAGCCTTCATTGCTTGATCTCGCAGTTCTTCTCGCTTCTTTATGATAACAAGCTTATGGGCATCTTTTGCTTTTTGATGTTCCATAAATGTCTCAAAAAGTCGTGTGGACGTAAGTCCTTCGATCGTCAAGGCTGGACCAATATCGATTTGGCGGGCAAATGCAGCAACCTTAGGATCATAGTTAAGCATCAATGGGGGTACTCCCACTGTCGTTGCCAAAATGCCAGCGTGAAGTCGCATCGCAATGACCCCCTCCATCCTGGCGAGCCTGAACTGGACCATTCTGGAGGAGCCTAAGTTTCGGAGAAACGGAATTCGACCGTCCTGTTGTTTTGTGATGGCTTCGAGCATTTTGCCATCTTCAAACGGGTCCATTTCGATGAGTGTTGGAATAAATCCAGCATTGAATAGTAGCCGGGAAGTTTCGCCGAATAACTTAACGATATCGACGCCCTTTCGTTTCCACGGTCGAGGAGATAGACCAACCGCCTTCATTCCCCCAATACCATACGATGAACCATCATCTTCACGAACTGGCTCCCGAAGGATCAGAGCACTATCAGCTCCGACATGGATCATCTTGTCAACGCCAATTTCCTTTAAGGTCTTCATCGAACCAGGATCGCGAACAACAATCAAATCGGCGAGACTCATCGCTGTCTTTGTTTGACTGCGCCCAATCCAAGTATTGAGTGGACCAACGCCTTGATTCAGCAACAAAACACGCTTATTGTGCTTCTTTGCCATCTTGATGAGACCAGTGTAATAAATCGAGCTCTTAGCGCTTGTTACATCTTGAAAAATTGAGCCACCGGGGAAAACGAGTGCATCACACTCCTTAATCGCAGCCTCAACCTCTTTCAGGTTCTTTCTGGGAACGCCGTGCATCGAATAGTGCCGGAAAGTATCCTCAGGATCACCGCTCAAGACCAGATATTCATGATGGGTTCCAAGCCCATCGACGACTCCGATCATTACCGAATCATCACCGAGGTTTCCGCATCCGATGTATCCCGCAAGTACGATTCTAGCCATTATTTGTCCCCACCCAAGCTAACATTTTCTTCTTTAACAATAACCAAGCGATCAACCCAATTATCCCGCCGATAACTAATCCAATGAGATCTCTCAAGAAACTCACCATTACTGGTGTGTGCAAATGACAGAGAGTATTTACTGAATCGGTTAAACCGACAACTCCAAGCATGATGCAAAGCGAAACCCAACCGGAGAATTTTCCGAGATTTTTTGGATCATATTTTGCGGCATGGAGAATGAAAAGCCCAAAGAATAACGCAGGAAAACCTAAGATGAACTCCTTGGTCCGTGGTCTCACGGGCAGTATTTGTTCCAAGATTCCTCGAAACGCCAATTCTCCACCACTAACCGTATTTGGATTATCATTCCCAGTTCGGAGCATCATGAGAACGAGAGCACTCAGAATGATCACTCCAATTCCGGCTGCTCCCCAAGTAATTGGCTCCTTCATCGATTCCTTAAAGTTGTTGAAGTCGGCAAATGCTACAATTCCGACAATGGCTATTGGCAGAAAGACTGATATCTTGACGCCTGAAAAAGCATCAGCGCGGATATAGAACGGAACGGAATTCATTAGGCCAGCAACACAAAAGCCACCAATCATCGACAAGAACACCATTCCGATCAAGCCAACATAAGCGTTCGGTTTTTCTTGTTTAAGCCAATAGTAAGATCCGATCGGAAAGACCATCGAAAGTAACAGGGCGGATGCTTCTAATCCGGTTCCTCGAGTCATCAACGACCCAGCAATAATCAGTAATCCACCGAGCCCGCCAACAATCAATCCCTTTCTTTCACCAAACATTTGGAGAGCAACCCAAGCAGCCGAGAGTCCCCCAAAAACGCCGATAAGAATCTTGACTGCGCGGCTAACTTCCGGATCTTGGTAAGGGACTGGCTCCCCGACCGTCAGTCCTTTCTTTGTTAAGCCGTCCGAAAGCCGGGCAACGAAGTCTCCGAAGGCGTCAAGTGGCAAATCGGAAGCCTGGGAAATGTTTCTCACCAGCAAGATTCGCATGTTGCGTTCTTTGGCTGCTTTGAGATATCGCTCTAAGGCACCATCTTCGCTAAGTTTGTCGAGTTCAGCAGTTTGAGCAGAGTGCAAACGGACGGATCGCTCAGGAATCTTTGTGAGCATTTCTTGGTCACCACCGAGTTTGGCAAACTCTGGTGACGCATACAACATATTGTTCGCGATGATCGCATCTTTGGTTACATCAAGGGAGTCTCGGCGACCCAATACTTGTTCACCTTGAGCAAGAAAAATTCTGACCCCGGATTCTCCGGCCCACTTAAGGGTTTCCGAAATGGCTTTGGAGTTTGTCCCAACTGGATTTGAAAATCGACCAATAATAGTCAAATTGTGCTTTTTCCCTAAACCTGCCATTTGAGGATCAATCCCAATCGAAGTGGCTCGAAGCGTGGCTGAGTCAACTGCCGGAAGCGCTAGCCTTCCTTCCCTTAAAGAAGTTGATTGAACAAGTTTTCCAAATCGTATTGCTAGTCCTTTGACTACTCGCTTCAATGTGTCGGAATCTTGAATAGTTAGCGAATTCATCTGGGACTCGTGTTGAACGGTAAGTCCGCTCAATTGAGCTTTTCCGTCAAGAAGAAGATCCCCGATCGTCTCTTCGGGAATAACGATCCCGTTTAATCCGACTTTTTGGAGCTTAGTCAGTGCTTCTTCAATCGTGATGCCCTGTGCGGCGGCTAACGATTGAAGATTGTCCATTTCGGTTGCAACGAGAACTTCACGATTCAGATTCTCAACACGAATCCTTTTAGTAACCGAAAGAAGGCAAGCAGCTAAGGTTAAGACGGCAAGCAACAAGAAGAACTTTGAGGATTTTACGAATGTCATATTCTAATCGTCTGCCTCGATGAGTTCCGGATGTTGACGCAAAATTGCATCCCTTCCCCCAATGACAAGCACCGTAACCATACCCGCTAAAAAGCCTCCAACATGAGCCCAGGTTGCCACTCCTTCTTGAGGAACAAAGATTTGGTAAAGAAACCAAAGGCCCAGCAAAACCCAGGCTTTCGTTTCAATCTCCCAAATACCCAGAATCAAGACATGCAGGCGATTCGACGGAAAAAGGAGGAAATAGCAGCCGAGTACCCCGCCAATTGCCCCCGATGCACCTAATGTAGGCAGATTGCGAATTGGGGAAGCATAGATTTGGCAAAGCGCAGCGAACACACCCCAAGCTAAGTAGTACAACACAAATCGCCATGGACCAACCGCTTGCTCAACCGGGGGACCAAATACGGCCAAAAACATCATGTTTGCAAGCAGGTGAAGGAAACCTCCATGAAGAAACATCGAAGTGAATAACGTGACCACTGGGAAGCGGTCTCCGCCACCAGTAACCGCCGAAATAACCTCTGGCGGTCGCATGGCGAGGTCGCTAAAAACGAATCCGGGACCAAAAAAGCCGAACTTGCGATCCCATAAATAGATAATGACGTTGAGCAATATCAGCGTCCAAGTGAGGACGGGAATAGGTTCCTTTGACTTTTCAACAATCGCCATTACGCAGTTGGGAGTCTACTCCCTCAAGTCCAAACTATTTCCGGCACCAGATCGTTCCGCTTTCAATTGGCTTGGCAAGTCTAACGCTCACCCGGAAGGACAATTCCTTTCATGATCACTCGCTGAGCGAACAAAAATACGAGAAGCGTTGGTAGTGCGGCCAGTGCCAACGCCGCCATCACAACCGACTTTGGCGCCGTGGTTTGAAGCTGATAGACCCACACCATCAGCGTCCACATTTTTTGATCCTGGATAACCAAGAATGCAAACATGAACGTTGAATAGGAACCCATGAACGCCATCAGAGCAAGATAACCCAGAACGGGACGACTCAGCGGAATGGCAACCTTTGCCATCAGCGTATGCTCCTTGGCACCATCAAGCTGACCTGCCTCAAAAAGCTCTGGTGGAAGGGAATCGAAGAACCCTTTTAGGAGAAAAATCATGTAGCCGCTTGCTGCGCTGGGCAGAATGAGGGCGGCAAAAGTGTTGAGCAGTCCGAGATCTTTGAGCATCAAGAACGATGGAATCATCGCAACCTCGGCGGGGAAAGCCATCGTTGCCAGCAAAAAGAGCAGAATCTTTCCCGACGCCTTAATCGGATATCTCGATAGAGCATAGGCTGCTAGGGGGTTCACTATGAGCTGGGTAAGAACAGCTAGTCCGCAGAAAATGATCGTATTCCAGACCGCTCGACCATGAAGCAAAATATAGTCAAGAACGAACCGAAAGTTTCTCGACGCATACTCTCGTTTGAGATCATTTTTGTTGGTACTAACGAACCCTTGTTCGGCGCTGGCAATGGGCAGCGGGTTACTAGACACTTTTCGCCACAAGTCTTCCGCAGTTCCTTGACGATACCGATCCGGGACCTTCGCCATAAACTCGGCAGTCTCAGCGTTGTCAGGAATCAGATTGAGAGGCAATTCTTCAAATTTCTTTTCCTTTCAAACTT
>Ga0194055_10003813_pt1 | contig 11511 bp, 17 predicted proteins | sample SepL449m_MetaG_FD_155482 | JGI IMG/M metagenome (GOLD analysis project Ga0194055, IMG submission 155482) | Anoxic zone freshwater microbial communities from boreal shield lake in IISD Experimental Lakes Area, Ontario, Canada - Sep2016-L442-9m | ecosystem: Environmental > Aquatic > Freshwater >... | reverse complement strand
CCATCGTGCTGAACGAGCCGGTTCAGTCGGCGGCAGCTCGGTTGGCAGCCGGATTTGTGCCGAGGAGTCCGCGGAATTTGACAGGCCTTTGGAGACTTGAGTACGGGTACGTTGTCCGGGGCGTGAAGAAGAAAGAGACCCAGATCGTTGAGATAAGTTCGTTTGCCGGTTCCGTGTATGGCCGGACAGTGTTTTCTCAGGTCCACAAGTATGAGATCAAAGGGCGATTGAAACAAGAGTTGTATTTTACGGGCCACTGGCACTCGATCTTACCAGGCCAAGCATACCACGGCGCGTTTCAGTTGATTCTTCACCCCGACGGATCGGAGCTTTCGGGTAAATGGTTAGGCTTCAGTGAGAAGCTCCAAACGGTCAATCACGACACATGGGTCTGGCAGCGATTGTCGCACAAGGTCACAAAGGCAGAACGCAAGAAACTCGCGGAGCAGCTTCAGGCCGAGTTGCAAAGCGTGTCCAATCCGTAAAGGTCTGCGAGTGCCACCTGAGGCCGAGCGCCGAACAAGGCGCTGCACCTGACCCGGCGGGCATGTAGGCTTTGCGTAGTTCATAGCTCCCCGCGCCCGCCGGGCAGGTGAGCTATGTCGTTCGTCGATAAAACCGAAATGCTCAACGAAACACTCGACGCTGCAATTCGCGAATTCACTCCGATCGATGGTGATTGGCGTCCGTTGGAGAATCAGATCGAGCTCTCGTTCTCGAGTTCCGATCCATCTCTTTACTACCACGCGATGTTCAGTCTCTTTGAACGATTTCCGGAAGACGACGGTAGCGGTGTATTCTGGTCCGCGTTACATGGCATGGAGGCGGTTGGAGGCTACGAGAGTCTTTTGTTACACTACCATCGTCGATGGCCAAACCTGATGACTAACACGATGCTCCGACGAATGTTGAACGCGGGAGAAAGGAACATCGGCGACGTCGCAATAGCGGCGCTGCTATCAACATAAACTTCCATGCAAAGCGTGAGTCGCCCAATACAATCGACGAACAAAAAAATGCACCCGAGTTGCCGGTCGGGCGTTTCCTGAGATCAGAGTCACTTGGCGGCAACCGGGTGATTTTAAGCGTTCGGCTATTCAATCGGGAGTAACACATAAAAATGGGAATGCACCTTGGCTTGATTGCTGCAAAAGCGCCGGTCGCCAAATTGAAAGCCGCATTTCTGACCGTTTGCCCCCAGTTTGAACTTGTTGCGACGAAAGAAGACTTCAATCATGCCGACGAGATATGGGCGTGGAAAGAAGCGAACGAGGAATTCGTATCGGCGGCTGATTGGAGCATGGATACGCCGGGAAAATCTGTGTATATGTTCTGGCAAGATGGACCGTGGGCCTTGCTGCTAGACCCTGAATACACACTCGCTTCAGATGAAGATGTGTTGCTGGACCTGAGTTCGGAACTCGGCACTGTTGTATCGTTTGTTGTAGAATCCGCGGGTGGCTGCGCGTTTTTCTGGTGTCTTGAAAATGGCTCACTCCGCCGAAAAATTTGCAACAGCGATGGCGAAATAGAGATTGATGGCGAACCACTCGCCGAGGAATCGGGCATCGACCCGAATAGCTTTTACATGGACGAAACCGAATCTCTCTGGAAAGCGTTTGGTATCGCTCCTCACGAAAAATTCCAATCGCCCATCGGATGTGTCGCTGTCAGCGTAATCGACCGCACGGACTATAATGATGACTGAAAACCAGCCGAACAAACCGATGGACCGAAGCGGGGGATCGGCCGCTTTCTGATGGAGAGTTTACTTACCCCCGCTCGGTCATCGGGGACGTTCGTCGACATAAGGATGGTGACTCGATTTGAAAGTCACGAGAATTCTCGATCCAATCGACATGTCTGACGCCGCGTCGAAACTCCGGGCCTCATCTAACTTCCGGTTTGCATGGCAATTTCAACAGATTGATGGCGTGGAGACCATCGATGCATATGCTTGCCGCGCTTTACTGCGCGCCGTCGTTGCTGATCCAACTCTGCACGAGTTTCTGCGATCATCTATCGATGACATCTACCCTCGGGAATTTGAAATCTGGCCCTTGCACGACCATTGCCAAATCCGCGAATGCACCGATGAATTTGTCGATACATTTGCTCGCGGTGTATTTGACCACCTTGGCGCGTATTCACGCGACCTTCGAGCATCGAACACCAATGAACGCGGTTATGTGCGAAAGACGTTTTCGCAGCTTGGAGACTTCGTGGCGTATTCGATCTTTCCTGGAAACGACCCTGACTGCGACGACTGCAAACAGTACAATCATCGCCTGTATTCGAATTGGTTCTTCGACGTGGCATGGGACTATACCTACTTCGTCCTATGGCCCGATTCCAAAATCGTGTGGGTTGGCTGTTTCTCCGATACGGACTGAGACGGAACCGCGAAGTCGACGAACAATCCGATGAACCCAAGCGGCGGATCGGGCGTTTCCTGACAACAACATTTTTTCGCCGCCGCTGGGTTATCGGTGGCGTTCTGCGTTCAGGAAACGACCGATGGGCCAAAACGCATGGCGTAATGTTCGAGCTTTGATCCGTTACGTTGTGTATGCAGGTTGCGGGCTCATCGTTCTATTCGCGATCATGATCTGCGTGTCATTCCTTATGAATCCCTTTGCGGGGTTCGCGGGGCAATCTGAGTTCAGCGATCTCTCTGGCTACTCTGCCAAACGCCGACTATCTGATTGGCCTTCAGACGTCGATCCTCGGGACGTGCAAAACGTTTCGTACAAATCTGAATACTCCCGTGACAGCTATTCATCTTGGTACCGCATATCGCTAAGCGCTACGGCCGCTGAAAAATGGACGAATCAAATTCACAAACATCAAGAAGACTGGTCGCGAGGCTGCCTTGGTGACCTGCACGAAGGACTTGAAGGAGTGCACCGAACTATCAGTGGGCCACCGCCTCTCCACTGGCAAACAGGTGAGACCCCTACTTGGTGGACACCACCGAACATTGATTTCCGAGCAACAGAAGTGATGCTCTGGTATACTAACTACGACTCGGGTGTGGGCCGCGCTACATACACTTCGTTCGACAACCTTGCGGGCGTGCTTTGGATGTACGACTACGCGTGTCAACACGATAAACTTTGGACCCATGGAAACGTACCGACTGGGAACGTGTTCATGTCGTCTAAAGATAACGCAGAACAAAGCGATGCAGACGAAGCCCTCGATCAGCCGCTGTGACTTGCGTTGAGTCATCCACTCGGGCTCGCTGATCGCTGCCGTTATTTGGGAGGAAAGAGATCATTGCCAACAACTGATTGGTATCGCCGAACAACGTGGACCGAAGTCGATCAAAGCGAATTCGCTGCGAAACTGAAACGAGCACGCGATAAACCGCAATACTTGCGAATTCAGGCACTTCACCTCTCAGAGGCAGGCCTGTATTCTGCTGCGATCGATCTTCTGCATCAGATCGTTAAAGAATTTCCGGACGCGTCCCAAATCACGCAATCGCATCTGCAATTGGCCCACGCATATGCCAAAACTGACAAACCAGACCTTGCTTTGCAACAGTTCAAACTGACGCTTGAATTGCAGAGAAAATACCCCAACTGGCAAACATCGGTATGGTTGGACTATCCGGTGTATGTGATTGAAAACAAGATTGCCTCTGAGTATGTGAATGCCCGGAGCGTTCTGTTGGAACTCAATCTTTCAAGATCACTGTCTTTTCCAATTGAACGTTATAGATACTTCGCTTGCCTCGCACTTCTCGACGAAAATGATGGTAAACTCGACTCTGCGAGACAGAATGCTTCTCATGCGATGGCTGCGTGCGATGAGAAGCATTCGGGTTTTCGATATCATCCGACGGTCGGACTTGTAGGTCAGCAACGCGATGCTCTGTTCTCTCGGTTACTGCATCTAAATTCCAAATAACAAAATGTTGGACCGAAGCCCCCGACGGTCCGTTTCGAAATGGAAGCCGTGTTGGCGGGGGCTCGGTCAACATTGGCGTTCTGTGGATGCTTCAATATGAACTTCGACAAGGATCCATATCTAGACATTATTGCGGCGATCGAATCTGCCGGATTCTACGTCAGCGGCCCCAATCAATACGTCGAACCTGAATGTACATGGAATAGAATAATTCCGGCGTCGAAACTCAGACCGCAGGGCGGTTATACTGGAAACTCGTTTTGGATTTCATTGGACGAAGGTGGTTGGTACATTGGCGTTTGGGGCGGGCGGATTTACAGCATACGTGACCCATCGAAAATTGCGACCATGGCCATTGATTGGATGACTGCGGAACCGAACGGTACATTCCATGATTTCGATTCATGGCTCATTAAAAAGTATGATCTTTACGATATCGATGAGAATGACTTCAGACCGACAAGACTGATGAGGGACCGAAATGATTGACAACCACAGAACCAAGCGATGCACGCCAAGCCCTCGATCGGCCGTTTTGACTTGCGTTGAGTCAACTGCTCGGGCTGGGTGATCGCAAACGTTCGTCCCGATAGAATGGACAAATGGAAACGATTTACATCGAGACGACGATTATTGGGCACTTGACTGGCAGCCTGATGTCAGACCCGATAGTGTCCGCGCGCCAGCGACTTACCCGAGAATGGTGGCAGAATCACTCGCCACTTTATCAACTGTACGTCTCGCAGCTTGTGCTCGATGAATGTGGCGCCGGGAACGCAAAGCTCGCAATGGAGCGATTAAATGCCATAGAAAGCTTGGATTTGCTTGATGGCACGGATGAGACGGACGCGCTCGCCGCTGCGTTGATCGCTGAAAATGCGGTTCCAGCAACAGAACCACGCGACGCCTTTCACATTGCAATTGCGGCCACGAACGGAGTAAAATACTTGCTGACATGGAACTTCAAGCATATTGCTAACGCTTCACTCAGAACGAAAATCGAAACGGTTTGCCGTGATTCGGGATTCGAGCCTCCAATCATCTGTACGCCAGACGAACTTTTGGGAAATGCGAATGACACCTAATCCAATCACTGAAGAGATCCGCTCGATACGCCACCAACTTGCGGCTGAGCAGGGGAACGATGTCTCTCGAATCGGTGCTGAACTGCGACGTCGGCAGGCTTTGTCGGGGCGTAGGGTCGTAAGGTTAGCACCACGAACCCCAGAACGAAGAGCGACGAACAATCCGATGCACCCAAGCGGCGGATCGGCCGACTCTGGGATGGACACTTCTACTCCCGCCGCTGGGTGATCGGTGTCGTTCGGACAAGGAAGTGTGACGAAACATAAATGGAAAGCGTTTACATCGAGACTACCATTCTTAGCTACCTTGTTGCGTTACCTGCAAAAGATGTAGTGATCGCTGGCCATCAGAAAACCACTTTGGATTGGTGGGCGTATCGCCGAACAGCCTTCGAATGCTTTATCTCTCAGGTCGTGATCGACGAAATTTCCGCTGGCGATCCGTCCGAAGTGAGGAAACGGCTTTTCGTAGCGGATTCCCTGAATTCTTTGGCCGTGACAGTCGATGCGGAGCAACTAACCGAATCCATAATGAAATCGGGGATTCTTCCCCCGAAAGCTATTCGCGATGCGGCACACATTGCCGTGGCTACAGTCCACGATGTACAATACTTGTTGACGTGGAACTGCAAGCATTTGGCAAATGCCCAGATTGCAAAACGTGTTGCTAACTTGTGTCGTTTGGCCGGGTTTGAGATGCCCACGATATGCACGCCAGAAGAGCTTTTCGAGGAACCGAGCGATGAAGAATGATCCGATCGTCCAGCAAGTTCGAGACACGAAGGACCAACTGGCAGCTGCGTTTGACTACGACGTCGCTCGAATCTTTGCGGATTTGCGTTCGCGAGAGAAACTCGTTGGGGACCGATTGAAAGATCGGAGGAAAAGTCCGAACCAACCGATGCACCCAAGCGGCGGATCGGCCGCTTCTGGGGTGGACACTACTTCCCCCGCCGCTGGGTGATCGTCAACGTTCGCCAGACTAGAAGGAGAAGAGCATTGCGACCCTGCATCGATGCTGTCCACCCGGTCCTGGGGTCACGCGATGTCGGCGCGTCGATCCAGTTCTATGAGCAGTTGGGTTTTGTTCGGACGTTCGGTGGCCCCCCGGAGAACTCTCGCTATGCGGCGGTCCAGAGGGACCGTGTGGAGCTTCACCTTCAGTGGCAGGACGCCAAAGAGTGGGAGCGGATTGGCGACCGCCCCACCTATCGCTTTGTCGTGGCGGACGTGGACGGGCTCTATCGAGAGTTCCGCGATGCAGGCGTCTCGGAGAACATCAAGCCCGTCACGGAGACATCTTGGGGTACTCGGGAGTTTCACCTTCGAGATCCCGATGGGAACGGGTTGCAGTTCTACCGATCGTTCTAGTCATGGGGGCGCGTCAAGGTACTCGGGGCGCTGGCGAACAACCGGTTGCAGCGGACAGTCCGCTTCGCGGCCCGCCGCTGAACCGGAGCGTTCGGCAGACAGCTTGGCAATCGGTCAACGCTGGATCGCGACAGCCGTTTTTTGCAGGTAGAAATAGTTGATGAATGTATTTGAAGTTCTTTTCATTTTCCTGTTCCTCGCAAGTCTAGTCACGTTGGTGACCGCGACCGGACTCGCCGTTTTTCGTCGTCGAGCTGTGGCAGGTCGTTTACTTCGGCGATACTCCATTTGCCTGGTCGTCTATTTGGCCATCGTGTTACTGGTATCCCCATTTTCGCCTCGCACGGTTGTTCATCTCGGTGATCCCTTGTGTTTTGACGATTGGTGCATCACGATTCAAAGCGTAGTAGGCAACGAAGCGCAGGGGTATGTTGTTACGGCGAGCCTCTTTAGTCGAGCCCGTGGGGCTCCGCAGCGCGAAACTGGTGTCGTGCTATACCTAACTGATTCATCTGAAGTTCGTTATGACTCGGTGAATTCCGAGGATGACATTCCATTTGATATCCGACTTCAGCCGAACGAATCGGTCGAAGTTTCGCGGACCTATAGGCTCCCATCAGGAACGATGCCGACCGGTGTCGTTGTTGCTCACGAACGAGGCTTTCCGATTACCTGGTTTATCATTGGGGATGGTCCTTTTAAAAAGCCTCCAATTGTCCTGCTTCACGGGGCGGACGGAAAGCTGCCGAACAACCCGTTGCACTCGGAGCCGCGGGCCGCGTGGTTTCTGAAATCAAGGTCGTTCGCCGCGGCCCGGTGATCGGTGTCGTTCGTCGATGAAAGGATTCGTGCGTGACCATCGGAAGCGGATTACGAATTACTTGCCTTCTAGTCCTGTTTTTGCTCGGATGCGCGATCACCAGAACTAGGCGGATTGATGCACCTGAAAGAATGCAGACCGAGATTGGAATGCTAATTCGCCCCGGCATGACAATCGAGGAAGTGGATTCCGCAATGAAAGCCGAAGGCTTCAAATGCACTATCGAGAGGAATGCATCCTTCATCGCGATGAGATCTTGGCTCGACAAAGAGCCTCGTCGAGATGCCATCGATTTTGCTCGATGCAATCGGACCAATAGCGCTGGCTTAATGATGGGGCGCGTCTGGTCGGTTGCCATTCTGCTCGATGGCGAGAAGACAACTGGTGAGGTTTTGGTTTCGCACTATGTCGACGGCCCCTAATCGTGCTAACATCGACGAACAATGAATTGCAGCCGAGTGCTCGATCAGCCTTTCTGACTTGCGTTGAGTCAACTTCTCGGGCTGGGTGATCGCGTTCGTTGCCGTAGAATACTGGCATGGATACCGTATACATAGAAACGTCGATTGTCAGTCACGCGACTGCTTGGCCGAGCAAAAATCCCACAATCGCGGTCTTGCAGGATCAGGCAAAGCAATGGCTCGAATTCGAGGCTCCAAAATTCCGCCTTGTTACCTCTCAGTTCGTGATCGACGAGGTGTCGCGTGGTGATCGATCCTGACGCTGCCAAGCGTCGGTTGGCAGCCCTGGAAAACGTCGGGCTTTTGTTACCCGACCCGGAAGTGGAATCACTCGCCGATAAAATCGTAGCCGGCTGCATGATGCCTCAGAAAGCTCGATTGGACGCGTTGCATGTTGCTTCTGCCGTGCTTGCAGGGGTAGAATATCTATTGACGCAAAATTGTCGCCACATCGCGAACGCAACCGAACTTCCTCGACTCTATCGTTTACTGGAAGATCTGCAACTGCCACGGATTTTAGTCTGCACACCTATTCAGTTTTTGGGAGACCCGGACAATGACATCGAATCCAATTTTGGACGAGATTCACGCTACACGCGAAAAGCTGCTTGCCGAACATGGTGGTGATCTGCATGCGTATGTTGAGGCGGCCCGGAAGCGTGCCCTCGAATCGGGGCGTCCTATCTACCAACCGAAGCAACAAACAAAGCATTGCATCGAAGTCACCGATCACCCCCTTCCTGATGGTGGCTCTACCCCGGCGACTCGATGAATGCAGCCGTTATCGCTGAGAGATGAAAGGTACGACATGAACGCAAGGCAACGCTACACCGAACTCGTTCGACACTTTCTTTCAGGGCGTATGACAAATCTCAAATACGAACTCGCTTGCGATGCTCTCATGCGAGATCTTGATGAGGCGTCGGATAAAATCTATTGCGAATTATGGAATGACTACTGCGATGTGCGCGAACATCGCATGGGCCGAAAGCACGGAATGACTCGCGAAGGCCGAAGAACAGTTGCTAGATGGATCATGTTCTTGAAAAGTAACAGGCCATTCGAATACCGCCATATGATTTGCCCCAACGGATTGATTGCATTCCTCACTCTGGGGTTTGTGCGCAAATACGAATACCCAGAAAACACTGAGGGTGATCGAGACTACTGGCCATACTACCGCAAGTCTGACTTTGAATACGACCTCGCTCGCCCCGTATATCTATCCGGTACTCGGATCTAACTGCGATAATAATCCCATGCAACTATCCCCCGAGGGTGCATTCCTAACTTTAGAGACATCTCTTCCGGGGGCTAGGTGATGGGTGTCGTTGAACTAAACCGATTCGCCTACGAGCCGTTGGATGTCGGCAGTCTCTCTCAGGTCCGGACTTCCTTGTCTTAAATACGTGTCAGCCTTCATTGGCTGACAGGCTTTTTTTGTAGATGCAAAGCATCCCGGGAACGTCTTTGGACTCAAGGGCAAATACTTGTTTATCCCCCCTGACTACCTCGCTAACCATGAAAGCGATTATAACGCTTGCGCTTTTCTGGTTCGTAGTCATGCAGACCGGAGTCCGTTCAACCAAGCCGTTTGTGGCCTACGGTCCTTGGAAAAGAAAAAGTCAATCGACTCCGAACGCATGCAACTCAAAGTGCTCAGCCCCGCGTCCTCGATGGAGCGAGTTGTTCTATGACGAACAACAGCCCAGATGGTGGCGAATCTATGCAGGGTCTAGCTGAGATGATTCAACCCGCTATCGGGAATAGAGCAGCCAGCTACTACCCCAGGGTTGCCACAAGGCTGTCGAGCCCATTAGGCTGTTGAATCTCAGGAGTGGATCAAGTAGACTCCGCATAGGATGGACACGGCGAAGCGACTTAGCCCAACGGATAATCTATGCCTCCGTTCCTCTTTGCTCAGGCCGGGATCGATTGCTATTCGTTTTGTTATTCGCTCTTTGAAACGAAAATACTTCTCTCGAAACCCAAAAAGTTGCGCCCGATCTGTTTCCGATCGCCGCCATTGGCTAAGAACAGATCGAAGTTCCAGACTTCCTCGCCTGCTTTCGCTCGCAAGTCTAGAAGCGTGTGGTTGCTCCTCGAAAATTGCGGATGGTTTAAAGAAGCTCTATGAACGAATTAAAAACACCCGATACCGCTAATCCCACCTTGTTATCCGACGGAAAAAAGGGTTTCAACTTCTGGCGATTCTTCTGGCTCTCATTCCTCGTTGTCTCTCTCGCTTACGCGTGGTACTGCTTCTACGTTCCCTCCAATCGCGTCGCTTGGGCAGAAAACTACAACGACGCCCAACAACAAGCTGCCAAAGACGGCAAGCCCATGATTTTGTTCTTTACGAGCACATGGTGCGTTCCTTGTCGTATCATGAAACGAAATGTCTGGGCAGACGAGGAGGTAACGGTTGCCGTCAATGCAGCATTCGTTCCTGTGGCGATTTATGTGGATGATCCGAACGCCGCGGAAGTAGTGCAACGCTACGGTGTCGGCTTCACGCCAAAAACGATCGTGACGGATTCCCAAGGGAATGTCCTGCAGCAGACGGACGGGGGCATGGGCAAGGCCGAGTTCCTTGAAATGCTCGATAAACGGAAGCTGTTCGCTGGCAAGGACGATTAGTTCGCGAGAGTCTGTAAATCTCGATAATATGGAAACATGGTCCGCCACGTGCGCCCATTCGTGGTTTGTTCATTTCGATGTTCGTTGTCCACGATGCTCATCCGTGCCGTAGGACGCATCCCGTTTCCTGTCGAACGCACGAATAGCCAGTTCGTGCGCCGGGTCGCTATCCACGTTTTCTAACGTCACCGAACGCTGCACTCAATCGAAGGCAATGCTGCCACAGGCCGTTCGAACGTCGCGTTGCATGGGACTATCGAACGCATCAGGCGGCGGGATCCGATTCGTTTTTCTATTTGCGATTTGGTCCTAAGGTGGCGGCAGACGTGTAACGGGTCGAGCCTTCCTCCAACAAATCGTCTTCGCTTCCTTGACACTTGACCGCCGCTCGGAAGCGATGTGTTCCTGGCTTGCTAGCTTCCGCGAAGATTTTGAGGACCAGAGTCTTGCCAGGAGCGATCGACGGTATCGCATCGAAGATGGCTTGTCCTGGAATGAGTTTTCCGGTGTGACCATCCATGCGCGTCGGCTCGATACCATCCGAGAATTGAGCGACAACGTAAACATCGTCAGCAGCTTTCTTTCCTCGGTTGGTAATCGAGATCTCGTAGACAACCGAATGGCCCACAGGCGCGGGAGCGACAGGATCGCTGACAGACAAGTGGAGATCAGCGACGGCATCGACTTTGGTCGTCACGCTGCTGGCCGTGTCTTGGCCGGTCTTGCTGGATGCACGGAACTTGATGTCGATCAACCCCGATCGGTTCAATGCCAACTGGATTGGGAACACGAGCTTCCCGTTCTTCTCAATAGTTGCAATCGTCCACTCCAACGTGTTCCCTTTTTGTTTGAAGTTCGCAGGCTTTTGGATAACCTCGACTCCAGCGGGAATCTCGATGGCACAAACACTGTCCAGCGCAGCAATTTCACCACCGTTTTCCAGTGTCAGCTCATAACTGGCGATGCTTCCTTCATAGAAGTCCTCGGGGCCGACCCAGGATGCGAGCAAGGCTGATTGACGTACCTGCACATCGATTCGGGATTGGGATTCCAATTGAGATTCCGTGCTCGTAGCGATGGCGCGAATCGGGAATGCGCCTGGTCGATCAAACGCCAGCTCAATCTCGACCAATCGTTCGCTTTCGGCAGCAACGTCTCCGACTAACATTTCCTGTTTTTGCGTCGGGACATCGAGCCACTCGACTTTGACTCCCTTAGC
>Ga0194055_10003811_pt1 | contig 11515 bp, 11 predicted proteins | sample SepL449m_MetaG_FD_155482 | JGI IMG/M metagenome (GOLD analysis project Ga0194055, IMG submission 155482) | Anoxic zone freshwater microbial communities from boreal shield lake in IISD Experimental Lakes Area, Ontario, Canada - Sep2016-L442-9m | ecosystem: Environmental > Aquatic > Freshwater >... | reverse complement strand
GTGTTTATGGAATAGACCCATACCGTGGCGACCTCGAGCTTGCCGGCAAGAAGATTCGAATTAAATCACCTAAGGATGCTATCGTGTACGGCATTTTCCTCGCTCCCGAAGATCGTCGAGGCTGCGGTCTTACGGTTGAGATGAGCGTCAAAGAGAACGCATCGATGCCTAAGCTCAAAGCGCTGACAAATTTCGGGCTAATCAATTTGAAGAAAGAAGAAGCCTATGCCAAACAGTCTGTGGCCCTGATGAATGTAAAGACTTCCACCATCAACGCAAAGATTTCGACTCTCTCGGGTGGTAACCAGCAAAAAGTGGTTCTTGGCCGTTGGCTCGCGATGAATCCAAAAGTACTCATCGTCGACGAGCCTACACGCGGAATCGATGTCGGCTCCAAGGCGGAGATATATGCTCAATTGAGAGAAATTGCTTCTACTGGAACTGCAATTTGGATGATCAGCAGCGACATGGAAGAAGTCATCCTTGTTAGCGACCGTGTTGCGGTCATGCATGAAGGCAAACTGACTGGGGTGTTGGCGCGAAGCGAAGTCACTGAGGAATCCATTATGAAACTTGCAACAGGAGGACATTAAGTTGAAGGCACGCGGAAAAGAACTCGGAATTCTGATTATTATCATTGTCCTCGTCGGTTTTAGCTTCGCTAAAAATCCAAATGTTCTCTCAATTGAGAATCTGCAAAACACCGGGCGACTGATTGGCATCTACGGAATCATGAGTATCGGGATGGCGTTTGTCATCATCACTGGAGGTATCGATCTTTCGATCGGATCGGTTGTCGCCTTCATGGGCGTACTGCTCTCCATTCTGCTCGTTGGTCACAATGTTTCTCCGATGATTTCCGTTGTCTTGGTTCTCGCAGGGGCGAGTGTCCTTGGTTGGGGCCATGGCATTTTGATTACTCGCGCCAAAATGCAGCCATTCGTCGTTACGCTTTGTGGTTTGTTGCTCTATCGGGGTCTAGCAAGGTACGTGACGAACGACGAGACGAAAGGCTTCGGCGATGCTAAGGGCTTTGAATGGCTTCGTGAGTTGAGTGTAGGCAACAGCTTTGGCTCGATTCCAAATCCCATCATCTTGATGGTTATAGTCGGCGTCGTCGCCTATTTCGTACTTCATAAGAGTATCTACGGTCGCTACCTTTTTGCCTCGGGCTATAACGAAGAATCAGCAAGATACGCGGGAATTAACTCTCGCGGCGTCATTACAACTGCATATGTCATTTGCGGCTTCACAACCGGTATAGCAACGATCCTCTTTGCTTTTTATACGAATTCGATTTCACCTTCAAGCCACGGCAACTTTTATGAATTATATGCAATCGCTGCCGCAGTACTTGGGGGCTGTTCACTAAGAGGCGGCGAAGGATCGATTATTGGTGTGGTCCTCGGAACCACTTTACTACAGGTACTACGAAACCTGATAAATCTCCTTGGCATTCCTTCATCTCTCGAATTTGCCGTCATGGGAATCGTCATCTTCATTGGTGTCTTTGCCGATACGCTATTTCGAAAAAAAGCTTAACGGAACATTGAGATCGTACGTAAGATAGAATTAGAGTTCAGTTTGAAATTCAAACTGCTTGCTAAGGAAGTTTAAAATGGATATTAAAGATACAGCCGCAGAGGCATTGGAGAAAGGTAAGGACGTTGCTGGAAATGTTGCTGACAAGGCAAAGGAACTCGGGCACGATGCTCTAGAAAAAGCAAAAGAGGCCGGAGAAAAAGCAAAAGAACTTGGCGGCGACGCAATGCACAAAGTTAAGGATGCTGTTGGTGAAGCAACAAAAGAAGGAAGCTTCCTTGATAAGCTGAAAGATAAAGCTGAAACAATGACTGGAATTGACATCAATCGCGATGGAAAGATTGGTGACACGCCTGTCGAAAAGAAAGACTAATTATAAGATTCAAAAGTTAAGGGCCAGCCGATGCTGGCCCTTTTTTTGGATAAGATAAGTAAGTGCTGATCTCAACCATTCTCATAGCGAACTTTATCCAGCAAATCTCGGCTCCAGCATTCCAGACAGCGAATTTTGATAAGGATTGGCGATTTCCTCTCGGAAGTGCATCAAATATTGCTAAAGACTTTGGATACGGCAGAGGATCTGGGCATCTGGCAAAAGCTGGAGCAGGCGAAGGACTTGTCAGCCCGTCATTTGGCGATGGTAAATGGCGTCTCATAAATCTGCCCACGACTGGGCAATTGAACTTCCTTTTGATCAGATGGCTGATGGCAGTCACGGCCATAAAGCACTTGGTCGACAATTTCCAGATAACTCAGTCGGATGGTATCGTAAGACCTTTGAAATTGGAAAGGACTTAGTCGGAAAGCGCATTTCCTTGACGTTTGATGGCATATTTCGAAATGCCCAAGTCTGGTGCAATGGGACATTTTTGAAGCGGAATGAGTCCGGTTACATTGGCTTTACCGTAGACCTAACCAATACGATCAGATATGGATCTAAAAATGTAATTTCTGTTCGGGTGGATGCCAGCGAGTTTGAAGGTTGGTTTTACGAAGGCGCTGGAATCTATCGACATGCTTGGTTAAACGTGACGGATTCGGCGCATTTGGTTCGCGATGGACAGTTTGTGATGCCGAAGTTGGAGAAAGAGAACGGTGTAGTTGAAGTTGCAAGTGAAATTCGCAATGATGGCTCAACACTACGAAAGGTTCAGGAATACATCACAATCAATGGACCGAGCGGACGAACAGATGCGGTATCAAAAGAGGTGACCATCGCGCCCGGTGAAATTAAGTCGGTTACAACAAAGTTCGTTGTCAACAAACCAAAGCTTTGGTCTATTGATAGTCCAAATTTGTATACCGCACGAATTGTGTTAGTCGAAGGAAAGGTAAGCATTGACGAATCCTCGACCAACATCGGATTCCGCACTGTCGCTTGGGATGCAAGCAAAGGTCTATCGGTAAACGGAAAAAACGTCAAAATTCAGGGAACTTGCAATCACCAGGATGCCGCCGGTGTAGGTGGTGCAGTTCCTGATCGACTGACCTATTGGCGAATTGAGCAACTCAAGAAAATGGGATGTAATGCCTACCGGACAAGTCACAACCCGCCGACGCCCGAGTTACTTGATGCGTGTGACAAGCTTGGAATGATTGTGATGGACGAGACAAGAGCATTTGGTGACTCAGAGGAAGCACGATCTCAACTGACTAAACTCATTCGCCGAGATCGAAACCATCCATCGATCATTTTGTGGTCAATTGGCAATGAAGAGTTTGCCTTGCAAGGCACGGAAGAAGGCGAACGAATGGGGAGGGCCGCCGTACAGTTGGCGCACAACCTTGACCCTACGCGATTGACGACATATGCGGGAAACAACGGTGGGGAATTCAAGGGTGTCAATTGTGTTGTCGACATAAGAGGCTTCAATTACGGCCTTGGCGCAGCCGACCAATATCATAGAGATCATCCATCTCAACCCGTGCACGGCAGTGAAACCGCAAGTACGACAACGACTAGAGGAACTTATGTGGATGACTACAAAAACGGTCGGGTCAGCTCCTATGATGGTCAGAAAGTTGGGTGGGGCTCAGGAGCAGAGGAATGGTGGTCTTATGCCGCTAGTCGTGAATGGTTCATGGGTGGATTTGTGTGGACGGGCTTTGACTACCGAGGGGAACCAACGCCAACGGGTTGGCCAACCATAAACAGTCACTTTGGAATCATGGATACCTGTGGTTTTCCCAAGGATATCTATTACTACTATCAGTCATGGTGGACAAACAAGTTGGTTGTTCACATCATGCCTCATTGGAATTGGCGCGGCGATGAGGGCAAGGTCAAAGATGTTTGGGTCTACTCAAATGCTGAGGAAATTGAACTATTTCTGAATACGAAAAGCTTAGGGAAGCAAAAAATGCCTTTCACCGGACATCTGGCTTGGAAAGTGCCGTACGAGCCGGGAAATTTGACGGCAAGGGCATTTAAGAGTGGTAAAGAAGTTGGCGTGACATCAGTCGAAACCACAGGTGTCAGCGAGGGTCTTCGCCTTGAAGCAGATAGGGCCGAAATAGTTGGTGATGGAAGTGATGTATCCGTCGTGAACGTTTTTGGGATTGATAGTGGTGGAAGAGTCGTTCCGACTGCATCAGAAAAGATCGAGTTTGAGATAGAGGGTCCAGGAAAAATTCTTGGAGTTGGAAATGGAGATCCTACTTGCCTTGAACAAGATACTTATGTTCCTTCAATATTGACTTTGGATCTTTCAACTAAATGGAAGTATTCCAAGTTTGATCCACACAATGATGATGCCGGAGCGCTTGGTGACTTATCCGATGATACGTTTTGGAAAACGACGGATGTTTTTGTCAACCAAGGATTGCCTCCCAATTCATGGATGATGTTCAAGAAGAAATTTGTAATTGATGATCTATCAAGCTGGCAATTTCTCGATATTGGTGCCATTGACGATATCGGGTTTATATATGTCAACGACAAGCTTATTTTAAAATCAACAAATTGGGACGAAACCCACCAATTTAAGACAGATGGACTTTTGAGAAAGGGAGAAAACACAATATCAGTTGTTTGCTACAACCGAGGCGGAGATGGAGGATTTAGTAAGGGCGCATCGTTGAGTGGTTTGACACTTCCGGGAGCCTGGAGCAGAACCTTGTTCAACGGAAGTGCACAGGTGATCTTACAATCCACTGGAAAAGGAACGATCAAATTGAGAGCCAAGTTGAAAGACAAAGTATTTGTCCAGACAATTATTGCGAAGTAGTCCCTTGTGTTTTTGCTGTAAATAGAAGATACTCTGGGCATGGAACTTTCACGTCGAGATGTCTTGGCTGGTGCCACATCGTTCGCCGTTGCTGGAATTGCTCTCGGCAACAACAACCCTAAGAAGCTCTTGGTAACTGGTCAAGGTGAGCATACATATGAAATCATTCACGATTGGATAACACCACCGATGAACCTGAAGTTTGGCGACACACATGGTGTCACTACAGACTCGCAGGGAAGAATATATATCGCGCATACAGTTGGATCGGGAAGCGTTAGCAAAGATGCCATTTGCGTTTACGATCAGAAAGGTAAGTTCATTAAGTCATTTGGCTCAGAGTTTGCTGGCGGCGGGCATGGTCTCGACTTGCGCAAGGAAGGGTCAGAAGAGTTTCTCTACATTTGTGATGTGAACCGACGGGTTGTGTCGAAGACCGATCTCAATGGACGGGTCATATGGGAATTCTCAGCTCCTAAAGAATCCGGAAAGTACAAAGGCAACGATGGCTGGAATCCCACCAACATTGCATTTATTCCTGGTGGCGACTTCTTCGTCGGTGACGGGTACGGTTCTAGCTACATTCATCGGTATACCAAAGACGGTAAGTATGTTAAGACGATCATTGGGCCGGGATCTGAGCCTGGACAAGTTTCGTGTCCACATGGTCTTTGGGTTGACGAAAGAGACAAGAACAACAAGATGCTTTGTGTGGCTGATAGAGGCAATAACCGTCTTCAGTATTTTGACCTTGAAGGAAAGCACATTAAGTTCGTTAAAGATCCGGTTCGACAGCCTTGCCACATTCACTTCAACAATGATCTTATGCTTATTCCAGACCTTGCGAGTCGAGTAACCATTCTCAACGGTAAGGACGAAGCTATCGCGCAGCTCGGTGATGGACATCCATCCAACCTTCGAGGAGCGTCGAGAGACAAGTTCATCCCGGGCAAGTTTGTACATCCACACGGTGCTGCTTGGATTAACAAGCGAGACATCGTTGTGGTTGAGTGGGTGCCGATTGGGCGAGTCACTCTGCTTCGTCGAGTCTAGTCCTTCTTATATTGCCCCTACTTTGAGTAGGGGCTTTGTTTTGTCTAATATTCCGTGATATATGCTTGGTATTTTGTTTTACCGAGCAGGAACATCATGGGTGTAATGAGCGCGCTACCCGTCTATCAACTCCCCATTGAAGAAGTGCAGAGCCCCGAGGTTATTTACCTCGTCGTTCCGCCCTGCGTGCCCATTGCGCCGCCAACACTGAAGCCGTACTCGGTCATCGAACGGCTATCGTTGGCGGTTTACAATTTTCAAATTAAGTCCAGATCCAAGTCGGATATAGCGCATGCCTTAGCGTTTGCCTTGTCCTTTACCCTTATCGCTGGGTTCTGGGCTTACAATGTTAAGTCCGCATTTGGAATCAACATTTTCCCTCATCAACATATCGAGAACTTTGTTCCGGTTACTGGTTGGCAACGATAGACCCAAGAGGGACTGTGACCAGTGCTTTCTAGGGGTGTGTGTGCTCGGTGGCGACGATAAGGATATCGACACTTTTCAATTGCTTTGCAAGGTCAAGCATGAGGGAACCCTTAAGAAATTCTTGAATTTTAGTTCGATCGCTGTGCCCAATGATGATTTGGGTCACGTTGTTTTCCTGAACGTATTTGATGATTGCCTCAGCGGTCTCGCCTCTCAAGGTTTCGGTAGGAATTCCGAGTCGTTCGCACAGCTTGAAGTCGTCTTCGAGAATTCGCTTTGATGTTTCGGGAAGCTTGAGCTCTTCAACGTAGACGGCCTTGGCTTCGCCTTGCATCTTTTGCGCGATTCGCCACCCGCGGCGAATGACCTTGAGAGAAGACTTGGTTGGTGAGATACAGATGAGGACGCGGTCGGTGGTTTGCCACGGTCGCGCAATCCGTTGTTGCTTTCTCCAGGCAATGAGATCTTCATCGACACGGTGAGCAACTTCGCGCATAGCAATTTCGCGCAGCGCGTTGAGGACGGCTTCGCTGTAATAACCTGCAAGACCCGATTCAATCTTGTCTTCGGGAATGATTTCGCCGCGCTTGATACGGTTGCGGAGCGCCTGGGGAGTTAGGTCAACCAGTTCGACTTCTTCGGCTTGGTGGAATAGGCGATCGGGGACTGACTCGGGGACTTCTTTGCGGGTGATTTCGAAGATGTCGTCCTTGAGGCTGTCGAGGCTCTCGACGTTCATGGTGGCAATGACGTTGATGCCGGCTTGCATAAGTTCTTCGGCGTCTTGCCATCGGTAGGCGTGGGAAGAGCCAGGAACGTTGACGTGACCTAGGTTATCGATTAGGACGGTGTGAGGGTTGCGGGCGATGATGCCGGGGATGTTGATTTCGCTATTGCTTTTGCCGCCGTATTCAAAGGTGAGGGGTTGAACGAAATCGAGACCAGAAGAGAGGTCGGCGTTGACGATAAGTCGGTCGCCTTCGGAAAGGATCGCGAGGACGCAGTCTTCGCCACGCAATTTGCGCCTTCGAGCTTCTTCGACCATGACTTTTGCTTTGCCCACACCAGGAGCGTAGCCAAGAAAGATTTTTATTTTGCCAGGCATTTTAAGTTGCTACCGCCACACTTACCATTGAGTCGATCCAGGTTTGGACTTCTTTGGTTAGGTTGTCAATGACAATGGTTCCGGACGGTGGGACGCCATTGTTGTCTCGCAGTGCAGCTGAGACGGTTTCTTCGCAAATTGCTTCGAAAAATCGACCTCCGCACGGAACGTCTTCACTATCGATGTACGCCTTAACTAGTTCTTGGATAAAGGCGGGCATTACAACGACTAGGTCTTGGACTCCGGTTTGGGTGGTGATTTCAAAATTGCAGTTGATGTCGCCGAATTGCTCGTCGATCTCTTTACTTTTGAGTTCGAATGATGAACCGTTGATACTTTGGTGGCTGAACTCTCGGCAGACAGCGGTGACGGGCGACTGTTTGATGTCCCGCTCAATGACAGAACGTACGGCGTCTCGGAGGCACTCGGGAGTGAAAGGCTTGCGAAGGAAGTCCATTGCGCCTTTATTGAGGGCTTCTAGGGCGGTGTCGATTCCGCCGAAATCGGAGATGATGAGCACTTTTGCGGATGGGTCTCGTTTGAGGATTTCGCCTTCCAGTTCGATGCCGGTCATTCCGGGCATTTTGAAGTCGGTGATGACGAGATCGGTGCTACCGCCGGTTCCATAAAGCTCCAGGGCTTGTGGACCACTGGTCGCAGTTGCGACGGAGTAGCCTGCGTTTGCAAGTACCAACTCCATCATCTTTAGAATTGTGGATTCATCGTCAACGATGAGTATATTGGAGCTCAATAATCCTCCGAACCTAGACCAGTCATTTGTGTCTTCCTCGTACTACTACGTTTGGGTTGCGCAAAAGGGTTTGGTCCCAACAGGTAATTATGAAGTATGTTGGCGGAAATTGTTTCCATTGGAATACTAGAATTGGGAAATTAGTCAGGGGCAGGACTTAGGCATCAAAGATCAGGGCTCGGTTCGAGTGTTGTAGGAGCCGGGAGTATTCGTGATATGATGAGTCTGTTATGCCTGACGATAAAGCGCACCTATGTACCAAGAAAGACCTCCTGGTATTGGACTGGGACCCGAAAATTAAATCGCGGAAAGTTATTATTAAGGGAACCTATGAAACTTGCATGACAGGGCCGGGGCCAGGGTCCTCAAGCCGAACGATTCAGATTCATATTCGACCTCCCATTTTCTCCGAGAATGTTTCGGTGAAGCTTTCTATCCACTCGCCACGGAAAGACGCACCGGTGTTTAACATTGATAACATGATTCTTCAGCGGCTTGATGCCGTCACTCAGATCACGTCGATGGCGAATATCAGCCAACCGTCTATTGTCGATGATGCCGTGTATTTGATGACATACAAGATTAAGTTCAAGAAATAGCAAGATGCAGGGGCAGGGAAGGAGAGTTGTGTCAAATCTGACGGGTCATTGATTCTTGCGACAGTAGATTTGGATGGGAGGGGATAGACTAGAGAACCAATGAGACCACTTAGGATTGTCGTTTTGATATTTTGCTCGCTACTGGTTATTGCGGGTGGGGCGTTTGCGTACATGGCTTCGATTCGGGGGAAGGCTTTTGTTGGGGCGGACTTGGGTCAGCCGCGGCATCCGGTTACGGCGGAGATGGAAGCGGGCGTGGTGAAGTTGAACCGGAAGGTTGGGAAGTTTTTTAAGTTGCCGGACACGACGGGCAAGCCGGTTCCGATTGGTGGGCAAGGTCCGAAGCCGCAGTTTGTGTATTTTGTGAAGAAGGGATGTCCGTGTAGTTTTGACGCCGAACCGCTGATTCAGGGGCTATATAAGCACTTTGGTGGTCGGGTGGAGTTTATTGCGGTGACGGACGCGAAGATGGAGGATGCGAAGCATTGGGTGACGGACATGACGGTTCCGTATCCGGTGGTTCCGAACCCGAAGGTTGAGGTTATGCAGGCGTACGAGGCTCCGGCGTCGGTTTATAGTACGTTGATGGACCAGAACGGGATGATTGTGAAGCGCTGGGCGGGGTATTCGGTGGATTATTTGAACCAGATGAACACGGAGATGGCGCGGTTGTTGGGTGAGCCGATGAAGCCGTTTGATCCGACTTATGCGCCGAAGACTCGGACGAGCGGATGTTCGTTTGAGGGGTATAAGAACCCTGCGAAGAAGTAGTTGTGGGTGGAATTGGCCCGGACGAAGGGACTCGAACCCCCAACCCTCAGTTCCGAAGACTGATGCTCTATCCATTGAGCTACGTCCGGGCGAGATAGAGATAATACCTCAAAACTCTGGACACAGAGCTCAGGGATCTGGAGGATTTTTGCTGGTTGGATTACCAGAGTGTAGATGGATCCCTAAAGAAGTCGGTCAGTTTTCCGATATTGAACTATACGGAGAACATGGATATGCAAACACTGATACAACCAATTTTAGGACTGGACAACGAGTTTCCGTCCAGTGTGTTTGTGTTGAGTCATGTTGCCAGCAAGCGGTATGGCTGCTATTGCCACCAGAACGTTCACGGGCTTGCTTGTTTTAGCACCAAGGCTGGAGCGGCTGGATTTGGTCAGTTTATTGACCTTGACGGGCTGAAGATTGTCGAATTGACTTTTGATGAGGCTCGGGATGTTGCGAAGGATCGTCCGATGCCGGTTACGGCGGTGATGTTGCTCGATGATATGAGCGATCCGAAGATTCACTTCATTCGCTAGTTGCATAATATGTAAGAAATCGTGCATAATTATGCACATTCATGCAAAGTCAGAACCCTCGTCACGAGTTTTTGCTTACGCTTATTGCGACTGGAGCTTTTTCGGCTCAAGAGGACGTTGTTGCCAAAATGGTCGAGAGTGGATTTGACGTCACTCAGTCATCGATCAGTCGGGATTTTCGCTTCCTTGGGATTTCGAAGATTAGCGGATCTTATCGGGTAGCAGGTCGTCTGGATCGCGTTCGGCTGAGCCATTTTATTCAATCGATCTCTACTGCCGGGCCGAATATGTTGGTGGTGAAGACTGATAGTGGTGGAGCGGCTCCGGTGGCCGAGGCGGTTGATAATTCGCTGTTGGCTGGGATAGTTGGGACAATTGCCGGGGACAATACAATTTTTATTGCGACGGAGAATTCGGAAGTTTTTGAACCTATTAAGCAGTTCCTGAGGAATATATGATCCGCGTTACGGTCGATAAGATCGGATCGGTTTCGAAGAATGTGCCTTTGCGGAAGGAGATTCGGGTTTCTTCGACGATTGTCGCACAGGAAGGGTATTTGGTTTGTGGTCGGGTGATTGGTCAGAAGACTAGTTACAACACTCTTGAGGGGTGCGATGGGCGAATGGTTTCGTTGCATGACGGCGATATTATTGTCGGGGCGCTTGGGCATCGGAATGCACTGCATGGGTATTCGGGCGTGGTTCCGGAGACGGTAGCGGTTGGCGATATTTTAAATGTTTTGAACCTGGGCGGGGTGATTGGGAAGTGCACTTCGGCGAATCCTCAGATTGGGGCTCCGTTTGGAATTGAGATTTTGGGTTCTGTACTGGTTTTTCCGGAAATGGCGCAGAGGAAGGGGATTGCCGCTCATATTGGGATGAACTCTATTAATCCGAGCGGGACTTTGGAGGATGCGAAGAAGACTCCGATTATCATCATCGCGGGTACGTGTATGAATTCGGGAAAGACGTTTGCGGCTTGCGAGATTATTCGGCACTTTCATACGAAGGGGCTGAAGGTTGCGGGATGCAAATTGAGCGGGGTTTCGTTGCTTCGGGACACGCTGAATATGATGGATCACGGGGCGGAATATACGTCTTCGTTTAATGATGCGGGGATTGTGACGACGAATGAGGCGAACTCGAATGCGGGAGCGCGTAAGTCGTTGCAGGTGCTTTTGGAGACAGATGCTCAGGTGATTGTGGCTGAACTTGGGGATGGGATTATGGGGACTTATGGGGTTCAGAATATCTTGTCAGATAAGGCGGTTCAAGCTAGGACGAAGGCGATTGTTTTGTGTGCTAATGACCCAGTTGGGGCTTGGGGCGGGCAAAACTTTTTACGCGAACAGTTCGGGATTTTGTCGGATGTTGTGAGTGGTCCGGTGACCGATCATGATGCAGGGTCGAATTTTGTGAAGGAGAAGGTTGGGATTCAGGGGATTAATGCTCGGTCGCACGGGGTTGCTCTGGCGGAATTCTTGCTTGGGAAGGTGGGAC
>Ga0194055_10003810_pt1 | contig 11519 bp, 7 predicted proteins | sample SepL449m_MetaG_FD_155482 | JGI IMG/M metagenome (GOLD analysis project Ga0194055, IMG submission 155482) | Anoxic zone freshwater microbial communities from boreal shield lake in IISD Experimental Lakes Area, Ontario, Canada - Sep2016-L442-9m | ecosystem: Environmental > Aquatic > Freshwater >... | reverse complement strand
GTGCAATGCTCTTCATCAATTGCATGGTGTCGTCCGGTTCCAGCACTTTCGTTTCGAGCTTTCGCATCCGCCCGTGTAGGCGAAAAACGGGAGGCTGTCCCACCACGATGTGAATGTCGCTAGCGCCTTGTTTGATGGCTGCCTGTAGCAGCTTGTCGATAAGTGGTGATGCCATGGAGGTCTATGTCGAGGTGGGTCGAAGGGATGAAAAGAAACTGGGACTTTCCACACACGTATCGATTGTACTCCAGGCACGGAATGGCCGAGGTTTTCCGTTCAAAAAAGGCTTCGTAAGACCGGGTTTCCGGCTGAGAATTTCCCCTTGGGAGGAGCAAGTCGATCCGGATCGGGTAGAAACCGCCCGTTACCGAGCGGTTTTTGTCCTGGGCAGACGCCGCGGATTGGGGTTTTCCCCAGTGGATTCAAGTGGGATAGCCTTCCAGGCTGTCACTGAACACGCCAATCATGATTACGCCGGTTTTGTCGTCCTTGTACTCAATGAAATGGTACCCGTACTCTTAGATACCGCGGCGAGAACGAGTACCGCTAACGCTGAGAACGAGTACGAGAAAAAGGCAAAATCCAGAATCGTGCAACTTCGAACCAAGCGTTCGGACTCATGTTTGACGGCTTTACCCAAACCACTTGGCCGCGATCTTGGAATCCTACGGCTTCGCCGGCGCAACCGATCCTTCGAGGACTTCCTTCACCACCCTTTCGATGGCGATATGCTCCTGTTCCGTCTTCTTTGCGGAACGGTAAACCTCGTCCAGCGTGGAAATCCCGTTGATGACTTTCCGTAGTCCGTCGCAGTACAAGGTCGTCATGCCGGTCAAAATAGCTTCGGTACGCAAATCGGAAGAGGACTTGGCCGAGAACATCATGTCGCGGATCCGAGCGTTGATCAGCATGAGCTCATAAATCCCGATCCGGCCCCGATAGCCTTTCTTCTGGCAATAGGGGCAACCTTTCCCTTTCGAGAACTTGGCGAACGGAACGACCGACTGAGGGATGCCAGCCTCTTCGAGAACCGAATCGCTCAGGTTCAAGTTAAATCGGCAGCGGGTGCAAATCTTGCGGACCAGACGTTGCGCCAAGACCGCGATGACCGAACTGGCCACCATGTAGGAGGGAACCCCCATGTCCGTCATCCGTGTAACGGCACTGGGCGCATCGTTCGTATGTAGGGTACTGAATACTAAGTGTCCAGTTAGGCTGGCCTGAATCCCCATCTGAGCCGTTTCAGTATCCCGCATTTCTCCTACCAAGATAATGTTGGGGGCTTGGCGGAGCATGGCCCGAATGATCCTGGCAAAGTCGAGTCCGATGTTGTGGCGAACCTCGACTTGGTTGATCCCGGGAAGGTAATATTCCACGGGGTCCTCGGCGGTGATGATCTTGCGATCGGGTCGATTGAGGGCATTGAGTGCAGCGTAGAGAGTGGTCGTTTTGCCGGAGCCTGTCGGTCCGGTAACCAGGAAGATTCCATTAGGCCGCTTGATAAGGCTAGCGAAAAGTTTGAAATCCCGTTCACCTAAACCGAGTTGCTTGACCCCAACCCGAATATTGTCCTTGTCCAATAGCCGCATGACGCTGGACTGACCGTGGCTTGTCGGAATGACCGACACGCGGAGATCGAGTTCTTTTTCTCCGACGGTGATCTTGATCCGACCGTCCTGCGGTCGCCGTCGCTCTGCGATATCCATCTTCGCCAGAATCTTGATCCGAGAGAGTATGGCTGCAAGAAGCCGCCGCGGGGGGCTGTCTCGCTCGACCAGCACCCCGTCAATGCGGTACCGAATACGGACCCGGTCTTCGAAGGGCTCCACGTGAATATCCGACGCTCGCAGTTGCACCGCCTCTTGAATCATTAAGTTAACTAATTTGACGACAGGGGCGGAATCGTCCCCCTCGTCATCTCGGGTCATCTTATCTTCTTCGGTTTCGGTGAAGTCGATTTGCGTGTCGGTGAACTCTTGCAACATCGAGTCAGCGGATTCCCCTTCGACCTGCCCGTAGTATCGGTTGATGGCTTCTTGGATATGTTCCTGGGGTGCTAAAGCCGTTTCGACTTTACGGTTGAGGATGAACCGCAGCTTTTCAATAGTTTCGATATCAAAAGGATCGGAAACGAGGACTTTGATCGTGTCATCCTCGTCGGAAACGGGGATGATTTTGTTTTCCCGAGCGACCGATTCAGGGACCAGTTGGATGACATGGTCGGGGATGCGAATGCTCTGCAGATCGACGTATTCGAAGCGATGAAACTCGGCTAGAGCCTGAGTGACTTCCTCGCCGGTGGCATATCCCAAAGCGACCAACACGTTCCCGACAGGTTTGTCTTCTTTTTTCGAAATCGATTTGGCTTCGTTGAGCTGATCGAGAGCAATAACCCCCCGGGAGAGCAACAAATCGGTAAAATCCCGCATGGGTTGATCCATGGGTAGGCTCCAGCAGCAGAGGACGAGAATTCGGCTTTGGATCGACAAGGTACGGAAAGAATTCCGCCCAGCAACTCTTTAGTATATCGCAATCCGCTTGCGCTCAACAAACACCTTTCAGCAACTTTCTCAACGTTTTCAATGAAAATAGAGCAGCACAAGGCTTGGGCACTGGTCACAGGAGCTAGTTCCGGCATCGGCCAAACCATCGCGAGTCACTTGGCCCAAGCCGGCTTCCATGTGGTGGTCAACCACTTTCGGGATCCAAACGGGGCCGATCGGACACTCGAAATGGTGGCCGCGCACGGCCGAGAAGGTTTTGCCGTCGATGCCGACGTCGGCCAGTCCATCGAAGTCGATGCGATGTTTCGCGAAGTGGAAACCCAGACGGGAAGCTTCGCTGCCCTGATCAACAACGCGGGTGTGCAAACTTGGGCCAGCCTTCTCGACTTGGAGGAAAAGGACTTCGATCGGACGATTCGGACCAACCTCAAGGGGACGTTTTTGTGTACCCAGCGGGGGGCCCGGTTGATGAAGCAGCATGGGACCGGTTCCATCGTCAATATCGGTTCCGGGGCGAACCACATTCCTTTTCCCAAATTGGCCGACTACTGCGCCAGCAAGGGTGGGATTGAAATGCTCACCAAGTGCGCGGCAACCGAATTGGGACCGCTGGGAATCCGCGTCAATTGCGTCGCTCCGGGCGCGATCGAGAATGAGCGGACGCGCGCCGAAAACCCTGCCTATGCGGATACATGGGGCTCGATCACTCCCCTTCGTCGATGCGGAACCGCTGACGATGTAGCGCGCTGCGTCGCATTTCTTTGCTCCGAACCTTCTTCCTTCATCACGGGTCAAACGATTTACGTCGATGGCGGTCTCTGGACCCGCAATCAATGGCCCTACGAATCCTAGGGATCCATCCCCCTCCCAGCGTGATTCCATCGTTGCTCGTCGACCTTTGGCACGGCAGGACCACTCTCGTTCCCTACGGCAACCATCGAACGTCGACCATGAAAGCCAACCATGTCATCTAGCGCCAAGCCGAGTTGGTGGGCGATCACCCTCGCTTTGTTGACTCTGTACATCGTCTGGGGATCAACCTATTTAGCCATCCGCGTCGGTGTCGAGACGATCCCTCCCTTTTTGATGGGTGGTCTTCGATTCTGGATTGCAGGAGTGATTGTGTTGTCCATCCTTGCAGTCCAAGGCAAGTGCCGTTTCTCTCGCAAACAGTGCATCGACAATGCCATCGGCGGTTTCTTTATGCTTCTCGGTGGCAATGGACTGGTATCATGGGCTGAGGAGACCATATCCTCCGGCATGGCCACGCTGGTTATCTCGCTCAATCCGGTGTTTTTCGTGCTGGCGGAGTGGATCATCGCCACCTGGGGCAAAGGCCGTCGACATTCAGCTGGATTGGGAACACGGCCAAACGCCTTGACGATTGTGGGGCTCCTCATCGGCTTTCTCGGGCTGCTTATCCTCGTGGGACCTAGCCCATGGCAACAGGGGGATCAATCGCTGGACCTGCTGCGCGTATCTGCTTTGGTAATGGCCTGCGTTAACTGGACCATTGGATCACTCTACATTCGTTATGCGACGGATCCTGCAGAACCATTTGCAGGTGCTGGCTTGCAGATGGTGTTCGGTGCTGTATGGATGTTGATTGCCAGTGCCTTATTGGGAGAACTCTCTTCGTTCCATTGGAACCAAGTCAGCCGCGCATCGTGGTGGTCGCTACTCTATCTCATCATCGCCGGATCTTTGATCGGATACACGTCCTTTGCATGGTTGATGAAACATGCATCCCCAACACTGGTTTCGACGTACGGCTACATCAATCCCATCGTCGCCGTCTTTCTCGGTTGGTGGATTCTGAACGAGTCGGTGGGACCGATGATCTTATTGGCGTCCGCGACCATCATTGGTGGTGTCGCGTTGATCTCCCTTTCCAAACGGAGAAGTGGGAAAGAGGAGCCCGTGATTCCACCGACCGAAGATACCGAGGTCGACCTCGAACATGGAGTTTAAGATTCCATTGCATGGTCACTCATCGAGCTCGTACACCGACTCGTCGGGATGGTGCTACGCTCGCACTTGAGTCCAATCGCTGGCTCATTTCACGGAAGTGAGCCAGCCTTTCTCGACCATCGATATCCCATAGCGATCAACCCTGAGCGCGAGATCCGTCATGCAAATCCAGAACGGGTGGCATGGGGCAGTCGAGCGCATCGGAGATCACTCGCAACAACTCGATCTCGTTGATGGTTACCCGACCGTCAAAGGCAATGCATTCCGAAAATACTTTCAGCATGCTTCGTTTGGCATTGCCGGTAGCTTGCGCGAGCAGGTCGAGGGACCGATCGAGCGCGCTCAACGTGCATGCGTCCTTGTTCCAAATGGGCAGGAGTGCGGGGCCTCTTGTCCAGGTCTTCCAACCACTGTTGTATGCGGATTCGGCCTCGACGTTGCCACCCAAATGAGCCAACGTCGAAAGGACCGTTTGGAAGGGCTGAGCCAATTGTTGAACGTCCTTGATAAGTTTGGTAGCGCGCGTTTTGTCTCGATGCACCAAACGCCGAGTAATGAAGCGCTGGAGGGCGTATTCAAAAATGGTCCATTGCTGATCGGCTTCGATCAACTGGCGAACCGCCGTTCGCAATGTTCCCGATTGAGCATCGGACAATTGATCCAAGGCAGGCAATGCCATCGATGCCAGAGGCAGTCGTTGCTCGACCTCCATCGCATCGGTCTTTTTTGTCAAACGATCGATCTCAGCTGCGAGATCCGCATTGTAATATTGCTGGATAATCGCCAGTTGCTTGGTGCGTATTCCACCTTTGCTGGGAGCCAGGAGCAATACAAACACGATGCAAACGGCACCCAAGGGTTCGTGGACTTGGTCGACTAGCCCGCTATCAATCTCACCGATCAATTGATGGGCATGTTGGATATGTTCTTCTTCCGGGTTACCCACGTGCTGGACCGCATCGACGGGATTCCGTTCGAAATGATCCACCCCTTCCATCGCCGCTTGATGGGCAGAGGAGGCGCCACCACGCGCAAACCCGAGTGTGCGTGGATCGACGATATCGCTTTCATGATGGATCACGGGGGTCGTCAGTTGAAACTTGCCATCAAAGCTGGGTTCGATCCTGTTGATTCGAACCGGAAGTGGGGGATGGGTTGAAAACCAACCCGTCAGATAGCCCTGACCGAAGAACATGTGACTGGCTTCTTTGGCATAGACGCTCTTCATTACCGACTTCTGTTTCCAGCCACCGATCCGTTTCAGTGCACTGGCTATGCCGCTCGGATTGCGTGTGAACTGAACCGCCGATGCATCGGCCAAAAACTCGCGCTGACGCGACACCGCCGATTGAATCATGTTCGCAAAGAAGACTCCGGCGTAGCCGATCCCGACCAGCGCAAATCCCAATGCGAACATGACAGCCAGGATTGCAAGAACACCTTTGCCACCTTCGTCGCGATTGCCCGAGACTCGGACGGGTAATGAGGCGGCAATCCGAAACATAAAATAGCCGATCATGGCGATGAGCAGGATGCCATGCAACATTCCGATCAACCGAAGATTGAGCCGCATATCGCCGTTGAGAATGTGGCTAAATTCGTGGGCGATGACTCCTTGCAATTCGTCCCGAGAAAGTGTTTCCATGCACCCTCGAGTCACACCGACCACTGCGTTTTGCGGTGTGGAGCCGGCGGCAAAGGCATTGATGCCATCTTCGTTGGGAAGCAAGTAAACCGGCGGAACGGGAGTTCCCGACGCGATGGCCATCTCTTCCACGACATTCAGCAGGATGCGTTCATCAAGATTCAACGTGTTGGGAAGTATTTTTACACCACCCAATTGCACAGCAACGACATGACCATCGCCACCCAATTGCACGATCTTGTAGAGGCTTCCCAATCCGATGACGGTGATCACCAGCCCCGACACGGCCAACAACAGGGGCGGGTTCCAAAGAGAGTGAGGAACCTGAAGTTCTGGGTTACCACCCGCTGCAAATTGCAAGGCCACCACAATGGCAAAGTAGACGGTGAAAATAATCGTGATGACCGTAAGCGCAAAGTAAAGTACGAGCCATCCCGTATTGCGTCTCGCACGGTCTTGATGTGCAAAGAAATCCACGCGGCACCTCGACAGGAGAACTCACTGAACCACTTCAATCACAAGCCACTTCCGACATCTAGCGATATTCCATTCCTCTCGGAATGCGACCTGCAATGAAGAAGGCCGCAAAGCAATATCCACGATGACTGAAGCCGCTAACACGAAGCCGGGGAACAACTAGAAACTGACCTTCACAGGTTCTTTTTGCTCCGGCTCTGCCAGTTCCCAAAGAGCGGCACGTTGGAAGTTTCCAAATCCAGCAACGAGGTTGCCTGGGAAACTCTCGACAGCCGTGTTGTAGTACGTCACGGCGTCGTTGAAGGCTTGGCGAGCAAACGAGATCTTGTTCTCGGTGCTGGTCAGCTCTTCCTGAAGCGCGAGCATGTTCTGATTGGCTTTCAAGTCTGGATACGCTTCGGCCAATCCGATAAATCGATTGAGCGATCCGGCCAACGCGACTTCTGCCGTGGACAGATTCTGAATCGCATTGGGATCCCCTGGATTCGCTGCAGCCTTTTGGCCCGCAGCCATCGCCGTATTTCTCGCATGGATGACCGCTTCCAGCGTCTCCTTTTCGTGCTTCATGTACCCCTTGGCAGTTTCCACCAAATTGGGGATCAAGTCGTAACGACGCTTCAATTGCACGTCGATCTGCGCATAAGCGTTTTGAAATCGATTGCGAGATCCCACCAAGCCGTTGTATAGGCCGACGACGTAGGCGAGGAATCCCAACGCCAATACTAAAATGATTCCGAGCCCGATCAAGAAACCCATCATAAGAAAATACCTCTCATCGCGAATGCCTTTTACACCGTCCGAAACCAAAAGGATGGTAAACGAAATCCCAGCGTATGTCGATTAGGCGAGATAGGTACCGTGGAGAGGCGCTTCAATCCAAAAAAGAACCAAACATTCGCATAAATCGGCCTGTCCACGACCGGGCTGTCACGTGGACTTCATGTTTTCGGAAGGTGTTGATCGTTTGACCTGAAGTGGCTAGAGCTTGACGATCCCAGAGGAAATCCCTGACGAAGGGGCGTTTCCCAAAGTCTGCCCCAGGCTGTTCGGAAAAGGGGGGAGCGAGTTGACTTTGGATCCAGGTTGAAAGCCGCCATGATTCCACTCGAAGGCTTTTGGGGTTTGTAAATGCAATTTGGCCGCCTCGATCCGCGGGGCTGCCAGCCAAGCCGATTGCAATTCCATCCCTCGCTCGTTTTTCAATAAGTTGGAATCGCTGTCGATCGGCACGTCTTCGCTCGACATCGACATCAGCACTTGAACGAGTTTGACGATGGAAGGGACATCGTACGCGTTATCCAATCCCCGCAAGTCGATCCACCGACCCAGATCTTCTATTTTTTTAGCTTGCGCAGCAAAGTTCCATTCATTGCAATTCGATGCGTCCCATTCGATCAACGTATTGCATCCCGAAAAGATCGATTCGTTTGCGACTCGGACGATCGCTACTGGATACGGATTCGCCGATGTCATTCGAATACGAGTCCACGGCGCCAGAGTGATGAATGTCGAGCGTTCGATTTCCAACCGAATGCGAGGGGAACGATTGAGCGCTTTGGAACCGCTGGCCAGCACCATCGAACCGGCGATGGCAGTCCAGCAATTGCGGACTTCGATCTCAGCCTTCTCCATGTTTGAAATACGCAACCAATCCATTTGGCCGCGGATGCTTGTGTCTTGAGCTGAAAACCGGGATGTATTGGACGAAGGATTCGAACTATCCTGCCCTCGTTTGCCGATCTGCGCTAAGGCAGGAAGCGGCGAACTGCCGCCGTGCCGAATCGTTACCGTGCAATTCTCCATTGCAGCCCCTCCGCTTCCGGTCACTTCAAAAATGCTTTGCGGACGACCGTCTTCCAACGTTGTATTCCATTCCAGATCCAATCCCCGAAATGTACAGGCGATGCCATCCAATGGGAGCCAGGCGGTCGCATCCAGCGCCATGACTTTCCATGACGACTCATCCAGTGTCACTCCGCATCGCATACCGGCTGCTGATTCGATCGTCACGCCGCTGCGGTCTTTGGTGCGACGCAACTCGATGGGGCGTTGAATGACCAGGTGCGCTGTCTGAAGCACGATTCGATCGAGCCTGTCATTCGCGTTCAATTTGGAGACTGCTTCTTCCCATGTCGACACCCATTCATGCGGCTGGTCCAACAAAGCCGCTGGGATCGAACCATCGGGAGAGAGGACTAGGGTTCGTGCGACCGATACTGCTCGCCCCTCGGGCAACGGACCCCGGGAGCTGCTGTTGGAGTCAACAGCCTCCTGCATCGTCCGGTTCCCAGCAATCGCAGTCTCTTCCTTTGAGACGGGAGTATGAGGTACAGCCTCACTCACTTGGACTGTGTTCGATTCGCTATCGGAAGGTGTGGAATCAACGGTAGCCAATTCATTCCATTCCACGCGAGGGATCGGGAAAACCGCATTCAATTGGCTGGCGTTGTAGAGCCACATCGTCACCATTGAAATCAGAATTAGGCACGCAACGGACGGCAATGCGGTCTCCCACCACGGTTTCTTGGTGCCCGAAAAAGTAATTGCATCCCCTTGTCCTGACTGCCCCCAATTCAGCGAATCGATCACCGCCAGCATTCGCAAATCATTCACTAGATCTAAAGGCTCTTGGTATCGATCGCGAGGTTTTTTGGCCATCATCTTCCGCAGGATCGCGATCAACGGATCGCTCAAATCGTTGCGGAAGTAGCGTGGGTCCTCGGGCATCTTCGTCCCGTGCATAAGAAGCTTTTGGAGGGCCGTACCTTCGGGAAAAGGGGGTTGCCCAGACAGCAAGAAATAGAGAGTGCAACCGAGCGAGTAGATATCGCTTCGCACGTCGGCGACGCGCGGATCGTGGGCTTGCTCAGGCGAAATGTAATCAAAGGTGCCGAGAGTTACACCACTTGCTGTCAAATCACCTGTCGATCGATCCAGTTCGGTTGTTCGCGCCAACCCCATGTCGACAATCTTGGCTCTACCATCGGTGCCGATGAGTATGTTCGAGGGTTTGATGTCTCGATGCACGACACCTCGCTCATGAGCGTGCTGAAGTGCTTCGGCTACCTGGCATGTGAAGTGCGTCGCATCGTCGACGGTCAACAGACCGTGTTCGATGACCAATTGCCGGAGATTGGTCCCTTCGATGAACTCGAAGACGATATAGCTCCAACGCTCGGTCTCGCCGACATAGTAGACGCGTGCGATGTTCGGATGATCGAGTTTCGCAGCGCTCTGCGCTTCCATCCGAAACCGCCGCATCGCATCGGCCTTGCGATGTGCCATCGGCACAACTTTGATGGCTACGACGCGATCGAGTCGGAGATCGCGGCCGCGAAAAACGGCCCCCATCCCGCCGACTCCGACCAAGGACTCGATGCGATAATGATCGAGAGATTGGCCAACCAATCCATAGGCAGGGTCATTCGAAGAAGGTGAGTACGCCGAGGTCGATGGAGGATTTGGGATCGCTGAAGCGACCGCGACAATGTTGTCATTGCGGATCTCCGTTTTTTCGAGATCCCGGGGCAATCCTTCGGACTTGAGAGCATGTAGTTCGGTCAATTCGACCGTTTCACGACCTTCGCCTATTCGATCGGCCGATACGGTCTTCTCGCCGTTCTTTGCCTGGCCGTTACCATCCCCGTCGGTTGGACTTTCCCTTGGCAGAATAGGCTGCTTGGAATGGGAGGAATCTGAATTGGGACGGTAGGTGCTGGACATGTCTCGACAAGTTGCTTGTTGAAAAGGCCAGTTGCTTGTTGAAAAGGCCAGCGATCAAGACTGCGAGTTAGTTTTCATTTCCAAATCCGTCACCGGACGATGGTTCGTCGGTGCCGGAATCGTCGGTAGGGGGCGGTACCACCAATGCGACCGTGTCGTCTCCTGTGATTGCAGTGCATGCTTGTTGCAAGTCATAAATCGGTCGCCGGGTCATCGAAGTTACTTTATCTAAACTCGACATCTTGTCGCTATTCAAAATGCCCTGAAGAGATTCGATGCTCGCAAGGATTTTGGCGATCTGCGCTTTTTGGTTGTCGTCCGCCCAAGCGAAAAGCCCCTTGGAGGGTGTAGCCGTCGATTTCTTGCCGAAGCCATTCAGTCCATAATGAATTCTTTCCAGTCGTTGCTGCAGAATGCGACGCGCGTTGCGAACCTCTTTGGGTTGCTCATCGAATGGGTTTTTGGCCTTCGGCTCTTTCTGGCCAAAACCTGGCGGCCCTCCAGCCCCTCCTCCAGGAGCAGAACCTGGATCGTCACCACCCATCATCCCTCCAGCACCAGCTCCTCCTAGACCCGGACCACCGCCGCCAGGGCCCCCACGTCCTGGGTAGCCGCCAGATGCCGCTGACGTTGTTTGATTGCATCGCTTGGTCCAGGTGTCCAAACTCGTAGCAAGGAACTGAACCGAACCTCGTTCCAACGCCTTGATCTCTTCGGGCGGTAATCCCGTAGACGTTAATTGTCCCAAGCTCCATAGAGAGCGTTCCACCAACCACTCTGACTCCGATTTGGCATTCTTGATGGCAGGTGTGATCAACGACAGCAGGACCGGCAAGGCTTGCTTGGCCGATTCACCTTTGCCGGTCGCGATGATGGTGAGATTTTCGATCATTAATTCTTTGAGGTAATCCTCTTCTTCCTGGCCCCGAGCGGCGAGCTTTTGTGCTGCAAGAAATGCTTGAACGCTAGTGATAAATCGGGTCTTCGCACTTTCCATCATCCGTTCATCCATTCCGGGCCAACTCCAGTGGCGGGGAAGGTGACTCAATGCAGTTGCGACCATTCCATCATTTTCTGTCGGAACCAATAATCCGATCAGGATGCGGGCACCTTCCGGATCGGGAAGCGCTCCGGATTGGGGTGTTTGCGGTTGGCGATTCAATCGCGCTGCTAAAACAGCCGCGACGATTCGTGAACTG
>Ga0194055_10003807_pt1 | contig 11522 bp, 12 predicted proteins | sample SepL449m_MetaG_FD_155482 | JGI IMG/M metagenome (GOLD analysis project Ga0194055, IMG submission 155482) | Anoxic zone freshwater microbial communities from boreal shield lake in IISD Experimental Lakes Area, Ontario, Canada - Sep2016-L442-9m | ecosystem: Environmental > Aquatic > Freshwater >... | reverse complement strand
ACCGAGATCTGGAACGGCTCGGAACGAGGCTTGTCGGGCATGCACAACTCGGGTCGGTCCGGGCAGCTATCGGTTTCGCTGGCCTTCATGATCATCGTAGCGACCAGCCCCGAGACAGGAGCGGGCAGCAGGCGACACTAGGAACGACGGGTGGCGACGAAGATCGGGATCTGGCGCTGCGTCTTCATCTGGCGCTCCGCGTAGTGCGGATATGCGGCGACCGCACGCGCGAACCAGAGGGCCCGCTCCTCGCTCCCGACCTCGCGAACCTCCACGTCGAACGGCTCCCGCCCATCCTGAATGGTGACCGAGCGAGGGTCGGCCTGGAGGTTGTAGTACCAGACCGGATGCTCGTCGCGGCCGCCATGCGACGCCACGAGTGCATACTCGCCGTCGTGCTCCACCCGCATCAGCGCCATCTTCCGGACCTTGCCGCTCTTGTTCCCCCGCATGGTCACGATGATGATCGGGAAGCCGGTGTCTTTCAGCGTGTTGGCCTCGTGCCCACCCGTGCGCTCATACGTCGCCACCTGCGTGGCGACCCAGGCCTCGGGACTGGGCTCGTACTCACCTTCGAGCGCCACGTCAGTGAGACTACACGAGTGATTCCAAGGGTCCGGGTCTGACGCGGCGAAGGTGTCGACCATCGGCGTTGCTGATTCCGTCGACCTCACCATGCTCAGCGAGCCCGACGCGTTGGGGCCCCGCGTGGCGAACCACGCGGGGCCCCAACAGGGCACTCTTTCGCCGTTATGGACTATTTGGCGATGGAGAGGTTCCGGATGTCCAGGATCGAGGAGATATGCGAGTAGGGCGACTCGTCGAGACCGAGGACCTTCTTCTCCGCGGGAAAGACGGTGAACTGGTTCCCGATCATGATGTGGACGGGTTGCTCCACGAGGGTCTTGCTGATGTCCTGATATGCCTTGGTGCGCGCTGGACCGAGGGGCATCACGGCTGCTTCCTTGATCGCCGCGTCGAGGTACGGCGGGTTCCCGAACCCGCGGCCCGACGTGATGGAGGAGGCCATGATCTGAGTGGGATCGATGCCGGCCGGCAGCGGGAAGAACAACGCGTCGTACTTGCCTTGGGTGTAGGCCGTCGTCGAAGTGATCGAGTCACCGAGGGTGATCTCGGCCTTGATCCCGATCTGCGCCAGCTGCTGCTGGATGATCTGAGCGCCATTCGACTGGAACGTCAGGTTCTGGGTCACCATGTTCAGAGTGAAGCCGTCCGGAACCCCAGCCTCGGCCATGAGCTTCTTGGCCTTCGCCACGTTCGGCTTGAGGTTCTTCGCGGAGTCGAGGCTGGGCACATACCCGGCAACGAGGCTCGGGAAGATCTGCGTGGTGGGTTTGGCCGCACCAGGAAGGGCAACGTCGATGATGGCCTGACGGTCGATGACCAGGCCCATCGCCTGACGGACCAGCGGGTTCGAGACGTTGGGCTTGGTGATGTTGATCTCCAACGCCGACATCAGGTAGGTGCTCTCGACCAGGTTCAGGTTGTACGGCGAACCCTTCGTGACGAACTGCTGGAGGTCTTGGAGCTGATCGGCGGTGCCGGAAATGGCCATCACCTGACCCGAGCGGAACGCGTTGAGTCGCGCCGCCCCATCCGAGATGTACGTCATCACGACCTTCGCCATCTTGCCGGCTGCCTTGTCCCAGTGGTTCGGCACCCGCTCCCAGGTGATCCCGGTCGGCGACGAGGCAGTGACCTTGTATGGCCCGGAGCCCTGCGGCAGCGAAGCGAGCGTAGGGTCGTCGAACCCCTTCGGGTTCACGATCGAGGAGGTCCGCAGGTCGCCGGCGAGCAGATACGGGTAGGCGAAGTTCCCGGCGCTGAAGGCGACGACGACGGTGGTGGGATCGGGTGCCGTCACCGACGTCATGGTCGACAACAGAGGTGCCACCAGCGAACCCGCGCCATTCTTCATCCGGTCGAGGTTCGCCTTCACCGCGTTCGCGTCCAACGGGGACCCATCCCAGAACTTCACGTCGTTGCGCAACTTGAAGGTCCAGGTCATGCCGTCTGCGGAGGACTTCCAGCTCGTCGCGAGCATCGGCGCCACTCCGCCCTCGTTGTCCAGCTGCACGAGCTGGTCATACGTCGGGTGATAGTTCTGGCCGCCGGAGTTCGGGTTCGCGAGCTTTATGGGATCCCAGGTGAATGCCGGGACGACGCTCCCGAACGTCAACGTGGCGTTCGGGTCGATCTTGGGTGTCTTGGCCGCTGCTGCGGGGGTCACCATCCCCCCGAGCAGGCCCGCAGCGAGCATCACGCTCACGCCCGCAGTGAGCCAACGATTTACCAAGAGTCGTTTCATACCTACCCCCCATGAGATTCGATATATGATATCTGGAATCATATCTGGACTGCGTGAACGTACCACCACGGTGTCCGGATTCCACGTCAGGTGAGCGCGTTTCGGAACCGATGGCGAGCACGGCGAGGGGCAGCGGCCAAGTGAGAGCAGCAGTCGTCAGGAAGACGGGGACCATCGAGCTCGAGGAGATCGATCGCCCCCGGCCGGGCCCCGGAGAGGTCCTCGTGAAGGTCGTCGCGACCGGGGTGTGCCACTCGGACCTATCCGCATTCCTCGGCAAGGTCACGGTCCCGCTGCCCGTGGTGCTAGGCCACGAGGGAGCGGGAGTCGTCGAGGAACTCGGTGCGGGGGTGGACGACCTCCAGCCGGGTGATCACGTGGTTATGTCGATCACTCCAGGTTGCGGGATGTGCTTCCAGTGCCAGAGTGGCTCCTTCGGGCTCTGCGAGCGCGCCGCCGGGCGATCGATCGGTGGGGTGCTCGCGAACGGCGCGATCCGGCTCAGCAAGGGGGACGAGCAGCTGCACCACTTCCTGTTCCAGTCCTCCTTCGCGGAGTATGCCGTGATCGCCCGATGGAGCGCAGTCAAGATCCCCTCGGACCTGCCGCTGGAGGTTGCGTCGCTGGTCGCTTGTGGTGTGATCACCGGCTACGGCGCGGTCGCTCGGAAGGCGAAGGTCAGGTTGGGTGAGAGCGTGCTCGTCATCGGCGTCGGCGGCGTCGGTCTCTCGGTCATCATGACGGCGGCGGCATCCGGTGCCACCCCCATCATCTGTGCCGACACCAAGCCCGAGGCATGCGCCCTCGCGATGGAGCTGGGTGCCACGCACACGGTCGTGGTGGGCCCCGATGTCGACTTGTCGTCGATGGTCATGGATCTCACTGGGAACGGGGTGGATCACGCGTTCGACGTCGTGGGGACCTCGTCGACCATCACGACAGCCTTCAATTGTCTGCGGCCGGGTGGTCAAGCTGTCGCCATCGGGCTCAGCGAGCCCACCGCGGAGGGTTCCATCCCGATCCAGGGGCTCATCAAGGAGCGGAGGCTGACCGGGACGACCAATGGCTCGATCCGTCCGCAGGTCGACATCCCCGCCGTGCTCCGGCTCTACCAGGAGGGCCGATTCCCGCTCGATCGTCTGATCACCCGCCGTTACTCGCTCGACGGTGTGGCCGACGCGCTCGGTGACCTCGAGGGTGGGACCGGTCGTGGGTTGATCGTCTTCTAGTTGCTGTGAAAGGCGGTGCGCGCATGACGACGGCGTTCGAATTCGGTTCGGTGGAGTACTGCCTGGATCCGTATCCGTTCTACGAGGAGCTTGCTCGGGGTTCTGGGGTGTTCAAGGTCCCGGGTCGTGAGGACTACCTGGTCACGCGGTACGAGGACGTGGTGTTCGCGGCGAAGCACCCGGAGATGTTCTCGAACTCGATGCCGGGGACGACCGGTGTCGAAGTCGATGGGAAGCGGTGCCCGTACGTGCGGCCGGTGCCAAGGTATGACGAGCCGGAGCACGGGCCACTACGGACGTTGGCGGGGAAGGCGTTCACGGCGTCACGGCTGCGGGCTTACGAGCCGATGATCCAGGGGATCGTCGATGGCCTGATCGACAAGTTCGCGGGGAGGGGCTCGGTCGAATTCATCACCGAATTCTCGCAACCCCTACCCATGATGGTGATCTGCACCGCGCTGGGCTTCCCACTGGAACGGATCGACGACTACCGCCGCTGGTCCGACGATTACACGATCGCGCAGAGTGGCTATTACCCCGGGATGACCGATGATCAGATCGTGGAGGTGAAACGCAGCGTAATGGAGCTCCACGAGTTCTTGAGCGACGAGATCGAGGCCCGCACAGCGAATCCGACCACGGACGTGCTCAGCGAGGTGATCGACTCCCAGGAGGAGCTCGGGGTCGACCTGTCCCGCCTCGAACTCATGGGCATCGGCCTGAGCCTCCTGATCGCGGGGAACGAGACCACCACCCACATGCTCGGGAACCTGATGCACCGGTTGGTGACCAACCCCAGCGAGCTGCAACGGGCCGTGGAGAACCCCGAACGGACTCGCAAGATCGTCGAGGAGTCACTGCGAATCGACACCCCAGCCCAATGGATGCCCCGCACCTGCGTGCAGGACCGCGAGGTCGCAGGCGTGACGATCCCCGCCGGCGCTCGGGTCATGCTCATATTTGGAGCCGCGAACCGCGACCAAGAGATCTTCCCCGACGCCGCTACGTTCAACAGCCAACGCGACAACCTCAACCGCCAACTCGCCTTCGGCTCCGGTCCCCACTTCTGCCTCGGAGCCCCCCTCGCCCGCCTCGAAGGCAAGCTCGCCTTCACCGCCCTGCTCACCCGACTCCCCAACCTCCGCCTCGACCCCAACGCCCCCGAACCGCGGCGGTTCCCCTCATTGGTGGTCCGGGGGATGGAAGAGCTCAACCTGCTGTTCGACCCCACCACCTGACCCAAACGACGAGGACCCGAAGCATGCGCGCTCGGCCGCTCGTCAGCGAAACATGGCCAGTCCATACCGTCAATTGCCGGTCCGCAGTGCAATTTTAAGGGTGGGGGATCATTATCAAATGCCTGTAGGAAACTCTGGCTGCATGCCCATCTACCAGCTCTGCATCAGTTCGACTGATGTCGTCGCATCAATGACGTGGTACACCGAGGGACTTGGTATGCGGCGATCGCGGTTCGCCGATGTTGATTCAGACGTGAAGCCCCCCAGCGCGAGCTTGAAGCCCGGAGAGGTTGGACTATCTGAAATCCAGGGTATTCCAGGTCCGGTCGATATTAAAGTTCGGGCCAATTGTCTCGATCAGCAGGGCTTCTTTCAGTATGAGCTCTTTCAGTACAACTCGCCAAAGGCGCGTCCAAAGCCAGCCGGATGGCGACCCTGCGATATTGGCTACAACATTCAGAGCGTTTTCGTCGTGGGCTTCGATGCAACCCTCGCCAGGCTGGCAACTTTGGGAACGACACCATTGGGACCCGTATTGGGTGGACCGGGAGAACGACGGGTCTGTGTCGCAGACCCCGACGGCATACCGGTCGAACTCATGGAAGATGATCCGAGGACGTCGAATCCCGCCGTTCGAGAGCATCCTGAATTTGGGTCTGTGGTCCGGAGCGTCAGGCTGTCAGTGTCCGACCTCCAACGGTCTCGTCGCTTTTTCGTCGACACATTGGGTATGAAGCCCGAGCCGCCTCACCTGTTGCATGGCCCTGAGCACGAGGCTCTGTGGGGACTCACGGGCGCGAAACGAGAGATCGAATTGGTGTCCACCGGCGACATGTTCCTCGAGCTCGTTCAATACACCGATCCCGTCGGGAGGCCACGGCCGGACGACTACGTGCTCTGCGACCAGGGAATCCTCAATATCGGGATTGCCAGCAGGGATGTCAACGACTACGAGCGCACCCGCGACGCAGTCATTGGAGCCGGGTACCACGTCGAAGTCCCGGGAATCCCAGCGAACGGTCTCCTCGTCTGCCTTTATGCGCTCGATGACCAGGGCTTTAGCGTCGAGATGACCTGGATCGACCACAGGCAGGACGAGGAGTATGGCTTCATCCCAGAGCCAGCGAACGCGTGAGCAACATCGTCGCCAAGGTGACCGGCGCGCTCGGACAGCGCGTCAACCGAACGTGCAGCAGACCCCCAGTCTCACAAACCAAGTCCGAACAATGGGGTACACATCTACTGGACCGACAAATGGGGCCCCGTCACGAGGCGACTGCATATCATCCAAGGCCCGCGCCGCGTTCGGGCTCGCAAGAGAAAGGAGAAGGTTGTGGCGGACCAAAGCGAGTTGGAGGAACTCAGGGCAAGACTCGACGTCCTTGAGTCGAAGGAAGCCATCGTCGGGCTGATGGCGAGGTACTGCCGTGGTGTCGACCGCGGGGACGTTGAGCTCTTGAAATCCGTCTACCACCCCGACGCCATCGATGATCACGCCACAGCGTTCTCCGGTAACGCCCACGAACTCGCGGACTTCATCATCCCGCTACTCACACGTAGCTATCCACATCGCCACGCGATCACAAACACCCTTATCGAACTCGACGGCGATCGCGCATTCTGCGAGAGCCAGTACACGTCGTCGCACCGGGTCGCGGTGGACAGCAAGAATGTGTTTGATATCGAGGCCTACGGGCGCTACTTCGACGTGGTTGAGCGGCGCAACGGCGAGTGGAAGATCTTCCATCGGCGGCTGTGGGTCGAAAGGACGATGACCCTTCGTGTGTCGGACTTCGACCTCGAAGGTGCAGTTCTTGCTCCGCCATGGCCGGTCGATCCTGTCTATGATCGATTCGAGACTCCGGCGACACGTCCGAAAGATCACCGCTTCTCAGGCGGCCTCTGGGACCGATTGACTGCTGAGCACGAGTCCACTTGACGACCCTGCCTCCCTCGAGGACAACTCCTGTTGCCACGGCGAATGGAACTACACCATCGCTCAATCAAACCCGCGGTGAGCCCTCACTTCAGTATCACCGCGGCCGCGATATCGTGTCGGTGACCTGGTTCATATCAAAGGGGTGTCATGGGAAAGCGAGGCTCTCCCGGAGTTGGGGAAGTGGCGGCAGTGCGAGCGCTTGCCCTGGAACCGCGCAGTCTGCGCATCTCGAAGCAGCAGTATCACCAGCACTGGGCCACAGTTCATCGTGAGATGGTCGTTCATCGTAACGATAATAGTCCCATGCCGTATCACCGGTTCGTCCAGTTTCATGCCGAGGAGCTGCGCGTGCCACCATTCACGCGGGCAATGTATGACGGTGTCGCGGAATGCTGGTTTGAGGACCTCGCATCTGTCGACCGACTGCTCGAGGACCCGTATCAGCGAGAAATCGTGCAGCAGGATGAGCGAGTGTTTGTTGATATGAGCCGATTTCGGATCCTGTTCACGGTCGAGGATCAGCGCATTGCCGGCCCAGAGATGACATGGCAGCTGCCCTTTACAAAGGTAATGCTGCTCACGCGTCGGCGACCTGAGGTCACTCGTGAAGAGTTTGCTGCCTGGTGGACTGCGGAGCTTCCTCGTCAGGCGCAGGAAAGCGTTCCCAGCTTATGTCGATACGTTCAAAGCCTTCCTCTGCTGGAAGCATATCCAGACACGGAACCGGCGTACGACGGTGTTATCGAGCTCTGGTGGGGTCGGCCGGCGGATCAGGACAATGAGCCCGTGAATCTGGGGCCCTTCGCTAAGGCGCTTCAAGATGCACCTCTTGATGTTTCGCGCACTGAGTCATTGATCGGAAACGAATTCTTGATTTTCGACTTGCACCGGGAGCGTTCCCATCCCGTATATACGAAGGAGTCCAATGGCTGAACTGCCGAATGCGGCTGTTGTCGGCTCCGGCAATATCCGTGAACGATCATCGAAGACGGCGCTTCGCGTTGGGGTGGGGATGAGGGGTATCTGAGGGTCCACCGCGCGGGCCAGGGGTCCCGCGATCTTCGTGGCTGTCTGACGGCTACGGAGATGGGAGAACCCTGGCGATGAACGACGGTATCGGGCTGGCGGAGGCGCTGTTGGGACTGGACGGCCTCCGGGTGCTCGCGGTGGTCGAGACGTCCGACGAGTTGGTGATCAGGATCGAGACGACCGCGACGGCCGCATGGTGCGCGAACAGTGGGGTGCGCGCCGATTGGAGGTGAGCCGCCAGGTCGGGGAGCTCGCCCGGCGGTCTGTCAGGTCGCCGGTGAGTTCGCCGGTGAGTTCGGGGTGTGTTGGCGGACGGTCACGAACGCGGTCACCGAGCACGGCACCCCACTCGTGGATGATCCCGATCGCGTCGGCGCGGTGCGGATGCTCGGTGTCGACGAGACGTCGTTCCTCAAGGCGAACCGTCACCATTCCACGATCTTCGCGACCGGCGATCTTCGCGACCGGCGTGGTCGATCTCGAGGCCCGGATCGTGATCGCCATGGTCAAGGGCAGTGTGCGCCGGGAAAGACGGCGGTGGGACGCTGACCGCGGGTTGTAGCAGCGGTCGGCAGCACCGTACGATGCGTCGGCGTAGGGACTGCGCGATGTCGCAGCACACGTATCGCCGTCTACGATGACCTCCGAGGGCCCTGCGGAGCACGTAGCCGCGACACCCACTCGCGAGACCGCGAGGGGTGAAGACGTAGACATTCAACGAGCAGCAGGCCGAAGGGAACCAAGTTGAACCCTGTTTCATTTGCTGGCCGGGTGGCGATCGTGACGGGAGCCGGACGAGGCCTGGGCCGGGAGTTCGCAAAGCTCCTGGCCGATCGGGGGGCCTCTGTCCTCGTCAATGATGTCGGAGTTTCTGCGGACAGCCATCGCTATGTGAGTGGATCGGACTCAGACTCAGACTCAGACGTGACCGATCCGGCGCAGACCGTTGCCGAAGAGATCCGGGCTGCAGGAGGCTCGGCAATCGCGAACCGAGCCGACGTCACCGATTCGGCCGGCGTGGCGGCTCTTGTGGAACAAGCGGTCAGCGAATGGGGTCGGATCGATATCGTCATCAACAATGCTGGAATCGTTCTGCGGGCGCCTTTTCTCGAGCTCACTCCGCAGACGTTTTCGAAATCATTCGATGTTCATGTGGTTGGGGCATTCAACGTGTCGCGTGCGGCCTGGGACCACATGCTGAAGCAGGGGTACGGACGGATTCTGAATGTTTGCTCGACCAACGGCGTCGTCTTTGGCATCCCCGAGAGTGCCGCCTACGATGCTGCGAAGGGGGGGCTGGCCGGCTTGACGAGGACGATGGCCGTCGAGGCATCGGGTTCGGGAATCAACGTCAACGCCCTTCTCCCCGGGGGCGACACACGAGCTCGAAGGTCGACGTCGGTGGTCAAGCCGCAGATCGATTCGAGGGCATCGCTGGTTGCACCCGGCGCGTGCTGGCTGGTCCACGAGGACTGTGCCGAATCGGGATCGTTCTTCACGTGCAGCACCGGCCGCATGGGCACGGTGTTCACCGGCCTCGGTGTGGGGTTTCAGACAACGCCGGACAACTTCACGCTCGAACGGGTTCGAGAACATTGGACTTCGATTTCATCGGATGAGCCGTTCTTCGTGCCAAAGGTCATCGATGACTACCAGGAGTTCAGATTGCGGTCCTTCGGCAGTGCCGAGGAGTAGGGCACGGTGAGCGCTGCAGGGACCCCACGGCAGGGCCGCGATGTTCGATCGCCGATGTACGCTCCGCGTACCGCTGGGAGGTACGGTTTCGTGGTGCCCGAGAAGTCGACGAGCTCGAGAAAGGTCAAGCACCGTAAACTGGCGGACGGGGTCGCCGCCACCCTGCGGGACATGATCTTCGAAGGCGAGCTGGCGCCGGACGAACGACGGACGCAGGATGAGCTCGCCGCGCTCCTCGGCGTAAGCACCATGCCGGTTCGAGAAGGACTGCTGAAGCTGGCGGCCGCGGGTCTTGTTGAAGCTTCCCCGAACCGATCCTTCCGGGTGATCCGGACGACCCGTGAAGATATTGCCGATATCTTTTGGCTTCATTCTGTTCTGGCTGCTGAGCTCACCCGTCGTGCTTGCGAGAAGCGGGATGAGAACCTTGTCCTCCGTTTGCAGACGCTTCAGGAGGAGTGGCAAGGGGCGGCAGAATCCGGTGACGTCAGCCGCGTCGAGGAACTGAATTGGCAATTCCACCGGGCCATCAATATTGCTGCAGAAGCCCCGAAGTTGCTGTTCTCTCTTCGAGCCACGCTTCGCTTCATACCGGAAGGCGCATACCGCTACCTTGACGGCTGGATGCAAATGTCGACAGCCGGCCATAGCCGCATTGTCGAAGCCTTCGTGAGCGGCGACTGTCAAGAAGCGGCTCGCGGTGCGGCTGACCACGTACAGGAGGCTGGAGGCCTGCTGTTGATGTCCTATGGAGACGGCCATTGGCTGCCCGGACAATCGACGAGCTCTCCGCTGTAAACCGAGATGTCGTCCGCATGGACGACGGGCACACCCCTCGTCGACGATTCCGACCGTGTCTGCGCGGTTCGTCAGCTCGGTGTGGACGAGACGTCGTTCCTCGCCGCGAACCGGCATCACGCCACGATCTACGCGACGTGCATGGTCGATCTCGAAGCCGTGCGCCGAGGATCCCGTGCTCGAGATCCAGTCACTCGGACGCACGCTCGCCGCGCACCCACGCGAGACGCTGTCCCCACCCAGACGCGTAGGGCCGTTCTGGCGCCGGCCTCGAACCGGTCGGGGCGGCGGTCGAAGCGACGGCGTCGGGAACGTCGCGCTCCGCGGTGAGTCACCGGTTCGTTCAGATGACCGAACGGGCACTCGACGAGATGATGCACGCCGATCTTCCGGGCTCTGTGTGCCGTCCGATCCTGGTCGTGCTCGACGGCGCCAAGACCCTCGACGCCGACGTGCGTGAGACCTTCGACCGGCCGGTGATCCACCGTTGCCCGTTGCACAAGATCCGCAACGTCGAGGGGTATCTCCCCACGGAGATGGCTGCGACGGTCACCAAGAAGATGCGTGCCACGCAGGAGGCCGCCTGACCCCCACCCGGGCCGACACCAAGTTCGACGGAACTCTGGATATCTTCCCCCCGAACGGGAGCGGGGATGTATGCGATATGATATCGTCGCTTCGGACCTTCCTTCGTGTGTAGGAAGGCACAGTCGTATTTGCAACGGGGGGAATCAGATGAATCGGGTGTCAAGGCGCCGTCGGTTGGGCGCAGGCTTGAGCATGTTGGTGGCGGTGGGCCTGCTGGGGGCGTTGGCGCCTTCGGCGGGGGCAGCGGCGCAACCCAAGCTCGACAAGAACGCAACGCTGGTCATCGCGAACACCACGCTTCCCATCCCCTGGGATCCGATCAAGCAACCGAACCCGAACCCAACGGGCATGTATGACCGCATGGCGTACGACCAGATCCTGCAGCTGGATCAGAACCTCCAGCCGTCCGCGATGCTGGCCACGAGCTGGAAGACGTCGCAGGACGGCTTGACCACGACGTTCAAGCTTCGCGACGACGTGAAGTTCTGGGACGGCTCGGCGTTGGATGCCGCAGCGGTGAAGGCGAACCTCGACCGGGCCAAGGCTCCGCCCTCGCTGTTGGCGAGCCTGCTGACGACCATGACGTCGGTCGCGGCGCCGGATGCCACCACCGTGGAGGTCACGTTCAGCGCTCCGAACTACACGTTCCCGATCTTGCTCGCCGGGGATCCCCGGAC
>Ga0194055_10003805_pt1 | contig 11522 bp, 6 predicted proteins | sample SepL449m_MetaG_FD_155482 | JGI IMG/M metagenome (GOLD analysis project Ga0194055, IMG submission 155482) | Anoxic zone freshwater microbial communities from boreal shield lake in IISD Experimental Lakes Area, Ontario, Canada - Sep2016-L442-9m | ecosystem: Environmental > Aquatic > Freshwater >... | reverse complement strand
TCGGCGGTTGTTTTTGTTTCGACGAACGGCAGCAGTTCTTCCAGCAGGAACCTGGCATAGGCATCCCCCAGGCCATCGTACTCAAAGCTGCGGTTAAACCGTGGCAGCGCCTGATCAGATGTCGCTTTGACGACCCCCGGTGTAACAAACACGCCGATGGTGATCGGCATTTCCTTCGAGTGAATCAGCGCATCAAACACGGTGGGAGCGTTGAACTGCACTCCGTCCTGATTGACGTGCAGACAGGCAGGTTTGGCGGGGTCGTACTGGCGAGGCACATAGACCGTCACTTCGCGGGTGGTCCCTGGAAAGATCTTGCTTTGTTCAAACGTGAACTTGAATAGCTCTCCTTTTGGAGAAGGTTCTTGAGCAAACCCAGGATTCCCGGCCAACACAAACCCAACCATCGTCAACAGCAAGCGAGATCGCAACAAACTCAAGTCCACAGTGTTGATCCTTCAGGGTGTTTTTCGGCAGATGAATTGCAGGCAAGAGCCAGTCCGAAGACAGACTGTCGACTCGCGCCTTTCATGCAAGAACTGACGGGCGAGTCTATCGAGGACCATCGTGACTGGCAACGTGGTCTCGCTGCATCAATGCGGCTGGAATGCAGCCGCTAGCCACAAAAAGGTCTGACTTGCGGGTACCGTGGTTTTGACTTCACTTGCGTCCAATTCCCGTCACTTCCCAGATCTTCACGGTCTTATCGTCGCCGCCCGAGATCAATTGCTTGCCATCTGGAGTGAACCGGACGACTCGAACAATCCCTTCCTGATTCAGTTTCATGAGTTCTGTCCCGCAAGTGGCGTCCCAAATCCGGATTGTTCGATCACTCGATCCTGTTGCAATCAGTTTTCCATGGGGAGCGAACGCCACAGTTTCCAGTTTATTGCGGTGCCCTCGCAGGGTAAACAAATAGTCTCCGGATGCCGCTTCGTAGATCCGACCGGTTCCATCGCCGCTGGCGGTGGCGACATAAAGTCCGTCACGAGAAAACGTCGCTTGCTGAACCATACCGCCATGTCCGATCAGCTGCCGTACTTCCTTCCCAGTCTCAACGTTCCAGATCCGCACGGTCTGGTCGGCACTGGCACTCAACAGTTGTTTCCCATCCGGGGAGAATTCCACTGTAAAAGCATAGTCCTTATGACCGACAAACGTCTTGACTTCACGATTCGTCGTAGCATCCCAGAGTTTGATGTCGCGATCGAGTGAGGCCGTGGCGAAGGTCTTGCCGTTGGGTGCGAAGGCAATCCCATGAACCTTGGAACGGTGACCTCGTAGTTCTTTCACCTTTTCACCATTGGTGACATTGTAGAGTCGCAGGAAGTTATCGGTGAAGTTACCGACAACGATCTGGTCATTCGATGAGAAAGCCACGGCGGGCAATCCAAACTTGAACTCCGCTCCTTTCCATTTGCGAGTCTGCTTGGTGAGATCCCAGAGCTGCAGGTCTCCAGCAGCCCGATAGCCGCCAGTCCCAATCGCGAGCAGCTTGCCAGACTTGTCCAGGTCGAAAGAAAGGACGGGAAGTTCAATCTGAAGAGTGACCGCTTTCAGCGCGGTCACCGCCTCGGCCGTCTTAAGGACGGTTGGCTTTGTTTCAGCCGTGGTTGTCGTCGAAGCATTGGCAGGTGTACCCTTCTGCTGAGCTTTCCAGCGGCGATACGACTTGTCCACACTCCCCGCGATTATTTCATGACAATCTGGGGCAAATGCCACCGACGTAATGGCATCGGTCGGGCCCGTGAGCGTTGATCGTTCCTTCCCGTCGCTGGGATCAAACAGTTTAACATTTCCATCAAATGTTCCGCCGGCCAGAGTACGCCCCTGTGGCGAGAATGCGACACACCAGAACATCACTCCATCGGCACCCTTGGCAACGGCACGTTCAGTCCAGTCCGTTGTCTTCCAGAGTTTGATCGTGGAATCCTCACTGGCCGTGGCAACGGTGGTTCCATCCGGCGAGCAAGCGATGTCGCGGACAGCGGCTGTGTGGCCCTTGAGTGTCGTCACCTGCTGACGAGTCTCCACATTCCAGACGATGGCCGTTCGATCACTGCTTCCCGAAATCAGGTGCTTTCCATTCGGCAGAAATGCGACAGCACGGACTCCCGCTGTGTGACCGTTTAAGGTCGCGAGTTCCTTGCCGTCGAAACTCCATAACTTGACAGTCTTGTCGTAACTGGCCGATGCGAGCATTTTGCTATCGGGCGAAAAGGCAACAGCGAAGACCCAGTTTGCATGTCCGGAAAGTTGAGCGACCAGTTCACCACTTTCGACATTCCAGACCTTGATCAGCTTTTCGAAGCTGCCAGACGCGAGCAGTTTGCTGTCAGGACTGAAGGCGACACTTGCCGCGACATCTTCAAACGCAGCGATGTCACGATGGACCTTGCCATCGACCGCAGTACGCAGCGAGATACGTCCATCCTCGCGTGCGATGGCGAGCCATTTTCCGTCTCGCGAATATGCCAGCGCCTGAATTGCTTCTGATTCTGCTGCGTCTGACACAATCGCAGCAGCAGGCTTCTCGTTGCTGTTGCCTGGTTCTGGTTTCGCGACCGGAGTGATGCTGAGGTCCAGCGTCGCCAGTGATGACTTTTTTTCCACATCCCAGAGTTGGGCATTTCCTTCACGGCTGATGGAAATGACTTGTTTTCCGTCCGGCGACATAGTGACCAGTCGGGCACCGCTGTTCTCGCCTCCCAGATCAGCCAGTAGTTCCTTCTTGTCGCCATCCCAAAGTTTAAATTCCCGAGAATTGGCTGAAACCAATCGTTTGCCGTCGTTCGACATTGAAACCGAACTGATCCCCCGCTTGTGACTTTTCAATTCTGCGAGGGCACTCCCCGTCGCGACTTCCCAGACGCGAACTGCCGCATCCCAGCCGACGGATGCGATCTGCGTTGCTTTCGCATTAAACTGCGCCGCGTCGATCGCTTCTTTGTGCCCAGCCAAGGTCTGAATCACCTTGCCTGTGGTGGCATCCAACACAAGGATCTGAGTTTTTTCGCGAGTGGCGAAACCTGCCGCAAGCAATTTATTGTCGTCAGCAAACGCCACTGCCAGGATCTGCGTTAACTCGACTTCATGCGCTTTGACGAATCGCTTCCTGGCAACATTCCATTCACGGACAGACTTGTCGCTACTGCTCCCCAGGGCGAGGCGAGATCCGTCGGCTGACCATGCGAGACAATTCGTTCGCATCGCCGGTCCAGGACACGTCTGACGAACTTCGCCCGATGTTGTATCGATCAACGTGACACCAGGCTGAGGCCCATGCGGTCCGATCGCCAGTAATGAACCATCGGGTGAAAAAACGACTGCCGCGATCCGACTTGGTTGAGTGTACTTGCAACGGACCTTGGCTGCAGGGACATCCCAGACAACGATATCACCCTTCAGCTCATCATCATCGGGTTGTACGACGGTCGCGACCATTTTGCTGTCTGGCGAGAAGACCGCAAACCCCCACGGTGTTGAAGGGATCGCTGGTAGCGCTCGATTAGCACGGTCGGTTTGCGCAGGCGCTGCAGATACAAATTCAATCGGCTCGATAGTGGGCCCAGCCGGTTCAGCATCATCTGCAAAGGTCGAAGTGGAAATCAGGGATATCCACAACGAGGCCGCGAGAAACAGCAGCACGTTCATTAGGTAACCTCATTCGCAGAATCGACGATAATCGTCCAGACGGATCGTCTGATGATTATGTCTGTGAACGATTCGAACCGCCAGTGGCGAGACCGGAGTCCACGTATTCTCAGTTGACGCTGCCAGGCGAATGCGGTTAGATTCGACAGCCACAAATTCAACACCGAGGATCGATGATGTCGCAGTTTCGGATTGCAGTGATTGCCGGAGACGGAATCGGGCCTGAAGTGACGCAGGAAGCGATGCGTGCTGCGGATGCGGCCGTGGCGCGGTCGGGCTCTAGTATTGCCTGGACCGAGTTTCCGTGGGGAACTGATTATTTCTTTGCGCACGGACGAATGGCTCCGCCCGAGTTCCTCGACGAACTCGCCACGTTTGATGCGATGCTGCTGGGGGCTGTTGGCCACCCGAAAGTGCAGGACCATATCACGCTGAATGGACTTCTCTTGCCGATTCGGCGGCGGTTCGACCAGTGCGTCTGTTTGCGGCCCGCCTACTTGTATGACGGTGTCGAAAGTCCGCTGCGCAACAAGGCGCCGGGATCGATCGACATGCTCGTCTTCCGCGAAAACACGGAAGGGGAATATGCCAACGTGGGTGGACGCGTCTATCAAGGCTCAGACCACGACGTCGCCATCCAGACCTCGGTGTTCACGCGTCGCGGTTGCGAACGTATCATCCGTGCGGCCTTCGAAAAATCGGTCACTCGACCCAGACACCGAGTCGCATCCATTACCAAGAGCAATGCGCAGGGATACGGGATGGTGCTATGGGATGAAGTCTTCGCGGCCGTCGCTCAGGAATACCCGCAGATTGAAACCGAGTCCCTGCTGGTTGATCGCGCCGTCATGGAATTTGTGCGTCGTCCCGAAAGCTTCGATGTTGTCGTCGCTAGTAACCTGTTTGGCGACATTTTGACCGATCTGTCTGCCATCATCGTCGGAAGCATGGGCCTGGCTTCCAGCGCCAACATCGATCCTTCCGGAAAGCACCCCAGCCTGTTTGAACCTGTTCACGGTTCCGCCCCGGACATCACCGGCCTGGGAATCGCCAATCCATTAGCCGCCATTCTGTCAGCCGCGATGATGCTTGAGCATCTGGGAGATGCCCCGGCATCCCAGGCAATCCATCGTTCCGTCGCCGAACTCTTGAGATCTGGCGGCCCACGAACGCCAGATCTCGGTGGCAATTCAAAAACGGCCGATGTCGGAGCAGCGGTGAAAGAGTTGATTGCGTCTGTATGAGCGAGCCGTTCAATGAAGGGACGGCTCTTCGAGGTCAGATGATTGCTCGAATCGGTTCAACGTGTTCGACTCCGACCAGTTTCTGGTCCAGCCCGCCGTGGAAGTAGGCCAGTTTGTTGGGATCGAGTCCCATCTGGTGCAGTGCCGTTGCGTGCAGATACTTGACGTGGAAGGGTGATTCGACCGCGGCAGAACCGAGTTCGTCGGTTGTCCCGACGCTAGTGCCACCCTTGATCCCGCCCCCTGCCATCCACATCGTGAAACCGTAGGCGTTGTGGTCTCGTCCTGTTCCGGCTGCGTATTCCGCCGTGGGTTGTCGACCGAATTCACCACCCCAGACGACGAGAGTGTCCTTGAGCATGTCGCGCTGCTTCAGGTCTTTCAGCAGTGCTGCGATTGGCTGGTCTGTGTTTCCAGCGTGGTAATTGTGGTTCTTTTCCAGGTCGCCGTGAGCATCCCAGTTTGCATCGTTGTGGTTGCCGCCTGAATACAATTGAATGAACCGGACACCGCGTTCCACCAGTCGTCGAGCCAGCAGGCAGCGCTTGCCGAAGTCGAGAGTGCGAGGGTTATCGAGGCCGTAGAGCTTTTGAGTCGCCTCGGTTTCTTGAGACAAATCGACAGCCTCAGGAGCATGCTGCTGCATTTTGAAGGCGAGCTCATAGCTGTTGATCCGCGCTGCCAGATCGGTGTTCTCGGCACGGGCAGCCAGATGCTGCGTGTTCGCATCACGCAGGGCGTCAAGCAGTTCGCGCTGCATCGCGCGTGTGGTCCCATCGGGGGTATTCAGATCGATAATCGGTGCCCCTTTCGACCGGAAGATCGTTCCCTGATAGGTCGCGGGCATATAACCACTCGACCAGTTCTTCGCACCGCTGATCGGTCCGCCTGTCGGATCGAGCATCACAACGAAGCCAGGCAGATTTTCGTTGACGCTTCCCAGCCCGTAGTTGACCCAGGAACCAAGGCAGGGGCTACCCGACAGGATCTTGCCGGAATTCATCATCAGCATCGCGGAACCATGAATCGGCGAATCCGCAGTCATCGAGTGCAAAAAGGCGATGTCATCGACGCAGGTGGCCAGATGTGGGAACAGATCGCTGACCCATTTTCCTGACTTGCCATACTGTTTGAAGTTCCAGCGTGGTTCGACGATGCGGCCCTGGTTCTTATGCCCGCCTCGTCCGAACGTTTTGACCTCAACCGTCTGATTGTCGCGTCCCTTCATGGCAGGCTTATAGTCAAACGTATCAATGTGGCTGGGGCCACCATACATGAACAAGAATATGACGCTTTTCGCCTTGGGGGCAAAATGTGGCTGCTTGGGCGCAAGCGGATTCTGATGGGGCGATTCTTCGGCAGCGCTGGCATTGGCTCCGAAAAATCCATCGCGCTGCAGCAGTCCGGTCAGTGCCGTTCCGGCAAATCCACCCCCGGCCTGCCAGAGGAATTCACGGCGAGTACGGCCACAGAAGTTGGCTGGATTCATGATGTTCTCCGTTAATGAAAAGTGTCGTCGAGACACACTTATGTATTTGGTTGTGTTAGTTCAGGTGGACGACATGGCACGCTTCTGTCGCCTTCAAACACTCAATCGAGATACATGAATTCGTTCAGGTTGAGTGCCATCAGGCAGAACTGGTCCAAGGCCTGGTCGGCTGATTTTCCGTGCTTCTTCTGCATCGTCTCGATCAATGCAACACCGCGATCAACAAGTGCCGATTCCGGGTCCCGGCATAAAACCAGACGGAAGCCTTGGGTCACTTGCTGACGAACGTCATTTCCCGCTTCTTTCTTCAGTCGCTTCGCAAATTCCACCGCCTGATCATTCAGGAATTTACTGTTCAGCATCGCCAGGGCCTGCGTCGGCTGCGTCGTCACAAAGCGCGCCGCACAACTGCTGTCGGTATCTGCAAAATCGAAGTCCGACAGGATCGGAAGGACAAGCGATCGCTTCACGTGAACATAGATACTGCGACGCGACTGTTCTTCCGGAGATGACTTACCCCAACCAGAACCGGGGTTCGATTGGCTGGCTTTCACTTCGTCAGAGATCTCGGGATAGATTCCGGGACCGTACATCGTCGTATTCAAACGACCATCCACTGCCAGTACGGAATCACGGACTTCCTCGGCACTCAGGCGTCGCATGTCGAATCGCCACATCAGATTGTTGAGCGGATCTTTGACATGAGCCACCGGGTTGTTTTGTGCGGACATCCGGTAAGTACTCGACATCAGGATCAGCTTGTGAAGCGACTTGATCCGCCAGCCACCTTGAACAAATGTATTGGCGAGCCAGTCGAGTAATTCCGGATGCGTGGGGGCATCACCCAGCAAACCGAAATTATTGGGCGAACGGACGATCCCTCGTCCGAAGTGGTGCTGCCAGATCCGGTTTACCATCACGCGTGACGTCAGTCGATTTTCCGGCGAGGCGATCCAATTGGCGAGAACCAGTCGCCGTCCGGAGGTCTTCGCATCGGCAGGGCGATCCGGGATCGTTGCCTTGCCACCGCCAAGTGGCGACAGAAACGCGGGGATGACCTTTTCACCCTGCGACTGCGGATTGCCTCGCTTCAGGATGAAGGTGTCACCCGGCCTGGCTCCGGTCTCGGTCACGCACAGGGCGAAACTGGCGGGGGGCTTGAAGCGTTTCAGTTCTTCCAGTTCCGCGAGCAGTCTTGTATATTCCTTGTGGCGTTCTCCACCCAGGATCGTTGGTCCCTGCGTCTTCATCAGGGCCACGAAGTCACGACGTTTGCCTCGCACATCCGCCAGCTTGATGCCATCTTCTGTTACGGCAGAAAGGTATCGTTGTTCGAATCCAGGCCCCGACCATTTGACGATCAGTTCCTTGGCTCCGGTTGGCCCCTGAAAGTAATCGACGCGGATGGGAACTCGACCTTGTTTCAGCTTGGCCTTGGCGAGTTGTGGCTTACCCGTCCCATGAATCCCGTCGTAGACCAGCAGTTCCTTGCCATCGACGATCAGGCGTGATCCATCGTCAGAATCGACGATGAATGTGTACTCACCATCGACGGGGACTTTCAGCGTCCCGACGAAAACGAACCCGAACGAGAATTCTCGCGTTGCCGGCGAGATATCAAAGTACGGCCGTTCCAGCTTGGCGACAGTTTCTGGTTTAAGGGCATCAAAGTCAGGAAGCTTCTGCCATGAGTCGCGGTAGAAGCGGTACTCCAGGTCGTCCATATCCGGATGGTCAACACTCTGATCCTGTTTGGAAAACTTGTCGCGGAATTCCTTTTCGATGGCTGAGACTCTGGCTTGAGTGGTATCGAGCTTTTCGCGATGGTTTTTGACTGCGACATCGTGCTCAGCCCGTGCTCCCTCGTTTTCAAAAATGGCTCGTTCCACCTGGGGATTCGGATTTCCATTGGGAGTGACTCCCTGGAAGAACGCCAGCATGCTGTAGTAATCGGCCTGCGTGATCGGATCAATTTTATGATCATGGCAGCGGGCACAATTGACGGTCAGTCCCAGGAATGCCTGGCTGGTGGTGGTGATGATGTCGTCGAATCCATCATAGAGTGCCAGCAGTCGATCAGCGGGCTCATCATCCCAGAGACCCAGGCGATAGAAGCCCGTCGCGATGATTCCGTCAGCCGTTGCGTCGGGCAATTCGTCTCCAGCGAGTTGTTCACGGACGAACTGGTCATACGGTTTGTCCGAGTTGAAAGCCCGAATAACATAGTCACGATAACGCCATGCATTCGGCTTCATCCCATCACGTTCGAAGCTGTTCGTTTCGGCATAGCGAACGACATCCAGCCAGTGACGAGCCCATTGTTCGCCGTATCGTTCGGATTTCAACAGACGATCAATTACCTTTTCGTAGGCGTTCGAGGAGTTGTCGGCGAGGAAGTCCGCTACCTCTGCAGGCGTTGGAGGAAGGCCAGTCAGGTCATAGGTGACTCGACGCAGCAACGCGGTTTTGCCAACAGGCGATGCTGGAGTCAATCCGCTGGTTTCGAGTTTGTTCAGCACGAAGTTATCAATGGGGTTCGTGATCCATTTCGCGTTCTTGACGTCAGGAACTTTCGATACTGCCGGGGCGGTGAACGCCCAGTGTTCCTTCCAGTCTGCACCTTGTTGAATCCAGCGGGTGAGGAGTTCTGTTTGGGTTTCGGTCAATCGGGGACCTTCCGGAGGCATTTGCTCGCCGGAGTCTGTCGACAGGATGCGTCGCAGCAGTTCGCTATGTTCGCTGTCTTTAGCGACGACCGCACGCTTGCCTGATTCCAATTTGCCGAAGACAAGGTCCCGCTGATTCAGTCGCAAGCCCCCTTCGGCCTTATCAGGGCCGTGACAGGCATAACACCGTTTGGCCAGGATCGGCTGGATCTGACGTCCAAAATCGATCGGCTCGTTCGTCTGTCCCATGGCGCAGGGAGCAGTCAGTAAAACGATCAGGCAACTGGCAACTCGTATCATTGTTGTCGTTCTCTGTTGGGAATGACGATAATCGACCAGAATCTGGGGGTACCGCTTCTTGACTTACTTTTCAGGTTCGATCAATCGGCCGGAACTCGCTAGCCTCCGGTTTTAACCGTGGGCTGGTGCCCTGTGGCTGATGGAGCCAATCCGAATTGTCAGTTGTAACGCAGTACTTGTGCGACCCCACGTCCCATTCTACGTGATTTGGCAGACATCGCCATGAGCCGATCCGACCAACACCTCTCTGAAACCGACATTCGACCGGAGAATGCCGAGACGGTGATGGTTCGTGCCGATGCTACCGATTTGCGGGCCTGGCTGGCAAATGCCCCCGTTTGTCCCGGCCTGACGCATCATCAAATCCGACATCTGGGGGTGGCCACGATGCCATCTCCGTTCGAAATTGTCCGGAATAAACTGGGGGGAAGTTATTTCCTGGCCTGTTTCGGCGGTGAAGGGCGAGTGCTGGTCGATGGCCGATGGACTCGGTGTTCGCCGGGACAAGCAGTTCTGCTGCCACCTGGGACTCTGCAGGCGTTTCAGACGACACCGGACAGAACGTGGGATTTTTGCTGGGTCCGTTATCAGGAGCGTTCTGGGCAGCTTCCACTGGCAACTGCCAGAACGCCAATTGTGGCGATGTACGATGCCGAACCGCTGCGACTGGCGATTCTGGGCCTGCACCGGGAATGCAGTACGTCGAACGTCCCTGCGGCGGTCAGCCACTGGGTTGATCTAGTCCATCATTACGTTTTGCAATTCGCAGTGCCCGTCCGCCACGATCCGCGGCTCTGGCAATTGTGGGAAAAAGTGTCCGCCTCGCCGGGCGAACCCTGGTCGATCGCCGAAATGGCAGTATCCATTCATCTCAGCGAAAAGCAGTTGCAACGGTTATGCCTGAAGGAACTGGGCCGCAGCCCTCGCCAGCAACTGATCTGGCTGCGAATGAGCCGTGCGGCAGAGTTGCTGGTACAGGAAGGATTGAAAATCGAATCGATTGCGACTCAGGTGGGATACCAGAACCCGTTCGTTTTTTCGACGACTTTTAAACGCGTTATGGGCTGGTCCCCGTCAGCATATCCCGGGCGTCGACGTGATTCTGGACTTTCGTAGCCGACAACCGATCACGTACAGAGGCGTTCTTCAAACAACGCCGTGCGATACATCGTGCGGACGGTGCGGAAGCCAATACTCAGATACAGATCGACCGCAGGTCGATTGCCAGCCGTCACTTCCAGAATGACCCGACGACGGCCCGCCAGAGCGAAACCGGCCAGCGACTTCAACACCAGGGCTCGCCCCAGTCCCAGCCCCCGATGTTCTGGAACAACGCCGACATTTTGAATCGATCCAGTGCTGTCTGTTGTCCCCAATCCCTGGATTGTCCCGCAATCTTCGGGGATTTCTGACTCGCCCCGATGGCTGATCAACCAGGTCGTGGGGCCTAAGAAGCTGTCGTGCTGAGTGATTTCATGCATCAATCGGACACAGCCGAAATACTCACCCAGACTCGGAAAGACGTCGGAATCCATTTCGTCGCGAAAACTGCGATGTTTGGCGAGGGCATGTCGTTCGATGTCAGATTCGTCCCATTCCGCCCAGACATAACCATCAGGCAGTACGGCGGACGGCACTGGCGTCGTGGCCAGGTCGAATTCCATCCGGTAGCGTTTGAAGTACTGCAGGCGAGTGGTCATGGTCGACAATTGTAAACCCTGGAATCCCACCGTCAAATCGATTCATCCGTGATTGGCCGGATTTGTATGCAGCGTCCCCGGGAATGACGGGGCGTGTGCTTGAGGCCTGAAGGGTCGGCCCTTCAGGCCAACGGGCCGGCCATTCCATCTGATTTTCATGTGAGACGAGAATCATGGCATGGTGGTTGGTGTGCTGTGATCTCGTGACGCACGTTGACTGGATTGCCGATCATCGCGACTCTTTTTGTGGATTCGTCGTTTACCTACTGAAAAATGGGTCGGATTTCCATTCTCGAACGATCGGCCCGTTGGTGTCAGGCCAATGGGACTGATTTCGGGGAACTTGTCGTCACAAATACTCCGAAGGAGTTACGTCATATAGCCCAGGGTTGCCGCGTTTCGCGGCTACCCTGGGAATGCGTGCAGGAGACTCATTTACCCAGAATGGGTTACGTCAAGAATGATGACG
>Ga0194055_10003803_pt1 | contig 11526 bp, 10 predicted proteins | sample SepL449m_MetaG_FD_155482 | JGI IMG/M metagenome (GOLD analysis project Ga0194055, IMG submission 155482) | Anoxic zone freshwater microbial communities from boreal shield lake in IISD Experimental Lakes Area, Ontario, Canada - Sep2016-L442-9m | ecosystem: Environmental > Aquatic > Freshwater >... | reverse complement strand
AACTCCTCATAGATGGATGCGAAAAGTGTTCATAGCCGCACTGAGTCTACAGGAACAAAAAGCCGAAAGAAAACGTCCTTGTAGAATAAGTGTACAAATATATACTTAGTATGTCAAGCCGCTGGGCGGGGTGGCGACCCTGCCAGAAAGCACATCGCGACTTTTCGTGAGAAGTCCGTCACGTAAACGCAAACGATTGAGCGGTCTGTGTGACAAACGCAATCCCTACCGATTCCGCGTAAGGCCGCCGTTGCTCGCAGAAGCAGAGGATGTGGTCTTGGGCTGAGGCTGAATCTCCCGTTAGGCTTATCTCGATGACATTTAAAGATTGTATACCTAAGCCGTCCGATCAGCCTTCGGCCGACGCCCCCCTGCGGGTCGTCGGCTTTGATCCCGGTCTTAATATCACAGGCTACGGCGTGGTTGAGTGTTCAGGTGGTGGAGTGCGACTGATTGAGGCTGGCACCGTCCGTTCCCGTGGCGAAACGCTCGAAGAACGGCTCTTCACGATTCACGCTGGCGTACGCGAGGTCCTGGAAATGTTCAAGCCTTCGGCGATGGCGATCGAACAACTCTTTGTGCATTCCAGATTTCCTAAGACGGCGATCTTGATGGGACATGCCCGAGGGGTGATCTGTCTAGCTGCAGCAGAGGCCGGCTTGGCCGTTCACAACTACCTCCCCACACGCATCAAAAGCATGCTCACCGGCAGCGGTCACGCTGGCAAGGAGCAAATTCAAATTGCCGTGCAACGAGAACTCGGTCTGGCCAGCCGACCGGAACCAGCCGATGCAGCCGATGCGCTGGCTGTGGCCTTGGCCGACTATCATTTACGTCTTCGTCCGCTGCATCTGGGTTTACCGCTCAATTCCCTGGGGAACATCAAAGCGTGATAAAAAAGATTTCTGGCCTGCTTGAGAAAGTCGATTCGACAGCGATTGAACTGGCCATCGGGCCGGTTGTTCACGAAGTGCTCGTGCCAGAACTGGTGCGACGGGAGTTGCAACATAAAGTTGGCCAGACGGTCACGCTTCACACACTTGAGTTTCTCGAAGGCAATCCGACGCGGGGTAATCTGGTGCCCCGATTGGTCGGTTTTTTGTCACAGGTCGAGCGAGAATTTTTCGATTTGATTTTGGAAGTTGATGGTGTTGGTGTGCGCAAGGCCCTACGGGCGATGGTGCGGGCCGTGGGTGAAATTGCCACTGCCATTGAGGAGCAAGACGCCACGCTGCTAGCGACGCTGCCGGGCATTGGGGCGGCCACAGCCGAACGCATGATCGCCAAACTGCGGCGACGCATGCCAAAATTTGCACTCCTCGTCGCGCGGGAGTCGCCAGGTGAGGCGGGGCCGGGAGCCGATGTGCTGCTGGAAACGTTTGAGGTATTGCGATCATTGGGCCATTCTGAATCCGACGCGAGGCGGTTGGTCGACAGCTTGAGAGAGGGACGAAAAAAATATCGCGATGTGCAAGAGTCACTCGAAGCGATCTACCGTCAAATGCACAAGCCTCGCTAAAGGCCAGCACTCGGCACTTTCAAAAACAGAGTCGTCTGCCCTGCCTGCTGATCAACGTGTGATGAGTAAAGAAAAGAATGTGTCGGGTTTTCCCTGGCTGGGCTAGAATGTGGTTATGACAAATTTTCGCGAACCATCGATTCAGCCTGACGAGGTGCCGCCGGCTGAAGACCGCGTGCTGCGGCCGCAAAGGTTTAGCGAGATGGTCGGTCAACGGGCCGTGTTTGAGCGGCTATCAATTGCTGTCGATGCGTCCAGGATTAGAGGCGAGGTGCTGGGGCATATCCTGCTCGACGGACCGCCGGGACTCGGCAAGACGACATTTGCCACCTGCATTCCCCGCGAACTCGGTGCCACGCTGCAGATTGCCAGTGGTGCGGCCTTGAGTGCCCCGAAAGACTTGCTCCCCTATCTGAGCAACGCCTCGGAGGGGTCGGTGCTCTTTATCGATGAGATTCATCGACTACCGATTGCCGTGGAGGAGTTTCTCTATCCAGCGATGGAAGATTTTCGCATCGACATCACGCTTGGAGAAGGCGTCAGTGCCCGCACGATCAACATGCCGCTGCGGCCGTTCACGCTGATCGGAGCCACCACTCGAGCTGGTTTGATCTCCGCGCCGATGCGTGACCGATTTGTGATGCGGGAACATCTCGACTACTACTCGGCAGCCGATCTGGCCGAGATCGTCCGACGATCGGCTGTCAAGCTCTCCATGCCTATGGACAACGCCACGGCGGATGAAATTGCCCGCCGTAGTCGGGGCACGCCGCGTTTGGCCAACAATCGACTGCGTTGGATCCGGGATTTCTCGACCAGCCGCACCAGCGGCCTGCTCGATGTGGAGATCGCGCGAACAGCGCTAGAGATGCAGGGTATCGACGAACTGGGCCTCGACGGCTTTGATCGCAAGTATCTAGAAACGATTCAGCGAGTCTTTAGTGGCGGTCCTGTCGGCCTCGATGCAATCGCTCACACGATGAGCACTGCCCCAGATACGCTGGAGGACGATGTCGAGCCCTACATGCTGCGCTGCGAACTCGTTGTACGAACGCCGCGGGGCCGCCTGCTCACCGAGCGAGGCGAACAACACCTAGGGGCTTTATCCAAGAGCGGCCCACAGGCACGCCTGTTTTAAAAAAAGCTCGGCGAGCGGCACTTTCGAAAGTGAGGGCAGTCTTCGGCTAGGCAATTGATCGGCCAAAGCGGGCTTTCTTGAAGGCTGCATTGACCGTGGGCTACGCTGGGAGTTACAGTTAGAATTGCGATCAACCCAGACCTCACGGTGAACCTATGGCAGTTCCAAAGAGACGGCAGTCAAATCAAAAAACCCGGTCGAGACGGGCGCACGATTTTCTCACCCCGCGTCAGTTGACATTCTGCTCCAACTGCGGAAAGTCGGTCCCCACCCATCGTATTTGCGGCAACTGCGGCTTTTATATGGGTCGGGTCGTGATCAAGACTGAGGGCTGAGGCCTTGTGCAGTCTGCGGGCCCAAATTCCGCCACAGTCTCTCAGTGAAGCGGCAGCAGTGATTTCGAGCGAGTCGTTGCTTAGCAGTGCGCCGCTTGGAACGCCGCCGGTCACAGCAATCCTGTTTCCGGGTCAAGGTGCCCAAGTGGTTGGCATGGCTGGAGAATGGTGCGACAGCCATCCTCTGGCGGCAAAATTATTTGCTCGCGCTCATGCAATTGTGGGTTACGATCTGCTCGATATTTGTCGTCACGGCCCAGCTTCCACACTCAACACAACGGCTGTCAGCCAACCGGCGATCCTCGTCACGAGCCTTGCGGCACTTGAAGTCTTACGGTCTCGATCGGATCAGGCTGCTGGGGCCGGAGTGCTGGCCAAGGCCACAATTACAGCCGGCCTGTCGTTAGGTGAATACACATCGCTTGTTTTTGCCAATGCGATCGATTTTGATGATGCCGTGCGGTTGGTCGACGCTCGCGGCCGCGCCATGCAAGCCTGTGCCGAGGCGAGGCCCGGGGCAATGCTGGCTGTGCTGGGCCTCGATCGCGGTCGTCTCGAGGCCCTTTGCCAGGAGTCTCGTCAAGCCGATGTGCTCCAGATTGCCAACGTCCTTTGCCCGGGAAACATCGTTGTTTCTGGGTCCAAGGAGGCCTGCCAACGGCTGGATCTGGCAGCCATGAGGGCAGGAGCTATGAAGTGCATTGCGCTTGAAGTTGCTGGAGCGTTTCACACGGAATTCATGCAGGCTGCCGTTGAAAAGTTATCAAGTTGCCTAAACGCTGCCACGATTCGCCCGCCGCGGATTCCGGTGGTGAGCAACGTCGATGCCCGCCCCCACGACGACCCCGATGAGATTCGCAGCTTACTGGCTCGGCAAGTCGTTGGTGTTGTCGAATGGGAGGCTTCCATGGCATATCTACTTTCCACGGGCGTCCAGAATGTCTGGGAAGTTGGTCCTGGACGCGTACTCCGTGGGCTGCTCAAGCGGATCGACCGCAGTCTTGTTTGCTCCGGTGTGTTTGACTGATTCATGCGACCCATTCAACATCTTGTGTCAGAATAGTAAAGGAACTCCATGATGACAGATGAAAACAAGCCGGCTGCAGGCCAACCAACTGCAGTGGTGAATCCTAAACGGCTGCAGGTCGATCTGACCGGGCAAGTGGCCGTTGTCACAGGGGCATCGCAAGGCCTCGGGCAAGCCATCGCCCAAACGCTGGCTGCCAATGGTGCCAGCGTGGCACTCGTTGCCCGCAACGCGAAGAAGTTAGCCGAGGTGGCCGCGGCCATTCGCGCTGCCGGTGGACAGGCGGAGGAATTCCCCTGTGATGTTTCCAAAGCAGCCGATGTAACAGCCGTTGTCGAAGCAATTCATGCCAAGCTGGGTCGACTCGACATTCTCGTCAATAATGCCGGGGTCACCCGAGACACGCTGCTGCCGCGGATGAGCGACGAGGAATGGGACGAAGTGCTGGCCACCAATCTGCGAGGGCCATTTTTATTCATGCGGGCCGCCAGTAGACCGATGATGCAACAGCGTTATGGTCGTATTGTCAACGTGGCAAGCGTCTCCGGACTGATCGGTAATCCAGGCCAATCCAACTACTCCGCTTCGAAGGCTGGGCTGGTCGGCCTGACTCGCACGGTTGCCAAGGAACTCGCTGGCCGCAAAATCACCTGCAACGCCGTAGCCCCCGGATTTATCGCCAGCGACATGACCGCAGCCCTCGGCCCCGCCCTGCTTGATGAAGTCAAAAAGCGAGTGCCTGCCAAACGTCTCGGCGAGGCCTGGGAGATTGCCGAAGCGGTTCTTTTTCTGGTCGCCCCCTCCTCGAGCTACATCACAGCACAGGTGATTGTTGTGGACGGTGGAATGATTGGATAAAACCTGCGGATAAGCCGAGTTTTGCCGGACTGGACATTCTAGGGCAGCAACAGGTATATCTTCCCCGTCGCTTACGATGTACGTTGCCATTTGAGTGTGGCCGCCGTTTCGTGAGTGAGAATGCAGAGTGTGGAGCGGTGATTGTTCGGAATGGTTCGCGGCGAAGCGATTCCAAACAGTTCGTTTTGCAGCTCTTCGGCTCGTTGAGACGAGAACCGAAAACAGCAAGTGTTCGAATAAACTGCCAGGAGGATTCAAGAGTGGCTTCAGTTCTAGAACGAGTGACTGACATCGTGGCGTCCCAGCTAGGGGTCAGCAAAGACCAGATCGCATCCGAGACTTCATTCATCAACGACCTTGGTGCCGACTCACTCGACACCGTTGAACTGGTGATGGAGCTCGAAGAAGAGTTTGAAATCAACATTCCCGACGATGCTGCCGAAAAGATTCAGACCGTCGGGCAGGCGGTTGAATTTATCGAAAAGCATCAGTCTTGACGGTGCGTTGAATGAAGCGACGCGTTGCAGTGACAGGCCTTGGAGTTGTCACATCTCTTGGCCGGGCAGTCGAGCTCTTCTGGGATCGACTGCTGCGCGGAGAGAGCGGCATCGGGCCGATCACACTCTTTGATGTCTCTGGCTACCGCGTGCAGTTTGGCGGGCAGGTGCCTTGGGACCCTGAGCAGGAGAATATCGCCAGCCTCAAGGACATTCGCAGGCTTGATCGTTTCACACAATTTGCCATGGCTTCGGCAATCGATGCGGTGACCGATTCGGGGCTCGATTTTTCAAAAGAAGATGCCTACCGCTGTGGGGTTGTGATCGGCTCTGGAATCGGCGGGCTCTCGGAGTTTGAGACGCAGCACGAACGGTTGTTGTCAAAGGGAATCGATAAAGTCTCGCCGTTTACGATTCCAAAATTGCTCATCAATTCTGCCAGTGGGCATGTTTCAACGATGTATGGCATCAAGGGCCCAAACTTTTCTGTTGCCACAGCTTGTGCGAGTGCTGCAAACTCGATCGGCAATGCATTACGGGCGATTCAATACGGCGATGCCGATGTGATGGTCACTGGCGGCAGCGAGGCGGCCTTGACGCCGATGGGGCTGGCCGGTTTTCAAAATATGCGAGCCCTTTCTTGTCGCACCGATGCTCCGCAGCAGGCCAGTCGCCCGTTTGACAAGGATCGCGACGGCTTTGTCTTGGCGGAGGGAGCGGGTGTGGTTGTGCTTGAGGAACTTGAGCACGCTCGCAAGCGGGGCGCAAGAATCTATGGTGAATTAATGGGCTATGGTGCCAGTGGTGATGCCGGTCACATCACGCAACCCGACGAAGAAGGCCGCGGTGCCGCCCGGGCAATGGCAATGGCCCTTACCGATGCGGGCCTCAATCCCGACGCCGTGCACTATGTTAATGCCCATGGCACAAGCACGCCACTTGGCGACAAGGCAGAAACGATCGCCATCAAGCGAGTCTTTGCTGACCACGCGAAGCGATTGACAATCTCCAGCACCAAGAGCCAACTGGGGCATACGCTCGGTGCCAGCGGCGGCATCGAACTGGTGGTCTGTGCGTTGACGATCGCCCGTGGAGTGATCGCGCCGACAGTGAATCTCGATCATCCTGATCCGGACTGCGACCTCGACTACACTCCCAACATTGCCCGCGCAGCCACTGTCGAGATTGCCATGAGCAACAGTTTTGGCTTTGGCGGCCACAATGCGTCCCTGATTCTCAGTCGTTTGCGGTAGACCAACCGGCGAACTAGAAGACCCGCAGCGGCAGTGCTTTCGATGGCTGCCGGAAGAGCCGGGAGAGATGGATGGCCGCAGGGAGGCTCATGAAGCGTCCAGAAAAACCCACCGACCGGCTCACTGTGGAGCCTCTTTAGCCTTGTGGCACTCGTCCGAGAGTCTCTAAAGTCCGTTTGCTGTTGGAATCCGTACTTGACCACCCGCCCGCCGGTGCATGCGTCGATGGAACTTTTTTACGAAGATCACAGTCCGTCTGCCATGTTTCGGGCTGCTTGTGTGTGCTGCCGTGTCGCCGTTTTGATGGCATGGTCTGTCTCGCTCTGGGCGGCCGAGGGTGTTGGGGAAATCCCAAGCGATGCCGGGCAGGTCTGGAAGACCTACGACATCAGTCCGTTTGTCCAGCAAGCCGGAGCAGGCAGCCAGAAGCATGTCGTTGATTGGGTGCTTCAGGAGACAGGCTACGGCAGTTGGCATGGCGATACGGTCGCTGCGCTGTCGGCCACTCCAACTGTGCTTCGCTGTTTTCATACCCCTGCCATGCAGGCTCGTGTGGAGGAGATTGTGGCGAGGTTTGTTGAGGATGCCGATTTGCCGCATCGCTTTTCAGTACGAGTCTTTGGGGTGGGGAGTCCGTCGTGGCGATCTGATGCGCACGCGATCATGCAACCAATCCCGGCTGTAACTCCCGGTGTGCAAGCTTGGATACTGTCGCGTGAGGAGGCTGTTGTACTCGTCGCCACGCTGGTGCGTCGCAGCGATTGCCAGCAACTACCAACTGGGCCGGTGCAGGCAGCCAACGGGTTGCCAGCAATGCTCGCCGGGGGGTGTAAAAAATCATATGTGCAGGACGTGGGGCTACGCCCCGAACTGGGTCCAGGATGGCAGATGCTCGGTGGATCATGCGACGAGGGGATAGCTCTCGATGTGCATCCGCTGATGCTGCGGGACGAAGCGGGAGTTGAGGCCGTGGTCCGATTGCGCATCGATCAGGTGGAGCGAATGGTGCCAGTGGTCGTCGGTGGTCCGAACCAAAAAAACTCACAACTACAGTTCGAAGTGCCGCAGATGTCGGCGGTGCGAATTGGAGAGCGGTTTCGCTGGCCGGCGACAAAAGCACTGGTGATTGGTATGGGGTTGGTGCCTTGGCCCGTGCCCGGGCAGAATGCTGCGGCGGTTCCTCTGCCATCCACTCCTCGGAGGACAGATGTAGTGGTGGTAGTGGAACCCCGGTTACGCAGTGCACAATAATTGGCGACGGAGTTGCCGCTGGCTGCTATCCGAACAGACGATCTCTTGAGAATGATTGGGCGACCTCTTAAAAGAAGAAAAATAGAATAGGGAAATTGGTTCATGAGTCTCTCTGAAAATCGTCGCGTCGTCATTACAGGCATGGGTCTTGTCTCGCCGCTAGGGCTTTCGCTGGATGATCTCTGGCGTGGTCTGCTGGCGGGGACCAGTGGAGTTGGTCCGCTCGATGCTTTTCCCTCTGGTGGCATTCCGCTCAAACACGCTGCCCAAGCTTGGGGATTTAGTGGAGACATCGACAATTTTGGGCCACTCGATTCAGACCGCAAGAAGGCAATTCGTAAAGGTCTTAAGGTGATGTGTCGGGAAAGCCAAATGGCTGTGGCGGCAGCGCAGCGTGCGATCCACGACTGCGGTATTGGCCCGCAGGAGCATCAGCCAGACCGATTTGGCTGCGTGTTTGGTTCAGACTACATGCTGACATTGCCGGAAGACTTTACTGTCAGTGTGCTCAAGTGTCGGGCTGCCGACGGCACATTCGCTTTTGATGCCTGGGCGTCGGATGGGATGCCACAACTCACGCCGTTGTGGTTGCTCAAGTATCTGCCCAATATGCCGGCAAGTCACATCGCTATCTTTAATGATCTGCGTGGTCCGAGTAATTCACTGACATTGCGCGAGGCAAGTGGGCATCTTGCGATCGGCGAGGCAACCGTCACGATCCAGCGAGGCGCTGCCGACATGATGCTAGCCGGTTCGACAGGCACTCGCGTGCATCCGATGAAGACGGTGCATGCACTGCAAAGTGAGGAGGTGGCTCTCGGAGACGGTGATCCGACTCAGTGGAGTAGGCCGTTTGACAAGCAGCGCAAGGGCATGGTGTTGGGTGAAGGATCGGCGGTGCTGATTCTGGAAGAGCTTTCCCACGCGGAGGCGAGGGGTGCGAGGATTTATGGCGAGATTCTGGGCCATGCCGCGAGAAATGCGACCGATGCGAACGGCGTCGGCTTCAAACGACGCGCATTGGGATTAGCGATGCAGCGGGCGCTGGCGCTTGCCAAAACAACCCCCGATCGGCTCTCCCACATCCATGCTCACGCCGCAAGTACGGTGGCGGGTGATCGGGATGAAGCGGGCGCGATGCACGATATCTTGGGTGGAGTAGCCCAGTCCATTCCCACCGTGGCGGCCAAAAGCCACTTCGGTAATCTGGGCGGTGGAAGTGGCATGGTGGAATGCATTGCCAGTATTCTGGCTATGCAGCGCGGAGAGCTCTTTCCACTCCTCAACTACCAAACTCCCGATCCGGAGTGTGCCATTCGGGCCGCTCATTCTGGTGATCCTGCCGGCGACCTCTTTATCTCCTCATCGGTGACTCCGCAGGGCCAAGCCGGCTGTGTGGTTATCGGTGGGTGGCCCATGCGGCCTTAAATCGCGGGGCTTCTTGACAGTTGTAGCGGGCTCCCGTACGCTGCTAGACCTGTTGTCTGATGTTGGCTGGCTGAATCGTGGAGACGCTTCCAAGCACCTAAAAGAAGGTGTTTAGGTTCCCTTGTCGATCATGTCGATCATGGCATGTTGGGATTGTGGCGTTGGCTACGCTGCCAATTGTCATTTTACAACAGGCTTTGTTTGCCAAAACGGCAGGAAAGTTGGACCCAAACAATCAGGTGCTGATCGATAGCCCTGGAAGCGGCGACCGAGAACCCCATGAAGCCAGAAGAAATTCTTCGCATAGTCGATGCCATTCATCGCGATAAGAACATTGAAAAAGAGATTGTTTTTCAAGCCATTGAATCGGCGCTTGTGACGGCCCTCACCCGGCAGTATGGCGAACAGTCGCGGATCACCATCGCGATCAATCGGACAGACGGCAAACTCACTGGCACGCGGGACGACGTTGATATCGACACGCAGGAACTGTCCGGTCGCATCGGTGCTCAGACTGCAAAGCAAGTAATCATTCAAAAAATTCGTGAGGCAGAGCGGGATTCTGTCCACGACGAATACGAAGAACAGATCGGTCAAATGGTGTCTGGTGTGGTGACCCGGTGCGAAGGCGCCGCAGCGACGGTCACGCTCGGAACCACCGAGACTATTTTGCCACGCAGCGAGCAGATTCCAGGTGAGTCGTACCATCCCAACGAACGGATTCGTGCGACCATATTTGAAGTTCGGAAAGTTGGCAGTCGCGTTAAGATCATTCTTTCCCGCATCCGTCCGCAACTGGTGCAGCGGCTCTTTGAGCAGGAAATTCCTGAAATTGCCGACGGGGTGATCGAGATCCGGGCTATTTCCCGCGAGCCTGGCTACCGGAGCAAAGTCGCTGTGATCAGCTCTGATGCGAGAGTTGACTGCGTTGGTGCATGCGTCGGTGTGCGTGGAAACAGAATTAAGAACATCGTTGAGGAACTGGGTGGTGAGCGGATTGACATCGTACGCTGGAGCGATGACCTGCAAGTGCTTGTGCCGAATGCTCTTCAGCCGGCCGAGGTAGATGAAGTGATTCTCTGCCAGATGCTCGGTCGGGGAATTGTGCTTGTGCGTGAGGACCAACTGTCGCTGGCCATCGGTCGCCGCGGACAGAATGTTCGCTTGGCAAGTAAGCTCTGTGGCTGGGACATCGAAATCATGACCCGTGAGGAACTCGACCAACAAATTGAACGGGCCGTCTCCGGCTACTCATCGATCGAGGGTCTGGATGAGTCGTTAGCTGAAAAACTCGTGGGCGAAGGCTTTCTTTCCTACGATGATTTGTCGGTGATCGAGCCAGATGATCTGATGGAAATCGGAGGAATGACTGCCGAAACAGTTGATGCAATTGTGGCTGAAGCTGAAAAGCGAGCCTCGGTGGCTGAAGTGGCGGCGGCCGATGAACGGCGTAAGCAACGCGAGCAGGATCGGATTACAAAGGCAACAGCGGATGCCGATGCGGCCGATGCCCTAGCGGCGGAGAATGTACTTTCCGAGACAGTCGTGGCGGACGAGGTGGCTGTTGAGGATAGTGTTGGTGCGCCTCCGGGCGACGCGTGATGGTCACGCTGGCGGATGGTTTGAATCTTTTGTGTTTACAAGTGTGTCGTTCAGTGTGTGGACAGTGGCCTGAAGACGGTTTGCGTTTCGGTTGCCGAAGACGCTCGGCTGAAAGAGGTTTGAGTGGCAGTTCGCATCTATACGCTGGCAAAAGAATTAAAAATCGACAGCAAAGAGCTGGTCGATATCTGCACGCGTGCAGGAATCCAAGATAAAGGCTCGGCGCTAGCGAGCATGACCGACGAAGAGGTCGTGAAGCTCAAGGAGTTTATTGCTGGGAAATCCCGTCAGCCCGAACGCCCGGCGACGCAGGCCGGATCAACCGGATCATCGGCGGTTGCCAAGGCAGCAACTCCTGTTGCCCCGCGAGTTCTCGGGACACTCAAACGCGAAGATTATATTGCCCCGGCTGGAGTGGTTCCTCGCGAGAAGACTTTAGATGTACCAATTCGACCGCCTGTCAGGCCGACAACTGCCAGCGGGGTAACCGGCCGTGACGCCGAGCCCACGCTGCAAACCCCGGATGCCTTGCCGCTGAGCCCGAATGCACCCCCAGCGAGTTCGAGTGCGAGTGGTCCTGTTGCTCGATCAAGTGCGCCCCGTCCAAGTGGGCTAGGT
>Ga0194055_10003798_pt1 | contig 11534 bp, 5 predicted proteins | sample SepL449m_MetaG_FD_155482 | JGI IMG/M metagenome (GOLD analysis project Ga0194055, IMG submission 155482) | Anoxic zone freshwater microbial communities from boreal shield lake in IISD Experimental Lakes Area, Ontario, Canada - Sep2016-L442-9m | ecosystem: Environmental > Aquatic > Freshwater >... | reverse complement strand
TTAGTATTGGTGCTTATATTTCTTTCTTTAAGAATATTTTGTTCTTCTTTTAAAGTAAGTGCTCTTGGTGTTTCAAGATTAAAATATGTTCCAAAACTGCTGTTAAAGCTTTGCTCAATTTTAGCTACAACTACCTCAGGCAAAGAATTTTCTTGATTTGAAGAATAATTTGTTTCAGCAATTACCTTATTTGATCTTTCTATATTGTCTGAATTATCTGGATTGCTTGTGTCTGTATTGATCAGAGTATTTAATGGTATTAATGAATCATCTATGGTTACTTGAGATGTAGTTGATCCAGCATAGATTGTGAAATTGTCAATTACCGTATTGTCAAAATAGACATTCCTTGGATTAATTACAGTTTGACTAGTTTTAATTGCTCCAACACTGCCTGATTTATCTTTAAATTCACTTGAAGTAATTCCCACAATAAAAGGCGATTCCCCATTACCATTAAATGTTAAATTAATTGAGTCACCTGGTAATGAGCCTTGTGTTGAAATGCTATTAATACCGTCAAAAGTATTAGTGATTTGAATTAAGCCATTAGTAGTCAAGATATCTAATTTTCCACCATATCCTAATTGACCAGCTTGACTATTAATACTATCAACTATGATATTTCCAGCAGCGCTAATATTAACATTTCCCGCATTAAACAAACTCCCGCTAGAATCTATTTTTCCAGTTTTAATTGTAGTTGCAGATTGAAGAACAATATTTGCACCACTATTTCCTGAACTACTTAAATCACCTGTTTGAATTGATCCAGACTTACTTGATAATGAAATTATTCCACCATTTGTATTAATTTGATTAGTATTGATATTAGTAGTACTATCAACACTTAGAGCATTTACATTCACTGGTGCATTGAACGCTGTAGTGTTAGCCGATGTTGTTAATTGGTAATTGCCATCGATACTATTAAAATCTAAATTGCCAGAACTACTAGTGAGATTAGAATTAGTCTCTAGATTAACTGGACCATTATAGATTTGATCTCCTGTAGTGGTAATTTGATTAGTATTGATATTAGTAATACCATCAACAGTTAGAGCATTTACATCAACTGGCGCATTGAACTTTGTAGTGTTAGCCGATGTTGTTAATTGGTAATTGCCATCGATACTATTAAAATCTAAATTGCCAGAACTACTAGTGAGATTAGAATTAGTCTCTAGATTAATTAGACCATTATAGATTTGATCTCCTGTAGTGGTAATTTGATTAGTATTGATATTAGTAATACTATCAACACTTAGAGCATTTACATTAACTGGACCATTGAAAGTTGAAGTATTGGCCGAAGTTGTTAATTGATAATTGCCATCGATACTATTAAAATTTAGATTGCCATCACTACTAGTAAAATTAGAATCGCTCTTTAGATTAACTGGACCATTATAGATTTGATTACCTAAAGTTGTAATTTGATTAGTATTGACATTAGTAATACCATCAACTCTTAGAGCATTTACATTCACTGGTACATTAAACGTCGTAGCCTTAGCCGATGATGTTAATTGGTAATTGCCATCGATATTATTAAAATTTAGATTACCATCATTACTAATAAAATTAGTATTTGTTTCCAGATTAACTGGACCATTATAGTTTTGATCTGCTTTAGTGCTAACTTTATTAGTATTGATATTAGTAATACCATCAACACTTAGAGTATTTACATTCACTGGTGCATTAAACGTCGTAGCCTTAGCCGATGATGTTAATTGGTAATTGCCATTGATATTATTAAAATTTACATTACCATCACTACTAGTGAGATTAGTATTTGTTTCTAGATTAACTGGTCCATTATAGTTTTGATCTGCTGTAGTGCTAACTTGATTGGTATTAACATTAGTAATACCATCAACATTTATAGTATTTACATTGACTGGTGCATTGAACGTTGTAGCATTAGCCGATGTTGTTAATTGGTAATTGCCATCGATACTATTAAAATTTAGATTGCCATCACTACTAGTAAAATTAGTGTTTGCTTCCAGATTAACTGGTCCATTATAGTTTTGATTCCCCAAAGTTGTAATTTGATTAGTATTGACGTTAGTAATACCATCAACTCTTAGAGCATTTACATTCACTGGTGCATTAAACGTCGTAGCATTAGCCGATGTTGTTAATTGGTAATTGCCATCGATACTATTAAAATTTAGATTGCCATCACTACTAGTAAAATTAGTGTTTGTTTCTACTTTAACTGATCCATTGTAGTTTTGATTCCCCACAGTTGTGAGAGAGCTAGATCCAGCTTTTATCTTTGTCTTTCCATTAATCGTGAGAGCAGAAAGAGGATTTAGACTTCCAACATTACCATAAAAATTAACATGAGCTATTAAACTTGGAGTTGCTGTCAAACTATGTGGATTATACGAATCATTACTGTCTATAGTTGAGCTAAATACAATACTATTACCAGCAAATGAGGAATCAGAGGCTAATAAAATTGGTTCATTATATATTTGATTGTATTTTGTATTAATTAAATTAGTATTAATGACTGTTGCTTTTCCTGTTCCCAATACAAAAACATTTTCAATGATATTTTTGGTGCCAATATCCCCGTTAAAAGTAGTTATCCCATATCCAAATATTCTAAGAGTGCTTCCTGTTGCATTTGGATGGCTATCTATAGTGCTATTAAAAGCTATATTATTACCAGTAATACCTAGATCTACTTGTAATAGAACTGGACCATTAAAATTTATATTTATATAATTTTGATTGTTTGTAGAGATACTGCCTTGAAGAATTATTTTGCCACTAGGAGCAGTTTTCAAGGTTAAAGTATTAGATCCTTGGATATTTGAATAGTCCAGATTATTAGCTAAAGTAATATTCCCTCTATCTTCCCCATTATTAATACTATCAGTAGAAACTACAACATTTCCTGAACTTAAGGCTGATAAAAGTGTAGAAGTATTTAATATAGATCCATAATAGGTAGGCTCAAATGGATTTCCTTCAGAAACATATTGATTTTGATTTGATGAAGAGATCGTTATGTCATAGGGATCTAGTAACCAAGTTCCACTCTTTCCTCCATATGAACTCAGATCTGGCGCTTGTTTTATTAAAAGATCGCCATGACTGCTGGTCTCAATGAAGCCACCATCACCTTTAATTTGTCCGCCTTTAGCTGATAAAAATCCATCAACTCTGGTGCTTTTTTCTGACCATATACTTATGTTTCCGCCATTGCCATTGGAAATTGCATCTGCTGTAATTATGGAGTTGGAATCAATATAGCTGAGATCAGCGTTAGGAATGGTTCCTTGACCTTTGTAATCTCCTCCGATAAGTATATTTCCTCCTCCTATTGCACCTGAGGCGTCAATTTTGCCATTGATTACGCCAATCTTTTTACCTAAAACTTTGATCTGTCCTCCTAGGGCTTCTGGATTTTGCACATTTAGCAGACCTGATACTATTGCAGACCCTTGATCGGTGGGTATATTGGTTTTATTGAGTTGAACTTGATTGTCAGAAGTTACCGTTAAACCAGTTTCAATTTGGGAAGGTAATTGGGTTAATAGTCCGGGTAAATCTAGAACTGTAATTGGTAGAGAATTGCCTTGAGCATCGGTAGGCGGTACTACTTCAAGGCTCAAAACACTGTTTTGCGGTGTGATTCGTACCCTGTTCGTTCCAGGTACTGCGCTTATGGTGATATCTCCTCCAGGAGCATTCAAGCTACCGGTATTGATTACTTTTGCCCCAATTAAAGCTATATTGTGACCAAAATTAACGCTGAGATTTCCCGCATTAATAATAGTTCCTGCTTGATTATTCTGAAAATCTAAAAACTGAGGGTAGCCTGAAAGCAAAGAGTAATTATTGCTGCCTATGGCATTGAAGTATCCACCAGCAAAACCTAGTCTATTAGCAGTTGTGGCCATAAAACTAGCTGGTACATTTATGGTTGCATTCTTACCAAAAACAATACCTGCAGGGTTTACAAGAAAAAGGTTAGAATTACCCCCAGATAACTGAATTAATCCATTAATAACTGAAGGATTACCACCAGTTACCCTAGCTAAAATATTACGAATACTAGGATTAGATAAAAAATTAGCTATTTGCTGGGCATTTAAGCCAAACTTTTCAAAGCTATGAAATAAGTTATGTCCATCTCCTGATAAGGTTCCACCGGTGATTGTGAACTGCTTTCCGTTTTGCAGCACGATAGTTGCCGTGCCATCTTTTGAAGCAACGATGGGATCAGCATAGGCTAGTCCTTGAAGCAATCCAAGTGATTGTAAGACAAAACAATAAAATAAAATTTTTTTCATAATTTTTTTTCATAATTTTTTTTATGGTCTACTTACGACAAATACCCTTTTAGATTATTCATTATCTACGTTGAAGACATATAACTATACCTATATATCTTGCTTATTGTATTCTTTAGGTTATAACTAATTTTTTAGATTTGGCTTGTGACCTCACTGCTTTTGTAATATTACTTAGTATTAGTCAGTAATCTGTAGCAGCTGTAACAGTATCTTATGCTCACGTTCATACATACTAATAAATGACCGTGATTTTTTGTTAATCCTTCAGAAAAAGCTGGTAATATAGAATTAAAATATTATTGATTATATAAAAAATCAAAATATAAAATTTAAATTAAATAATATGAATATTGAGCAAAAAACGAACGAGGAACTCCAGAATCATATCAAATCTCTTCAAACTGAAGTCGAAGAGCTCAGGGTAATAAAAACTGTTTTAGAAGAAGAAAAAGTATTGATTGAAAGCCTATTGTCCTTAACTCGTAATGCTATTGATGAGGACCAACCTAGAAATGATTTATTAAAAAGTTGGCTTACTATTTCTGATTCTTCACAACAAAAAGCGCTGGTAAAAGAATCATTACAACAATCTTTAGATAGTGCAATAAAGCTTACTGGCGCTGATAAAGGTAGCCTATTTTTACTAAATAGCACAGGAGTTGTCACAGATAGTATTTTGACTCGTGGCGAGATTTCTGCAGATTCTCGTCATTATTTAATTGGCACTGTGCTAGATCGCGGGCTGGCTGGCTGGGTATATCAAGAGAAAAAAGTAGGTTTAGTTTTTGATACCCAAAAAGATCCGCGGTGGTTCCAATTTCCTGATCAACCATATATAGCTCGTTCAGCCTTATCTATTCCAATTGCCAGAGGAGAAAAAGATCTTTTAGGCATTATTACGCTTCTGCATACAGAGCCAAATCGCTTTAGTATGGAAACAGCTCAACTGATGGAAATAACTATTAATTGTATTTCCTTGATTTTGGATGTAGCCTCTCGCAAGATTGAAAAAGAAGCATTTGAAATTCAAACAATTTTATTAGAAAATCTCGTAGAAATAGCCAGTTCGCCTTCTCTGGAAGTTCTTAAATCAACCTTGCAAACAACTTTAGATATTGCTGCTGATAGAACAAAATCAGAAAAATGTAGTCTTTTGGTTCTCAATCGCAAAGGTGAGATAGTTGATGCTATTTTAGCCAGGACTAATATTTCATCTGAACAACGAGAAAAATTAATTGGTCAAGTTCTAGATCGCGGATTAGCTGGCTGGGTAAGTCGGCAGCGCGAACTAGGGTTGATTGTTGATACCGAAACGGACTCGCGTTGGGTTAACCTACCGGATCAACCTTATATTACTCGTTCAGCTTTGGCAATTCCTATTTTACGGGCAGATGATTTGCTTGGTATTATTACTCTTCAGCATTCTGAACCGGGTCATTACACTAGAGATATAGCCAAGTTTATGGAAGTAACAGCTAAACAAATGGCTTTGATTTTAGAAAACGCCAGGCTCTACGATGTATTGGGTAAACTCAACGAAGAAAAAGAAAGAGAGCTTCAACGTGGTCAAAATTTACAATTAAATTTTCTAGCTCAGCCATTGGAAATTCCCAGTTGGGAGATTGTCACAGCTCTACGTCCTGCTATTGAACTTTCTGGTGATTTTTATGACGTTTTTAAGCTTGATGATTATGTCACTCTAGTAATAGCTGATGTCTGTGATAAAGGGGTTGGTTCGGCTTTATTTATGGCTTTATTTCGCAGCTTAATACGTGTTTTTTCTACTGGGCAGGATATCAAAACTGAAGAAATATCGGAATTTATAGAAAAAAATACCCCAACAACAGGTTGGCTGGGTGAATCTCTTTGTCATATCAACGCTCTCAAGGCTATTGAGCAAACCCATAGTTATATTGTAGAAAATCATCAAGACGTATTTATGTTTGCAACAGTATTTATGGGTATATTAGATCCTAAAACTGGAATTTTGACTTATATAAATGCCGGTCATGAAGATTTATATATTATGGATCAAAATACGGTAAAAGCAGTTCTTAAAAGAACAGGTCCAGCTGTGGGAGCCAAATCAAAAGAGTCGTTTAAAATCAATCAAATATATCTAAATCCAGGAGATATATTATTTGGATATACTGATGGAGTTACAGATGCAAAAAATCCCCAACAGGAGCATTTTGTTACGAGAAAAGATAGAGGGCGTCTATTATCTTTATTAGATCATCCTACTGGATCAGCAGCAGAGTTACTTGATAGGGTGCTAACTACTCTTACACAACATATCGGTGGCGCTCCACAATTTGACGATATTACCCTATTAATTGTACGTCGTAAAATATAAATATTTTAAATTAATATGAAACTTGTTTTTTTAGGATCTGGTTCTGCTTTTACTGTAGGTAGCAACAATTTTCATTCCAATATACTTTTAGTTGATGAGCTCAATAATAATTTCTTAATAGATTGTGGTTCTGATATTAGATTTTCTCTCCATAAAGCTGGCTATTCTTATGTAGATATTACAGATATATATATAAGTCATTTGCACTGCGATCATGCTGGAGGACTAGAATACATAGGCTTAAGTACACTATTTGATGAGAAATGTAATAAGCCCAATCTATATTTAAGTAAGGATATTGCTGCTACTTTGTGGTCAAATTCTTTATCTGGGGGAATGAGTATTATAGAAGGGGATCTTGCTGATATTAACACTTTTTTTAGAATTAATTCGATTGATTTTGACCGATCATTTTTCTGGCAGAAGATCAAGTTTGAACTTGTTAAGGTTAATCATGTAGATGGGAAATATCTTGTAATGCCTAGTTATGGCTTGTTTTTTAAAATTGGGGAAAACCAGATATTTATAACTACAGATACTAAGTTTTGTTTTAGTTTACTAGAAAAATACTATGATCAAGCTACCATTATTTTTCAAGATTGTGAAATCTCAATCAACAAGACACCTGTTCATTCTCACTATAATGAATTAGTTACATTGCCAGATCATATAAAAAATAAAATGTGGCTTTATGGATATCAGCCAGGTACATTACCACCAGCAAAAAAAGATGGTTTTCAGGGTTTTGTAGAATGTGGACAAATTTTTGAATTGTAGAAATTTAAGGAAGACATAATGAAACACTTAACTAAAGTTTTTTCGCTCTTACTATATTCTTATTTAGGTATTTTTTCTAGTGCGATTGCAGCGCCTCAAGTAATATCTTTAAAATTTCCTGCAGATCAATACCGAGGCGCTCCTACAGCAACTAGCGGTGGAGCAACTAGAGGCGATGAGGCTCCTTATTGCGCTAACACGAGCCAGGGTGATTTTAATGTCCTCAGTCCAAATAATAGTAGAGTACTGAAAACTATCTCAGCAAATCCAACGATCTTTTTTTATATACCACCTACGCAAGCCACTCTAGGTGAAGTTATTCTTCTAGATAAAGATGATAAAGAACTATATACAACTCAATTTTTATTACCCAAGCAATCTGGTATTGCCAGTGTTGTTTTACATCCGCAACAAACTCTCATTTCTGGTGAAAGCTATAAATATTCATTGGCAATTATCTGTGATTCACAGTTTCGCAACCGGGATATAGTAGTTAGTGGGGAATTAAAATATACAACTATAGATGAAAAAGTTGCTCAATCTTTAAAAAATCAAGATTATCTTAAAAAAGCAAACTATTATGCCAAGCAAGGTTATTGGCTAGATACTTTAGAAAATACCGCTAAGATAAGTTCTAGGCAACCTGAACAATGGAAGGAACTATTAGAATCGGCAGGGTTAAAAGATATGAGCTCTTTTTCTTTGGTAGATTGTTGTACCCCAATTAAGATCCCTTAAATAGAATGATTATTAAATGAACTTAAAATTTAAGGATTTTCTATCGCAAACTAGTTCAGTTTGGATTACCACCCTTGGAGTAAGTGTTTTTGTTACGGCTCTTCGCTATGCGGGGGTTTTTCAAGGCTTGGAGTGGAAGAGTCATGATTTTTATTTACAATTGGTCCCATCACAAAAAAAAGAGCAATACGGTGATATTATTCGTGTTGTTGGAATCAATGAAGATGATGTAAAGAAATTAAAAGAATCTATATTACCAGATAAAACTTTAGCTCAGTTGCTTGAGAAAATCAAATCAATGAATCCAAGAGCTATTGGTTTAGATATTTATCGCAATATACCTGAGCCTCCTGGCACAGAGACTTTAGAGCAAGTTTTTAAAAACACACCAAATCTTATAGGAATCCAAAAAATTGTTGGTAAAAAAGGAGAGCAGGCAGTTGATCCTCCTCCAGTTCTTAAAAGTAAAGATCAAGTCTGCTCTAATGATCTCATTATCGATTCAGATAATATTATTAGGCGTGCTTTATTAAATTTGAGTGATGATAAGAAGCAAACAATATATAGCTTTGCTGCCTGTTTAGCTTTTTTATATTTAGAGAAAGAAAAAGTTCCTTTTCAATTCTTGCCACCAAATGGCAATTTTCAAATAGGCAAAAGTATATTTACACCATTAGGATCTAACGATGCCGGCTATATCAGAGCTGATAGTGGTGGATTTCAGTTCCTTATAGACTATCGAGGGGGAAGAAAAAATTTTAAAACCGTTTCGATGAGCGACATTTTCGAAGGTAAAGTACCATCAAATTGGGGCAAAGACCGTATTATTCTTATTGGTAAAACAGGAGAGAGTTTTAAAGACTCCTATTTTACCCCTTATAGTGGACTAATTGGTCTATCTGAAGGTATTCCCGGAATTGAAATTCATGCCACTATTACCAATCAGATTATAAATGCTGCCTTATCTGGTAAAGCGCAAATTGGAACTTGGTCAGAATGGGTAAAGGAATTATGGATTTTTATATGGTCAGCTATTGGCGCTACTATAGGCTGGCAGTCTCGATATAAAGAGGGACAAAAAAATTCAGCTTGGTTAACTGGCTCTAGCTTTATATTAGCTATATCTTTTCTTTTAAGTACTGGTTATTTGGCATTAACATTGGGATGGTGGATACCAGTTGTACCACCTTTTGCTGGATTATCTCTTTCTGCAGTTTTAATTACTTGGCAGATTGCTAGAAGTGCAGGGAAGATTCGCCAAATCTTCGGACGCTATATAACAGATCAAGTAGTTGCTAAAATACTCGAAAATCCTGCTGGTTTAAATATGGGAGGGGAAAAAAAGGAATTAACCTTACTAGTTTCTGATTTAAGAGGTTTTACGACAATTGCCGAAAGCATATCACCTGAAGAGGCGATCAAAGTACTGAATTTCTATTTTGAATCTATGGTAGATGTGATCACCAAGTATCAAGGAACAATAGATGAATTCATGGGTGATGGAATTTTAGTATTATTTGGCGCACCTATCACTAAAGAAAATGATCCAGAAAGAGCTTTAGCTTGTGCAATAGAAATGCAACTAGCAATTACGCAAGTCAATGAACAAATTAAACAATGGGGACATTCCTCTTTGGCAATGGGAATCGGAATCAATACTGGAGAAGCAATTGTAGGGAATATTGGCTCAGAAAAACGCACTAAATATGGGGTAGTAGGAAGTCAGGTTAATCTAACTTATCGGATTGAATCGCAGACTCTAGGGGGACAGGTAGTGATTGCTCAAACAACTCTCGATAAAATACAGAAAAATACTCCTGTTGTAATCAAGGAAGTCAAACAGGTAAATCTCAAGGGAATAAAAGAGCCAGTTAGTATTTATAATATTGCTGGTATTGAGGGAAAATATAATCTTTATTTACCAGAGCAAAAAAAAGAAAATTTTGTGCAGCTTCCTAAGCCAATTTCTGTACAATATAGAATTTTAGTTGAAAAAAAAATAGAGGATATTGCTTTTACAGGCTATCTAGTTAGTTTATCGATTTCAGAAGCAAAAATTATACCCTCTGACCAACAAGAGATTGCCATTCCAACTAAATCAGCAAATATTAAACTTACTTTTTATGAAACCGGAAACATTATTTTAGATAATCAAGATACCTATGCCAAAGTAGTCGATGCTAAAGTTGAAGATAATGTCAATTCCTTCTATATTTACTTTACCTCAAGATCCTCAGAGGTTGAATCTGAACTTAATGCCTTATATCAAAAATATTATGAAATATAAATACTGCTCTATTTTAGTTTACAATTTTTTTCCTGTACGTAGAGGATTTCTCTTGTTGTAGATTTTTTTAAGATATATCAGACATAGCCATTAAAGATGTCTCAGACAATTTATGCAAAAGATTTTTATTTTCTACAGTTTTATTAGCTGATTCTTTAATCGCTAACATAGCCAAAGGTTCTAGTAAAGATTCTATTGCTGGTTCATGAGAGTACAAAATACCAAATTCACTAATCTTGCAAGATAACCACCATTGCTGATTACATTTGGCTAATATCTCCAACAGTGGAGAAAAATATGGTTGATAAATTCCCAGTTGATTTAATTGATAAGGGATAGAAGAAGTCAAGGGAAGTTTACTGATGGCTTTAGAACATAGCCTTATATAGGCAGTTGATTTCAATTGCATAGGAACATACTCTGGTGCCAATAATTTCGTTTTGGCATATTGAACTAATTCTCTAATTTCAGAAACACTATAATCTTCATTATTCATATTTCAAGGACCACAAATCAAAATTATATAGACCCACTATAACTGTATAATTTAATACTAACAATAGGAGCGTTTTCCTATTTTTTTAGGAAACGGGGCCCTAGATCAAAAAGACTATACTAAAATCTTGGTTTATTAATTTTTATTAAAAAAAGCAATGAATATCCTTAAGGAAATACGAAATAATTCCAACGAATTTCTTTTGTTGGAAATTTTAATAATTATTTTGACCATAATTACGGGGATATATGCTTGTCACGTCAAAATCTTATCTAATATAGATTTCTTCTTAAACTCAATAGTTCTTATTGCTTTTTTAATAATGGGTTTTAGATTACCACAAAATAAATATCATAAAATTGGTTACAACATAGCTCAATCATTTATTATATTTATTTTACCAATTATTTTCTCTGACCATATTATATTTATACCTGATTTGGGTGTGCTTGCATTTTTTCGTAATTACCAGATGTTTGGTATCAGAAAGTCTATTTATTACCTAGTTTTTCTGGTGATATTTAGCATAGCTACATATGAATATATCAACAGCCCATA
>Ga0194055_10003797_pt1 | contig 11535 bp, 9 predicted proteins | sample SepL449m_MetaG_FD_155482 | JGI IMG/M metagenome (GOLD analysis project Ga0194055, IMG submission 155482) | Anoxic zone freshwater microbial communities from boreal shield lake in IISD Experimental Lakes Area, Ontario, Canada - Sep2016-L442-9m | ecosystem: Environmental > Aquatic > Freshwater >... | reverse complement strand
GTTACGGCGGCTTCAAGCGCCGATGCCGCCGTGGTCTTGGTCGATGCCACCAAACTTGATTGGCAAGATGCCCATCTGAATTTGTTGCCACAAACACGGCGTCACAGTTTGCTTTTAAAACTGTTGCGCGTGCCTTCCGTGGTCTTTGCCATTAACAAACTCGATGCCGTGGAAAACGCCACATTGGCTTATCAAAACATTCAAACTGCGTTGAACAAATTTTCAGAAGAGGCCGATATCAAAGTTAAAGCTTGGGTGCCAATTTCGGCCCTCAAAGGTTGGAACGTGGTGGACAGCCAACCCGACTGGTGCGGCTACTCAGGCCCTAGTCTGTTACAAATTTTGGAAGGTTTGCCAAGCACGCCATCAGACGCCAACGTGGCCATGAGCTTTCCTGTTCAGTGGGTCGAAAAGTTTCACGACTCCAACGTGACGCATCAAGGCCGCCGTGTGTTCTGGGGTCGTGTGGCTACAGGCACATTGCGCCAAGGCCAAAGCGTGAAAGTTTTCCCAAGCGGTCAAACTGCCACGGTATCGCAAGTTTTATCAGCCACGCGCCAAGAAAAAACCACCATCACAGGCCAAAGCGCAGGCTTGGTTTTGGACCGAGAAGTGGATGTGTCAAGAGGCGATTGGATCGTGGCGGCAGATTCAGGCTTAGAAGGCCAGCGTCAAATTAACGCCACGGTGGCCTGGATGGACGACGAGCCCTTGGTGGCTGGCCGCCTTTACTGGGCTTTGCATGGCCACCGCTGGGTGAAGGCCAAAGTGCAGCGCATTGTGCACCGATTGAACATCAACACCCTGGCCAAAGAAGACGCCACGGAACTGCCCACCAATGCCGTGGGTCAAGTCACTTTGGCCTTCCAAGAGCCCCTGATTGCCTTGCCTTTTGCCAGATCTCGCGTGTTGGGCGCCCTGATTTTGGTCGATACGGCCAGCCATAAGACCTCAGGCGCAGTGTTGGTGAATTAAATCTCGGCGCTTAACTGCTTTAAAATGCTAATCTTTCGGGCAATTCCGCCCGCTCAACGCTTTAGCCTTAGCAAACTGTCATGACCCACGTTGTTTCTGAATCCTGTATCCGCTGCAAATACACCGACTGTGTGGACGTCTGCCCCGTAGACTGCTTCCGTGAAGGCCCCAACTTCCTCACCATTGACCCTGATGAGTGCATTGACTGCGCGGTGTGCATTCCCGAATGCCCCGTCAATGCCATCTACGCCGAGGAAGATCTGCCGGCAGACCAAGTTCACATGACCAAACTCAATGCCGAACTGGCATTGCTGCCCACTTGGAAAAGCATCACCAAACGCAAAATTCCAATGCCCGATGCTGACGACTGGAAAGACAAGACGGGCAAACTGAGCGAGTTGATACGTTGATTCAAACCGAAGCCCTGATCATTGGCGCAGGTCCTGTGGGGCTGTTCCAAGCGTTTCAACTAGGGCTTCAAGACATTCGGTGCCACGTGGTAGATGCATTGCCGCAAGTGGGAGGCCAATGTGCAGAGCTTTATGCCGACAAACCCATTTACGACATACCCGGCATTCCACTTTGCACCGGTCAAGAACTGATTGACCAACTGCAAACACAAATTAAACCCTTTGCACCGCAGTTTCACCTCCAAGAATTGGTCAGTGAACTCAAAGCCACAGAAGACGGCCAGTGGCACGTGCAAACCGACAAGGGCACGCAATTCAAAGCGGCCACAGTATTCATTGCCGCAGGTGTGGGGGCTTTCGTCAAACGCGGCCTCAGCTTGCCCAACTTTCAAGAACTGTTAGGCAAAGGCATATTTTACAAAGCCCACAACGAGACAGCTTTCAAAGATAAACACCTCTTGGTACTGGGCGACAACGATGCTGCACTAGAAGCCTGCGCGCATTGGCGTCAAGGCGCCAATGCCGCAGCCAGCGTCACCTTGGTGCACAGGCGCGATCAGTTTCAAGCTGCGCCTCAAGCCATTGAACAAATGCGAGAAGCCTGCAAAGCAAAATCAATGCGCTTTGTGGCGGGCCAACCCACAGCCTTGATTCAAGCTGATGGTGCAAACTCAGGCTCGAGCAAAGAACAGCTTTCTGGCCTAGAAATTCTCAACGCCCAAGGCGAAACAGAAGCTCTACCTGCAGACGCGATTCTTTTGTGTCTAGGCATTTCTCCCAAGTTAGGCCCCCTTAACGAATGGGGCTTGGCCATGGAACGCAAGCAGCTGGTCGTGAACACAGAAAACTTCGCCACGCAAGCTCAAGGTATTTTTGCCGTGGGCGACATCAACACCTACCCAGGTAAAAAGAAACTCATTTTGTGCGGCTTTCACGAAGCCACCTTGGCCGCCTTTGGCGCGGCTGAGTTGCTCCACCCAGAGCAAAAAACCCTACTCCAATACACCACCACTTCCACGCATTTGCACAAACTCTTGGGTGTGACGTAGAATTCAACCGCGGCTGCAATTTCAAATTTGCAGCCACATCCGCTAGGGGTGTTTTAGCTGCAAAGCTAAGACTGAGAAAGTCCCTTTGAACCTGATTGAGGTAATCCTCGCGCAGGGAAGCTTGTCTAAACAACGAGGCAAACACTCATTTGCCATTATTCGTTGAATGATCCAGCCGACCTGCCATTTCGTTGAAGGAAAACGCAATGGCACATCATTTGCCAAACTTAACATGTCAAGCATTGTTGCTTGTGAGCGCCTCTGCGCTTGCACAAAACGACACCGTTCTGATTACCACTCCCGCGTCGCAACAAGTCAGTGGTTTTGAAAACCTGAGCCTTCGCCAAGCACCGTTCAGTGCTACCAACATAGACAATGCCACACTGCGCGACTTGGGTGCACAAAGAATTTCAGACGCCTTGCGCTTAGATTCTTCCGTCACAGACAGCTACAACTCTCCCGCCTATTGGGACATCCTCAGTGTGCGCGGCTTTACATTAGACAACAGGTACAACTACCGCCGCGAAGGCTTGCTCATCAATGCCGAAACCATGATTCCCATGGACAACAAAGAGCGCATTGAACTGTTCAAAGGCACCAGCGGCATACAAGCTGGCACAAGTGCACCAGGTGGTTTGGCCAACTACGTGGTGAAGCGCCCTCCGAATTCAATTGAGTCCAGCATTCGCAGTTTGACGGTTAGTTACGGCAACGGCAACAACAGTTCAGTCGCCTTGGATCTTGGCGGTCGCTATGGCGAGAACAACGCCTTTGGCTACCGCGTTAATGCAGCGTATGAAGACCTTAACCCATACACTCAAAACGCCAAAGGTCATCGCCAACTCTTCTCCTTGGCCATGGACTGGCGCATCAACGCCAACACCCGTTTGGAATGGGAAGTTGAAAGCAGCAGCCGCCAGCAAATGGGCGTGAACGCAGCCAGCATTACCGGCAACTCACTGCCCTCGCCTGCCTACGGTCAAAACAATTTTTCTAAGCAAAGTTGGTCTGTACCTGGCGTGTTTGAAGGGATGACCGGCAGCATGCGGCTCAAACAAAAACTAGACAACGGTTGGTTGTGGACCACGCAAGTGGGCGCTCAACGTTTGAAAACTGACGATCGTTTGAGCTACGCGTATGGCTGCTATGCCGAAGGCAATTACGACCGTTTTTGCAGCGACAAAACGTTTGATATTTACGACTACCGCAGTGAAAACGAACGCCGTTTAAGCGACGCCTTGCAAACAGAACTAACGGGGCAATTGCAATTGGCAGGCCTGCAACACGACGTGAGCATCTCTTGGCTGCGTCAGCGCCAAATAGATGTGCTGTCGTCAATGCAAGCCTACAACTGGGCGGGCACGGGTAGCTTGACTGGATTCAGTGAAAGCGCTGCGTCACCAGAGCCTTACGACTTGAACACCAACCGCCAGGAATACGCGACCGAGATCAGCGTTAAAGATCGAATCCGAGTCCATCAATTTGCCGATCTGTGGATGGGCTTACGTTCAAGCCACATTCAGCGCGACAGCCAACGTACAGATGGCAGCCAAGCAACCCACGACAAAAGAACCATCACGACGCCTTGGTTGGCCTTTAGCCACAAGTTGCCATTCAACACCACTGGCTACGCAAGCTACGGTCAAGGTGTGGAAGCACAAGTCACTCCTAATCGAAATCGTTACACCAATGCAGGAGTGGCATTGCCTTCAGCAAAAAGCAATCAAAAGGAACTGGGCATTAAAGGCGCTACAAATGAATGGCTGTGGAACGCTGCAATGTTCGACATCACACGGCCTGTTTGGGGGGATCAAGGCGCCTGCGAAGAAGCCAAATCATGCACCCGCAAATTGGACGGCCTTGCCCAACACAAAGGCGTGGAATTGGGCATGGGCTACCGCAGCAGTCAATGGAAAGTAGATACGGCCGCCACCTGGTTAAATGCCAAGCGTTTAGAGCTTGTGATTGACCCTGCTCAAAATGGCCAGCGTCCTTTGAATGTGCCTTCTTTGGTGGTGCGTGCTGCTGCCGAATACCGCTGGATACAGCTACCAGGTTTGCGCACCACATTGCGCCTAAGCCATGAAGGCCAACGCGACCTGATGGAAGGCGGCGTCATGACATTGCCAGCCTGGACCACGGCTGATTTGGCGGCGCATTACAGTACCAAGGTGGCGGGTCAAGATACCGACTGGACCTTGGCTTTGGAGAATGCTACCAACCGTTCGTATTGGAGAGAATCGCCTAAGCAGTTTGGTCATTACTACCTGTATGCAGGCGCACCTAGAAACTTGCGCCTGACGGTTAGAACGCTGTTCTAAAATAAAATCCATACATGAACGATGCCATACCCACCCATCAACAGCCTCGCAACCCCCTTCATGGCTTAACCCTTGAGGCCATTGTTAGCAGCCTTGAAGAACACTACGGATGGGAGGAATTAGGGCAACGCATTCCGATACGTTGCTTCACCCAAGACCCTAGCATCAGCTCTAGCTTGAAGTTCTTGCGAAAGACACCTTGGGCTAGAGACAAGGTTGAAGGTCTGTATTTGTTCATGTTGCGGGAGAAACGGCGAAATGAAGGGCATGGGAGTTGACCGGGGTGTTTTCCTGAAGCCCTTGCAATCAAATTAGGAGCTCTGCCGATTCCTCAGACATTCATGATGGTCACAGAACGTGCATTCAAATAGGCATCCATGGCTTCTGGTCCACCTTCTGAACCGTAACCTGAATCTTTGATTCCACCAAAAGGCATTTCAGCAGATGGCATGGCTGGCATGTTCATCCAAAGCATGCCCACTTCCACTCTACGTGCTAATAAATCAGCATTTTTCAATGACTTCGTGAAAGCGTAACCTGCAAGGCCGAAGGTCAAACGATTGGCTTCTGTAATTGCCTCGTCCAAGGTTTTGAAACTGCGAATTGCAGCCATGGGTCCAAATGGCTCGTCATTGAACACTTTGGCATGCAGTGGCACATCGGTCAAGATGGTGGGCTGCCAGAAGTTACCTTCGCTTCCAATGCGCTCTCCTCCAAATTCGAGTTGAGCTCCTTGCTTGATCGCGTCAGCAGTGAATTCGGCCATGGCCGTCAAGCGGCGCGGGTTAGCCAAGGGGCCCATGGTTGTACCTTCTGTGGCACCGTTGCCCACCTTAAGAGCTTGGGTGTACTTGACCATTTCGGCCGCAAATTCCTTCTTGATACTTTCATGCACCAGAAAGCGAGTGGGTGCGATACAAACTTGTCCCGCGTTGCGAAACTTAGCTGCCCCAGCCGACTTCACGGCAAGGGCAATGTCTGCGTCTTCGGCAACAATCACTGGTGCATGGCCACCCAATTCCATCGTGACACGTTTCATGTGCTGACCCGCCAAACCAGCCAGTTGCTTGCCGACAGGTGTTGAGCCAGTGAATGTAATCTTGCGGATGATGGGGTGTGGGATGAGGTAGTTAGAAATCTCAGCTGGGGTGCCATAGACCAAACCCAGAACACCCTCAGGCAAACCTGCGTCTGCAAAGGCGCGAATGAGCGCAGCAGGTGCGGCGGGTGTTTCTTCGGGTGCTTTGACAATCATTGAGCAACCTGAAGCCAAAGCAGCTGCCATTTTGCGAACCACTTGATTGATTGGAAAATTCCATGGCGTGAAAGCGGCAACAGGTCCAACCGGATCCTTGATTACCATTTGACGCGCTGACAAGTTAAAGCGCGATGGCACGATACGGCCATACACACGCATGCCTTCATCGGCAAACCATTCAATGATGTCGGCTGCTGCCATGGCTTCACCCTTGGCTTCCATCAGGGGCTTGCCTTGTTCTTGGGTCAACATGACAGCAATGTCGGCGGCGCGCTCTCGCATCAAACTAGCGGCCTTGCGCATGATTTTGTTGCGCTCTACGGGGAGAATATTTCGCCATGTTTCAAAGCCCTTTTGCGCAGCATGCAAAGCACGGTCTAAATCAGGAATGCGAGCATGCGCAACCCGACCAATTTCTTTGCCAGTTGCGGGATTAAAAACAGCAAGCGATTCGCCTGCAGCGGCATCACACCATTGGCCATTGATGAAAAGTTGGGTATTGGGGTAGGTCATGATTGTTCCTTTAAATTTATTCCATTTTCCATCAAATAAGTCTCGAATCGAAAGTTTGTACTTGAAACCAAACGATTATGCAAAAAGATACTCAAAAATAGTCAACTGATTCAGTTGGCATTTCATACAAGTTTGGAAACCCCAGGCGGTACTTTCAATGCGGCTGACGCTACTGTCAGTTTTACCACATCAGCAAGCAATCTCGCAGCAGCAGAGGGTTCCCTAGCAGTCGCAAATATCAATCCCAATTTTCTTTGAACGCTCGGTTTTTGAATGGGTATCACTGCCACGGCACCATGAGCTGGATCTGGGCAAAGCATTGAAGGCAATACAGTAACACCCAGCCCTGCCTCGACAAGTCCTAACAACGTCAGAATCTGAGTTGTTTCGTTGACAACATTCAGTTGTATGCCATTGGATTCAAACGTTCGGTCCAATTCATCCCTAATGCCTGACCCTCGCCTTAGCAAAATCATCTCAAAGTTTGAAAGCTCAGCGCCGTTGATTTTTTTTCGTTTTGCCAATGGATGATCAAAACGACAAACAGCTTGAAACGTGTCTATCAAAAGCGGAATTGAAAGTCCCAACTTAATGGATGAATCCTCGCTGACAATTGCTAAATCACATTCTGCTTTATCGATTTTTTGCAAAATTCCTCGCATGTTGTCATCTAGGAACACGACATCAATGCCTGGATATTGCACCTTCATTTCAGCCAGTACAGGCGGCAATAATCGATACACTGCAGAAGACAAGCATGCAATTGAAACGCGTCCACGTCCTGACGAAGCAAACTCTCTAAGCGCAGCAATTGAGTAATCCAAGCCTTCCAGCAATCTTTCAGCGTCTGCCAAAAATGCCGAGCCGGCCTCGCTGATTCGAACACTGCGGGTCGTTCTGTCCAGCAACTTGACACCCATCAAAGATTCCAATTGTGTGACCGCTTGGCTAGTAGCCGGCTCACTTAAATGAAGCGCATTTGCCGCATTTCGAAAACTCCCCCTGCGTGCAATTTCCACAAAAATTCGCAAATGCTTCAGGTTGGGATTGAACATTGGGGGTCGCTTTGAATGGCAGGAGGCAAAGGGTGTTGCGGATCTGATTGAATTCCACGGATATATTCAAATTTTATATATATATATAAGATATTTCAACTTGTTTTATTTGTCATGCATTTTTAAAATCTTGCAATCAACTCAATGCCGCTCCTCACTGGTGACTCATACAACATTTGCAAAACAGCCAATCTTCAGGGATTGGCACATAACAAAACACGTTTTTGTTGCACTGACTCTGTCCGCGTGGTTTGCAGTTTGTGCTCAAAGTAACTCTAATGTCATTGAATTGATTGTGCCCACAGCAGCACAAGGCTCAACGGACTTATTGGCAAGAATCGTCGCCAAAGGACTGACTCAAAATGGATTTGGACAGGTTAATGTCCGAAATATGCCAGGACGCAGTGGCACTTTAGCAGCCGCTTATGTGGCGGCCGCCATACCCGACGGCAGAACATTGCTTGTGGCGACACCCAGCAGTCATGGGATTGCATCTGCTTTAGATCAAAAATTGCCATACGACCCGATCACCAGCTTCACATCGATTGTTCGCTTTGCCTCTGCGCCTTATCTTTTGGTTGTTAGCCCTGAGCGTATACAGAACCTAGCATCCTTCACAACAGAGGCTAAGCAGGCCCCAAATAAATGGGCCTATTCATCCACAGGCGCTGGGGGGCCACATCACCTTGTTGCAGAGTTTTATTTTGGAAAAGCTGGCATCACATTGAATCACCGCCCTGCAGCAGGAGGGGCGGCAGCTCTGCAAATGCTTCAAAAAGGCGAAGTTCAAGTCATGCTTCCGGCTGCCATTCTCGCTATCCCAAGGATCAAACAAGGACAACTTAATGCATTGGCAGTCACGGGCTCGCAAAGGCTTAACGTGTTGCCGGATGTACCTACCTTCAATGAAGCGGGAGTTCAGATGGATATGGTTTCTTGGTATGGCCTGATGGCGCCTAAAGGCTTGTCAAAAGAACAATCTGAAAAACTCGCAAAAGGTGTTACTTCAATACTTTCAGAGCCCTTGAATCAAAAGTCATTGAGCGATTTGGGAATCAACATCACCGAAGATTTAGGTCCGGATTTTGAGGCGATGATTAAAAGCGAGATGGGTCATTGGAAATCACTTGTCACTCAATTAGGTTTGAAAGTTGATATTGATAAATCAGATTAATAGAACTGGGTTAAAGAAAAAATGAACTACAGCACTTCATTGATTGAATACCTTAATAGAATAAAACGCGCTAGCGCTCAAGCTCTAGCGCAAGTGAGCTTTAAAAACATTGCCTGCCTCACTGCACTTTTATACATGGGCTTTTCTCAGGCTGCATTTCCAGAAAAACCCATCCGAATTGTGGTCCCCTTCGCGCCTGGTGGAGCGGCCGACAGTGCTGTGCGTTTGATGGCCCCAAACTTACAAAAACGTTTAGGGCAGCCTGTCCTGATTGAAAACAGAGCTGGGGCAGGTGCAACCATTGGCACAGCCTACGTTGGTACTTCAACACCTGACGGATACACACTTCTGATGGGCAGTGCAAGCAATGCCATTGGCAATGCCATTCAAAACAAGATGCCCTATGTTTTTGAACGTGATTTCATGCCCGTGATGTTGGTGGCAGATGTCCCTGGTGTGGTTGTGGTACCTACAAAACTTCCAGTCAAAAATATGCAAGAGTTGATTGCGTATGCAAAAGCAAATGAAGGTCAGCTCAACTATGGCTCTCCAGGTTATGGAACCAGCGTTCACCTGGCCGGTGAATTATTTCAAAGTATGACCGGCACAACCATGATTCATGCCGCATACAAGGGAGCATCCCCTGCCATCACTGATTTGCTGGGTATGCGATTACAACTCATGTTTCCTGCGTTGGCTGCCGTTCAACCACATATTCAAGCTGGAACCTTACGTGCCCTTGCAGTGACAACCAGGAAAAGGACCGCGCTCGCTCCAGAATTGCCGACCGTGAGCGAAAGTGGTCTGACTGACTTTGAAGTGGGCGGATGGATTGGAATTTTTGCACCCAAAGGCACGTCCTCCGATGTGCTCAATACGTTGACACGAGCGATTAATGAAACCATGAAAGATGAGGAGCTTCGTCAAGGCCTCTCAAAAATTGGCATTGAAGCGATGCCAGGATCTTCACAAGCACTTCGCGAACGAGTTGAATCAGATTCAAGGCGCTGGGAAAATGTCATTAAAAGTAGAAAAATGGAATTGCAATGAACGCAGACATCACACAAAAAAATCGTTTGGCAGCACAGTCCCTGATAAATGATCTAAGTCGCCCTGTTTTGTCCCACTTTATCGATGGTCAAAACTACTTGCGCCAGGATTCAGGAACTATTTCCAATCGATCACCCATCGACGACACAGAACTGAATCAAACTGCTCAAGGCACCGAAGCAGATGTCAACATGGCCAGCATGTCATCAGAAAAGGCTTTTGAAAGCTGGCGTCAGTGGCCCGCAGATAGAAGGCGTGATGTCCTGCATGCCATTGCCGACCGCATTGAGGCAAATGCAGAATCAATTGCGTTAATTGAAACAGCAGATACAGGCCAGCCTTTGAAATTTACTGGAAAGACTGCGACTCGTGGCGCTGAAAATTTTCGCTATTTTGCTGATCTGTGCTCGCGCGCTGGTGATGGGCACAGTTACCCAACACCCACCCATCTGAACTACACGATGCGTGAACCCATCGGACCCATTGGTGCCATCACACCATGGAACATGCCATTCATGCTGGCCACTTGGAAAATTGCACCCGCACTCGCTGCCGGTTGCACTGTTGTGCACAAACCTGCTGAATGGAGCCCACTGACCGCCACGTTATTGGCCAAGATTGCAAGTGAAGCCGGATTACCAGCAGGCGTTCTTAACACTGTACAAGGATTGGGACATGAAGCTGGAAACGCACTGACGCAAGATCCACGAATCAAGGCCATTGCATTTGTTGGCGGCACGCAAACAGGCTCTCGCATCATGTCCCAAGGCGCAGCCAGCCTGAAACGAGTTCACTTTGAATTAGGCGGTAAAAGTCCTGTCGTTGTATTTGATGATGCAGACATCGACAGAGCCGTTGACGCAGTTACTTTCATGATTTTCAGCCTTAACGGGCAACGCTGTAATGCAGGCTCTCGTCTTCTTATTCAAAGATCTATACACAATCAATTTGTAGAACGCTTGATTCAACGTGCAGAGAAAATTCGAGTGGGAAATCCCTTCAATCCTGCAACTGAAGTGGGACCCCTGATTCACAGCACGCAGCTCAAAAAAGTGAAAGAACATTGCGCAAATGCCATTCAGGCTGGTGCCACCATGCACTGTGGTGGTGTCAACGCAGTGACTGGCGATTTACCCGCAGCAGGAAATTGGTTTGCACCCGCCATCGTCTCTGGGGTAACACCATCTATGGACATCGTTCAACAAGAAGTTTTTGGACCTGTGCTGACTGTTTTACCTTTTGACGATGAAGCGCATGCCCTGTCATTAGCCAACGACAGCCGATACGGCTTGTCAACCTACCTATGGACTGGTGATGTTGGGCGTGCTCATAGATTGGCCAGATCCTTTCAATCTGGAATGGTTTGGGTTAACACTGAAATTTCGCGCAATTTATCGACACCATTTGGCGGGATGAAAGACAGTGGCATAGGACGTGATGGTGGCGACTGGAGTTTTGACTTTTACATGGAAACTCGCAACGTCTGCATTGCACTTGATAGCCACGCCATCCCTCAAATTGGCAAGCTTTAAGTCTCGTAAAAAATTGACAACTCCTCAGGCATAAGAATGACCCAGAAACAAAGACCCAATATTCTTTTCATCACCACTGACCAACAACGGGCGGACTGCATTGGTTATGAAAATGGCAAGCTTCATACGCCGAATCTAGATGGGTTGGCGCGTTCGGGCACTCGATTTTCCAATTGCATCACACCGAGTGTTGTATGC
>Ga0194055_10003795_pt1 | contig 11540 bp, 8 predicted proteins | sample SepL449m_MetaG_FD_155482 | JGI IMG/M metagenome (GOLD analysis project Ga0194055, IMG submission 155482) | Anoxic zone freshwater microbial communities from boreal shield lake in IISD Experimental Lakes Area, Ontario, Canada - Sep2016-L442-9m | ecosystem: Environmental > Aquatic > Freshwater >... | reverse complement strand
GAATTAGAGAACAGTGGGAATGGCTTTTGCGTCACGATTGAACGGTTGGGCCGGCACCGCGCAGATGGCGAGGCGGGACGGCGTGCGGCCGGATTCAGCCGTGCCGTGATCACGCCTGCAGTGCGCCGCGAGTCCGACGACACTCCCCCGCTGACGAAAGGCCCATGATGTCACAGCACGCTTTGATCTGCTCCTACTACATGCCGCAACCCGACGTGGACAGCTATTCGCGGCGGCTGTTTCACTTCATCGAGTTTCTGAACGAGGCGGGCTGGCAGGTGACGTGTGTGGCCCGAAATCCGCAGGGAGTGGAGCAGTTCGCCCAACTCCTCGAAGACCAAGGCGTGAGCGTGTTCGTGGGGCATGGGGAGCATGTCGAGCGGTTGGCCACGTCCACTCATTTTGACGTCGGGATCCTGGGGTTCTGGCATATCGCGGAACCGCTCATTCCTGTCCTGAGGCAATGTTCGCTGGCCACCAGATTGATCGTTGACTCCGGCGACCTGTACTTCCTGCGGCATGCGCGGCGGATTCTGCAGGAAACGGACGGCGGCCTCGGCATGCTCAGCACGGAGTACGCAGCTGAAACGGTTCGCGAACTCAACGTCTACGCCGCGGCCGATGGTGTGCTGGCGGTTTCCCGCAAGGAGGCTGGCCTGATCGCAGACTTCATGGGGGATCCGTCTCATTCGTTCACGGTCGCCGACTGCGAGGACCTCGCCCCATCGCCGCTAGCATTCGCAAAGCGGCGAGGCATGTTTTTCGTGGGGAATTTCGAGCACCTGCCCAACGCCGAGGCTGTGCGGTACCTCTGCGAAGAGATCCTGCCGCACCTTGACCCCGGGCTACTCGCCGAACATCCGATCTATATTGCTGGCAACGCGATGACACCCGCCATTCGCCAGTTGGCCGACGGATGGCCGACGGTGCGGATGCTCGGCTGGGTCCCGTCGGTGGTGCCCTACCTCGAACGGGTCCGGCTGTCGTTGATCCCACTGCTTCACGGGGCCGGCACCAAGCGCAAGATGATCCAGGCGCTCTCGATCGGCACACCCACCGTAACGACGAGCGTCGGCATAGAAGGATTCGACCTCCGCCACGAGGAGGAGGTGCTCGTGGCGGACGATCCGTTGACATTCGCCGCGAGCATCGCTCGCCTGCTTGCCGATCATGACCTCTGGGATCGCCTGGCCACACAGGGCCGCACGAGAATACGGCTTGAGAACAGCCGGGAAGTCGCTCAGGCTCAGTTGTTGGCGGCGATCGACGCCATCCAGACACCGACTCGGAGGCAGACGAAGCTCAAGAGCACCTCGTCATCAGGCCGCATGTCGCAGCGCGACTATCAGGCCACCATTGAGAATGTCCGCGATCAGATAAGGCAGTTCACACCTCCGGGTTCGACGATCGCCGTCGTCAGCAAGGGTGACGAGGCCCTTCTCACGATCGATGGCCGCACGTGCTGGCACTTTCCCCGGGCAGATGACGGGGGCTTTGCCGGCTTTTACCCGGGCACAGACGGGGAGGTGGTGAACCATCTTGAGTCCCTGCGCGAACAGGGAGCGGACTTTTTCGCCCTCCCACGGTCGGCCTTCTGGTGGATGACGCATTACCCAGATTTTTGCGGCCACCTGCTGAGCCGATATCGCCGCAGCGGTGCCGATGGACAGCACTGCCTGCTTTTCTCCCTGCGTGAGTCTCCGACAGGCCCGCAGTCGCTCGAATCGCTGTCCGGTGCTGCGGCGACAGACGAGTCGGTTGCAGGTACGGACGATGCTACGCCGCTGGCCTTTGCCGGGCTCACCGAGCGGCATGCCGTCTGCCGATACGGCGAAGGAGTGCGTCCGGCGATCAGTATCGTTATCCCCACCCGTAACCGGGCGGCGCTGCTTGCGCAATCGCTGGCCAGCCTCGCTTCTCAGGTGGTCGATGGCGAGGCCTTCGAGGTGATCGTTGTGAACGACGGCTCGACCGACGACACTCCTGACGTCTGCCGCCGACTCTCGGAGCGGCTGAGGCTGACGGTCATCGATTCGGCACCCTCGGGGATCGCAGTGGCCAAGAATCTCGGCGTCGATGCTGCCGCGGCGCCGCTCGTGCTGTTCTTCGACGACGATGATGTGGCTGATCGCACCCTCGTTGCCGAACATCTCGCAACGCACCGGCACTATCCACTCGAGCAGGTGGCCGTGCTGGGCTTCACGAACTGGGATGCGCGGCTGCTCCAAAACGAGGTGATGCGGTTTGTCACCGACGTCGGCCATTACCTCTTCAGCTACACGCATCTCCGGCACATGCAACAGCTCGACTCCAGCTACTTCTGGGGCGGGAGGTCTTCCTGCAAAAAGTCGCTGCTGGTGCGGGCGGGCGGCTTCCGGCAGGAGTTCACGTTCGGCTCCGAGGACATCGAGGCCGGCTACAGGATGTCTCGGCTGCTCGTCCGAGAGCGGTTGGAGGCGCTGGGTCCGAGCGACAGACTGACCGCCGCAGTCCGGCGGCACGCAGAGCGGGCGGCGCTTACCGTGGTCTATAACCGGCGGGCAATTCAGCACATGATTCGGCCGCTCACCTACGATGAGTTCTGCGGCCGCTGCGAACGCCAGGGCCGCTCGCAGCGGCAGTTCAGCCGGTTTTACACCGACCCTTCCGTGGCGAAGTGGTGCGGCACCGGAGACGCCGACCTGCGGTGGCGTGGCCTGCGTGATGCGCTCCCGGCGCTCGTAGCCCGCGTGCATGAATTGGAGCCGTTCCTTCAAGACAACCTCGCACCAACCGCACGCGCCGCCCTCGTCAAGGAACTGCACGGTCTCTACTGGACGACGTTCGACGCATTCAAGCTCAAGGGGATCGTGGAGGCGGCAGCGGTTCTTCCGAAGGATGTCGAGCAGATTCGCCAACGGAACGGCCACACGGCAGCCCCGTCACTCCCCGCGGAGCGAGCCGGGTATGCATGACACGTCAACAATGCCGGAAGCCGCAGCCGCCCGCAGCCTCTCCTACTGCCCCGGCCCGGTATTTGTCTTTGGCTCACCTCGTTCCGGGACGACTGCGCTGGCGCATGCGTTGGGAAAGCACCATGATTTCTGGGTAGGGGAGGAGACCTTTTTCCTTTCCGAACTCTTTGGCGAGAATCGCGCGCAGACGGTGTTCGAGCGGTGGTCGAACCGCCCCAGCAGTTCGTGGCTGCAGGCCCAGCATGTCACGATGAGCTCCTACCTGCACTCGCTGGGATTGGGAATCAATGTGCTCTTCACCCAGCACAGCCAGGGCAGGCGATGGATCGATCACACTCCCGATTACGTACTGATTGCGGATCTGCTGGCGGGAATGTTCCCCGGTGCTCGGTTTATCCACCTTCTCCGCGATGGCCGTCAGGTGGTTCATTCGATGCACAATATCGTCGCCACACTGACCGAAGACGAGCGGCAGTTCATGGGGGATACGTTCCTGCCACCATGGGCCACGGACTTCCGCGAGGCCTGCATGAACTGGAAGACCCATGCCCTCGCGGGCCGAGATTTCTGTTCCCGGCATCCCGAACGAAGCATGACGGTGGTGCACCGGGACATCGAGCGCAATCCGGCCGCCACGATGGCCGAGATCCTGCGATTCCTGGACGCCCGCTTTCAGGACGCGCCACTCCAATGGCTGCGGTCGCATCGCATCAATTCGAGCTTTCAGCCGCCCGGCGGGTTCGACGCAAGGACGTACCGGCCAACGCGGCCTTGGGAGACGTGGACGGCGGAGCAGCGCTGCATTTTTGTCGATGTCGCCGGAGAGACGCTCGTGGAACTGGGGCTGGCCACTCCAGAGGAGGTCGCAGTGACCGCCGCAGATCGGGCCGACTTCAACGCCGCGCAGGTGACGAACAATGGCTCTGAGCAGATCGGCACCGGCGCGACGGCGAACATCGGTTCCGACGATCAGATTGCATTTGCTGATCCCGTCCCTACGGGTCGCACGCCGATCAATGCCCTCCATGCCGACCGCAAGCCTCCGTGGGATGTGGAGCAGCAAAAGGCCTGGCACGTCGACATCGTCGAGCCCGATTTCTGGGAGATCGCCGGGCAATGCTGGCCCTACACGGTGATCGGAACAGACCTGCTCTACAACACTTTTGCCGCCTGTGACTATGTGTTTCGCCGAGGGGTCAAAGGAGACATCGTCGAGTGCGGAGTGCTGCTTGGCGGTACGGTGATGTTCTTCGTGGAGATGTGCCGTCGCCGCAATCAGCGTGGCCGCACGATCTACGCCCTCGACACCTTCACCGGCCCGCTGCGTCGCGGTGACCGTGATTGCGACCACGATGGTAACCCGATCGGCGTGCCGCCCAGTGTGACTGTCGACTACCGGCGGCAGGCGGAAGAAAATATCCGCTCCATGGAATGTGGAGAGGATCTCGTGAGGGTCGTTCCGGGCGACGTGGTGGAAACAGCACCGCTCCTGCCGACGCGGGCGATCGCGATCCTTCACCTCGATACCGACACCTACGACACCACGCGGGCCGAATTGGAGTGTCTCTACCCGAAGGTCTCTCCGGGAGGGGTTGTGATCGTCGCCAACTACGGCTGGGCCGGTGGCCAGCGTGCGGCCGTCGACGAGTATTTCCAAGATCGCCCAGTGGGCCTGTTTCGGCTCGACCAATACTGCCGCGCGTTCGTGAAGCCAGAGCACTAGTCCATGCATGCACTCGCCACGCCGCCCAGCATCGCTATCGCGGGTTCGCTCGCCCAGAAGCCGTGTCAGGGTGGGCACACTTGGCAATTCCTCAACTACCTGCTTGGACTTCGACGTCTCGGCTGTGATGTGCTCTTCATCGACCGGCTGGAACCCGGGATGTGTACGGACGATCGCGGTGATCCGTGCGCCGTGGAGGAGTCGGTAAACCTGCGGTATTTCCTCGACGTAATGGACCGCTTCGGGCTCGGCGGTTCATTCACACTTGACTACCACCGGGGCGAGCGGGTCTACGGCCGTTCGCGGCGCGACACCGAGGCCTTCCTCCGCCGGTCTGGGGCCCTCATCAACGTCATGGGATTTCTCGAAGATGAAGATCTGCTGGGCTGTGCACCGTTACGCGTCTTTCTCGACACCGACCCCGGGTTCGGGCAGATGTGGTGCGATCTTGGGCAGGCGGATCTGTTCCGCGGCCACGACCTCCATGTGACGATCGCCGAGAATATCGGCAAAGAGGAATGCTCGATCCCGACCTGTGGCCTGAAGTGGATCACGTGGCGTCAGCCAATCGTGCTCGAACAGTGGCCCGTGCAGTCCACGTTGCCTGCTGAGGGAGACGCGTTCACGAGCATCGGCAGCTGGCGCGGCCCCTACGCGTCAGTCGAACACCGCGGAAAAACCTACGGTCTGCGGGTCCATGAATTCCGTAAATTCATCGCGCTACCCGCACTGACCGGAGAGCGATTCGAGCTGGCCCTCGATATTCACACCGCCGAGGTCCGCGACATTTCCCTGCTCGTTGAGAACGGCTGGACGTTGGCCGATCCGACGGTGGTCGCCAGCGACGCCTGGCGGTATCGCGACTATATCCAGCATTCGCGGGGCGAATTCATGGCCACGAAGGGCATGTACGTCGAAACACAGGGGGGATGGTTCAGCGAGCGGAGCATCTGCTACTTGGCCAGCGGGAGACCCGTCGTGGCGCAGGATACGGGCCTCTCCCGGTTGTATCCGCTGGGGGAAGGCATCGTGGCATTTCGCACGCTCGATGAGTCGGTGGCCGCCATCGCCGAAGTGCAGGGCAATTACGCGAGACATGCCAGAGCGGCGCGGGACCTGGCGGAAGCATATTTCGATTCGGACAAGGTGCTGACAGACCTGCTCGTAAAACTGTCGCTCGCCTGAATCCACGGGATAAACCGCCATGGGCATCGTCTTTGTCGCGGGTGCGGCTGCCAACAAGTGCCACAGCGGTGGCGAGGCGTGGGTGCGTCTCAGTTGGATCCGCGGATTCCAGCAGCTGGGCTGGCGGGTCGTATTCGTAGAGCAGATCGATTCGGCGACATGCGTCGACGACCGTGGATCTCCCAGCACCTGGCAGGCGAGCGTGAACAAGCGGTATTTCGACTCCCTCGTGGAGTCCTTCGGCCTTGTGGGGGCAGCCGCCGTGGTCGTGGATGATGGCCGGTTGATCGACGGCGCGACCCTCGAGGATCTGCTGCAGTGGGCCGATGAAGCCGTCTTGCTCGTGAACATCAGCGGGCATCTTGACTGGCAGCCGCTATTCAGCCGCCTCCGGAACAGGGTCTACATCGACATCGACCCGGGGTTCACACAGTTCTGGCATGCCCAGGGTACGGGCGGATCCCGCCTGAAAGGGCACGACGTGTACTACACGATCGGTCTCAATATCGGTGATCGCGACTGCTGCATTCCCACCTGCGACATCGACTGGCGGACAATCCTTCCGCCTGTGGTGCTCGATGACTGGCCGCTCGGGCCGCCCGCCAGCCGGGGGTGCTTCACGACCGTCGCGAATTGGCGCGGTCCATTCGGCCCGATCCAGCACGACGGTCGAACTTTCGGGCTCAAGGTGCACGAATTTCGCAAGTTTCTCGAAGTGCCCGCGAGAAGCGGACTCCCCTTCGAAATCGCTCTGGCGATCCACGACGGTGACCACGTGGATCGCCAGCGACTCAGCGACGCCGGTTGGCAACTCGTCGATCCACTGCTTGTGGCGGGGGATCCATGGTCCTTCCGTGAATACGTCCGAACTTCCATGGCGGAATTCTCGGTCGCCCAGGGCATCTACGTCGACACTGGGAGCGGCTGGTTCAGCGATCGCACGGTCCGATACCTGGCCGCCGGGCGGCCCGCCTTGGTTCAGGAGACCGGATTCAACCGCCACCTCCCGGTTGGCAAGGGGCTGATCTCCTTCCGAACGATTGAGGAGGCTCTGGCTGGCGCCGCCGACATTGTGGCTCGATACGAGGATCACAGCACAGCCGCACGTTCGCTGGCGGCTCATTATTTCGATTCCGACCGCGTGATCGGCCGCCTGCTCGACGATCTCGGGATTCGCAGGGCTCCATCTCGCCGCGGTTGACGGCCCAACCTGCTGCCGAAGATACTCGTGGTTTTCTCAAAGTATTGCTCGCGGCGGCGCCGAACGGTCATTCCCATGCTTTATTTTCTCGGCATCGGAGCGCAAAAGGCGGGCACCACTTGGCTCTACCAATCGCTGCAGTTGCATCACCGATTGGGCTTTCCTGCCAAGAAAGAGGTTCATTTCTGGGATCAACACCGCGATCGGGGAGTTCAGTGGTATCGAAAGCAGTTTTCCGAGGATGATGACAGGCTGCACGGCGACATCACCCCGGCCTATTCGATACTTGAGCCCGAGGTGATCCGAGAGATCCGACACGAGTTCCCGGACCTTCGCCTGATATACATCCTTCGCAATCCGATCGAGCGCGCGTGGTCCCATGCCAAGATGCATCTGCGGATCAAAGGGCTGCGGCTTGAAGATGCTCCGAGCGATTATTTCCGGCCGCATTTCCGCCACAAGAATTCACTGATGAGGGGGGATGCAGAAGGCTGCCTGAGACGCTGGCGCGGTGTCTTTCCAGCCGAACAGTTGCTCACCCTGCGGTTTGAAGATCTTTGCCACCATCCGCGGGACCTGTGGCGACGCTGTTGCGATCATCTGGGGGTCGAAGACGTTTATCAGGACCAGCCTCTTCCTTCGCCCTGCAACATCAGCCCAGGGCCGTTGCCGCCGATGGTATTCGAGGACCTTTTCACCTTGTATCGGGACTCCATCGTCTCCTTGTCTGCTTACCTTGGCGAGGATCTCTCCGAATGGTTGGCCCCACCGCCTGCTTGAGATCAATCTCTCCGTCTCAACGCGAAGACAACTGAAACGTATTCTGGCGGAGATCGCTGCGAACGGATATGCCGTCACTTGTGAAACCAAACGATCAGCTTTCGATCATCGTTGCCGGCATGGTCGCCGGCCAGCCCGGCCAGGGAGGCGCCGCATGGGCCGTGCTGCAATATGTGCTCGGCCTGCGGGCGCTCGGGCACAAGGTCACGCTCGTCGAACCGGTGAAGGTGCCGGCCGAGCAGACCGACGCAGCCTTTGCTGCGTCGGATGCGGCGGCGTATTTCCGCCAGCTCGTCGCCGACTTCGGCCTGGAGGATTCCGCCGCCCTTGTGCGGTCGGAGGGCACGGCGACGGTGGGAATGCCCCACGGCGAACTGGCTCGCCGCGCCGGTCGGGCCGACATCCTGCTCAACATTTCGGGCATGCTCCGCGATTCAGCTCTGACCGATCCGGTCCCCCGGCGGGTGTTCCTTGACCTTGATCCGGCGTTCAACCAGATGTGGCAGGCGCAGGGAATCGACATGGGCTTCGACCGGCATTCCCACTTCGTAACGATCGCCTGGAACATCGGCCAGGCCGGCTGCACCGTGCCCACCTGCGGCCGCACCTGGATAACCACGCCGCAGCCGGTCGTGCTGGACCACTGGCCCGTGGCGACCGAGATCGTGCACAACGGCCTCACTACCGTGGCCCACTGGCGGAGCTACGGCTCCGTAACGCACGAGGGGATCTTCCATGGCCAGAAGGCCCACGCCTGGCGGGAACTGGTCGACTTGCCACGGCTGACGCATGAAAAATGCCTGCCGGCGCTCGCGATCCATTCCGACGAGGTTCGCGATCTGGCCGCGCTCCGCGACGCCGGCTGGCGACTGCTCGATCCCGCCGAGCATTGCGGCAGGCCGGCCAACTACCAGCGGTTCGTACAGGACTCGAAGGCTGAACTCGCGATCGCCAAGAGCGGCTACGTGCTCTCGCGATGCGGCTGGTTCAGCGACCGGAGCGTCTGCTACTTGGCCTCGGGCCGGCCCGTGATCGCCCACGACACCGGCTTTGCGTCGCGGCTGCCTACGGGCGAGGGACTCTTTGGCTTCGCGGACACCGACGACATTCTCGCGGCCATCGACGCCATCAATGCCGATTATCTGCGGCATTGTCGTGCGGCCCGGTCTCTTGCCGACGAATATTTCGACTCCCGCCACGTGCTCCCTACCCTGCTCGATGCGATCATGTCGGCAGGCTGAAGGACGGCAGGAACGGCCGCCAGCCAACGATTCCGACCGCTACCGGTGGTAATATGGGAGTATTTCTCCCCTGCCTGCGATCCACGATGATCATCTCCAACAGCCACAAGTTCATCTTCGTCCACGTCCTGAAGACGGCCGGAACGAGCATATCGGCGGCGATTGATCCATGGTTGCAATGGAACGACGTCGCCATCGGCGGAACGCGGTTCGGCGAGCAGATTCAGCCCGCTTTCCGGGAACGCTTCGGCCTCCACAAGCATTCGACCGCCAGCGAGATTCGCGCCATGGTAGGGGCTGATGTCTGGTCCTCCTATTTCACGTTTACCTTGGTCAGGCATCCCTACGACCGCATCGTGTCGCTCTACACGTGGCTCCAGAAGACGCTCCGAAACGCCCCACTAGACGCGCCCCAATGGTCGTGGCAAGCGGCGATCGCTTTCCGCGAGTCTCAGGGTTTTTCGGAATTCATCCGCCACGAGCGGTTCCGCAAACCGCTGGGCGGCCGGCCGCAGGTCGAATGGACCTGCGACGGCGACGGCCGCTGCATCGTCGACTTCGTGGGACGTTTCGAGGATCTGGATGCGGCGAGGACAATGATTTCCGATCGTATCGGCATCACACTGGAGCCGTTCGGGAGGCACAACGCATCGACAGAGCGCACCCGACATGCGGAGTTCTTCTCCGGCGAGGCCGACTACGACTATTTGCACACGCTCCACGAGAAGGATTTCGAAATGTTCGGATACGATCCTGCACTTCGTTTTTAGCCTCCATTCCCTTGAGATTGAGTCAGGCACCACCATGCGATTCACGCCGCTGGCCCGCGACGCTGGACTGCAGCCTGGACACGTGCGACTTTCCGGACGCATCACCGGGGGCGGCGGCGCCGACGAGGCGGGCTGGATTGACGAGGTGCTATGGGCCGACATGCCGGAGGCGTTCGCGGCCGACGCGACCGAACGCCTCGACGCCTGGCTCCTCTGGCTCCTGCCCCACGCCTTCGAGACCGGCGAGGATCTCGTCCTCGATGGCCCTGTTGATGCCGAACTGCTGCGGAACGCGCATGAACTGATGGAGGTGTGGGCCTGCTGGCGTCCCGGCAAGAAGCCCGTGCGAATGATGGCCGAACCGGCAGACGTATCCGAGCCGCGGGGAACGCGGATGGGCCTGTTTTTTACTGCTGGGGTCGACTCCTTTTTCTCGCTGCTGCACCACGACGAGATGGCACGCCTGCATCCGGAATGGAATCTCCGGCCGATCGACGACCTGATCTACGTCGAGGGCTACGACATTCCCCTCAATAAGCGGCCCGCGCTCGACCGGAAACGGACCGCGCTTCAGGCGGTAGCCGAGGAAACCGGCAAGACGCTCATCACGCTCGCCACCAACTTCCGCGACTCGAGCCTCAGCCTGCGAAAAAACACCTGGGGTCCGGTGGTGCACGGCCCTGCCGTGGCCGCCAGCGGACTCCTTCTGGGCCGCCGGTGGAACTCGTTGCTCCTCTCCGCCGCCGTCGCCTACGACGAGTTCGATCCGTGGGGATCGACGTGCCTGACTGACCCGATGTGCTCGACCTCAGCCACGCGTGTGTGGCATTACGGGGCGGGCACGGACCGGCTGCGTAAGATCGAGTTTCTCGCACGGTCAGACGTCGCGATCGATCACCTCCACGTCTGCTGGCGCGATGCTTCGGAGCGAAACTGCGGCGCCTGCGAAAAGTGCTTCCGCACGCTGCTCGCGCTCGACATGGCGGGGGCCCGCGAGCGCGCCCGCACCTTTCCCGCCGGCGAGTTTTCCATGGACATCCTCCGCGATCTCTGGTCGGATCACGAGCCGGTGAAGCGGATGTATCGGAAAATACGGGATCGCGCCCAAATTCTCGGACGGGCCGACGTGGTTTCGGTCATCGAAGAATGCCTGTCGCGGCCAAGCAGCCATCAACATCCGTCACGGTGACATCTCGAGAATCGGCTCACCCCGGAACTCTAGACTCGCATGCAGTGAAATGAAAGACGCGAAGACTACCGTGCATGCCGAAGCGACACGCATCCTGACCAGCACCATGGCCAGCGTGCTGCCACGCGGCACTCGCTGCGGCCTGGTGATGTACCCCGACCATTGGAATGCGGGAGATTCGGCGATCTGGTGGGGCACCCGCCAGCTTCTCGATCGGCTCGGCGTCGTCGTCGACTATGCCTGCGATCCCTGGAGCTACGATCCCCGCCGGCTGCGGACGGCCCTGCCCGAGGGGCCGATCCTGCTGCTCGGTGGCGGAAACTTCGGCGATGTCTACGGCCGGGAGCAGGGGCTGCGACTGCGAGCCCTGGAGGATTTCTCAGACCGAAAGATCATTCAATTGCCACAGAGCATCTGGTTTCGCTCGCCGGCGGCCCTCGATCAGATGTCTTCGCTCCTGGCCCGCCGACCCAACTTCACGCTCCTTGTCCGCGATG
>Ga0194055_10003794_pt1 | contig 11540 bp, 12 predicted proteins | sample SepL449m_MetaG_FD_155482 | JGI IMG/M metagenome (GOLD analysis project Ga0194055, IMG submission 155482) | Anoxic zone freshwater microbial communities from boreal shield lake in IISD Experimental Lakes Area, Ontario, Canada - Sep2016-L442-9m | ecosystem: Environmental > Aquatic > Freshwater >... | reverse complement strand
GATGTACTTTACGAAATTGGATTTGAAGAAGGAGATGATCTAACCGATGTTCTTTTGGTTGATATTGTTTCCGTGCCTGGAGGTGGCCCCAAAGTTGCCAAAGAAATCCTTCAATTTAGAGAAAGCAAACTTACAAGGGAATTTTCCCTTAAGTTCACCCAAGATGAGCACTGGACAATCTTGCATCAACTCATATCTATTTCCAGAGTTCGGACTCAGAATGTGATCACAAGAATGAATCCGCAAACGGTTATAGAATTTGTAAACCTAAGTTCGGAATTCATTCTCTCCACTCGATGTTGTGGAAGGGAAACATACGACGAAGTTTTCGGACTTCAATGCGATATGCGCAAGATTTTGCTAAAAAACCCTAACGTTTCTTATGAGCAACTCATGGAAGCAATTGCTTCTTAAAGGCAATACCTAGCCATCACCTCACACTAACAATTCATTCTCAACACTCAATATTTCCTGACCCTTTCTACAAGTCCATGACAAATCTACTCATCCTATCAACAACTCTACTTCTCGCAAATTCATCCATCAACTTGGGTCAATCGAAGCCACCATCAGATTCCCCATACGTACTGGTGAAGACAGAAAAATACTCATTCGAGATTCCGCGTGGGTGGACCGTAGGTGAAGAAACACCTTGGGGAGCCCGCGACATGGTCCCAACTTCGGGCACCGGAAAACTTGGAGCCATGACTGCAGGACCTACAAAAGCCAGTTGGGATGAACTCTATAAAACCAGCCTGTACTTTATTCAGCGAGAAGAAAAAGGAAAGGCAACTCCCTTTCGTACGGGCAAAACAAAACAAGGCTACGAATGCATGAGTTTTGAAGTAGCTTTGGCGTCAGGCTTTGTAAACAGAAGATTTACCTTGCTTAAGGATGGAAGTGGCAATGCCCTTGCATTGTCGGTAAAAATTCCTTCCCAAGCTCAAGAGAAACAATATCTTGCAGACTTTCAACGGATGGTTGATACAGCTAAATTAAAGTCCTAGAATAATAAGTGACAACTTAAATTCGCTAAATTTGAACTTTCGGCGTATAGTGGGTTCATGGCATATGAAAAACTGCGTGTGGGGTCCAAAATTGTCGAGAAGGAAACCGGAAACGAATATGAAATTGAGCTCGTAGGCGATGCCGGTCAGGAAGGCTACTCTTATGAGCTTTATCCAACTTTCGCCAAGGAAATTCACAGTTGTCAGATTGGGCTCGAAGAAACCTATCCATTTGCGGTGGTTAAAATTGACCGGGCCTGAAACTGGCACTTTAACCCGACAGCTAATTTCAAGGGATGGAGAACTGTAATCTCCATCATAATCATTCTATCAAGCGAGGCACAAGGCGTTACGGAAAGTACTTTACTCCGGGAAAAGTTATTGGAATTGCCGTCCTGTTGTTTGTGGTGGTTCCTACTTGCATGACGCTCAAATATGGTGGCGAAGCAACTCTAACCATTGAAACCGACAAAGAGGTTCCCTTCGAATTTGTCCTTGCGCCCGGAAAAGGATCTGATGATGGTGCACTTCTCGTCGATTGTCGGATCAGTGTTAACAAAGGAATCGGCAAGTTCGTAACCGGCTCTCGCGAGAACATGGACGCCTATGGATTTCCTGCCATATTTTTCACTCGATACTCCCGAAGACTTGTCGTTGAAATAGTCAATCGCCATGGCGAGATCGAAAAGCAAAGATATTCCAATGGAAAGAAGGCGATTCACCTTGAAACACGAGATGATCCTTCGGCCCCAAATGGGAAGCGCTATTTTGTCCTTGCCGACAATCCCTAAATTTCAATCTTGACAGCTGCCTGTATGAAAAGTGGGTGCTCTTGTAAGTATCTATGGTTAGAATGAGACTTCAACCATCTTGGCGCGGTATCGTTGACATTGAATTCGCCCAAAAAAGGAATTATCAAAAATGGACTTCGGAAATCTTAAACGCCCTTCACGACGACAAATACTTCAAGCTACCGGCACAGTTGTAGCTGGTTCAATGCTTCCCAACTTAGGATTTGGCTCTGTCCACATCTCAGGAAACGAAACAATTCAGGTCGCACTTGTAGGGTGCGGAGGTCGTGGTGGTGGCGCGGCAGCTAACGCAATGTCAGCAAAAGCAGGTGACCTTAAGTTAGTAGCCATGGCCGACGTGTTTACTGATCGACTGGAATCAACTCATGGCAATTTGGTCAAAGATTTTAGCTCGAAAATGGATGTTCCAAAAGAGAAGCAATTCATCGGATTTGATGCCTATAAGCAAGCAATGGATTGCTTGAATCCAGGTGACATTGTCATTCTAACGACTCCTCCTGCATTCCGATGGGTTCATTTCCAATATGCGATTTCCAAGAAGCTCAATATCTTCATGGAGAAGCCGCTAACAACTGACGGATCAACCAGCCGAAGGATGCTCAAGCTTGCCGACGAATCAATTGCTGCTGGTCTTAAGGTCGGAGTTGGACTAATGTCTCGCCACGCGGTAAATCTTCAACAACTTCATGATCGAGTCAGCAATGGTGAGATTGGCGAAATTCTTTATATGCGCGGCTACCGAATGCATGGTCCAGCAGCATCGTTCGAATCAACCAAGAAGCCAGATAATATGAGCCACTTGGAGTATCAAATCCGGCGTTTCCACAGCTTCATTTGGGCTAGTGGAGGTTGCTTTAGCGACTTCTACATCCACCATATCGACCACTTGTCTTGGATGAAAAATTCTTGGCCCGTAAGTGCCCAAGCATCGGGTGGACGACACTATCGTCAAAACCGAGATGGACAAGCTCTAGTTGACCAGAACTTCGATAACTATTCGGTCGAATACACTTTTGCCGACGGAACGAAGTTCTTCTTCGATGGTCGATGTATTGAAGGCGCCCATGGACAATTCTCGAGTTATGTCCACGGTACGAAGGGATCTGCTATTGCGGCACGAAACGGTGACTGTAATGGTCCATCAGCCATCTACAAGAATCAAACAATGACCGGGACCCCGAATTGGGTATCCACAGATAAGAGCAACCCTTATCAAAACGAGTGGGAAGTCCTTGTAAAAGCGATCAAGAATAACCTCCCGCATAACGAGGTCAAGAGAGGCGTTGCTGCAAGCCTTACTTGTTGCATGGGCAGAATGGCAGCTCATACGGGCCAGGTCATCACCTATGACCAAATCCTGAACGATACGCACGAATTTGCACCGATGGTTGATCGGTTGACTTCAACATCCGATTCACCGTTGATGCCACTCGCAAACGGGTTGTATCCAGTTCCCCAACCAGGGATTGTTACCGACCGAGAATATTGATTCTAATCGGCGGAGGCATTCTTGATGAATGCCTTCGCCCTTGGATAATGCTGGAGCAATCGACATCGATCGCGCTCATCCAGCAAAGTTAATGCCGTTGACAAGGGATCAGTTGTAAATCCATCTTTGGCAATAACGGTCGATTGCAAACGCATTGTCAAACCCTGTCCTGTACTAGGATCGACTACGTGGGAATACCTTTTTCCATCAATCACCACAAACTGTTCTGTATCGCCCGATGATGAAATTGCGCAATTATGCAGCATCATTTCGCTGGATTTATTGTTCGGAATACTAACAGTCCAGCCTTTTGTTTTTGGTGGTGAATCGCCCAAAACTAAGTCACCACCCATTTCAATTAGGGCGCTCTTAATTCCATTTTTCCGAAGTACTTTCAGAGCTTCATCAGATGCATAGCCTTTGGCAATACCTCCCAAATCTAACTTCATGCCATCTTCCGATAAGGTAACTGTGTGGTCTCTTCCATTGAGCTTAACTTTTCGATAACCCACTAGTTTTTTGGCTGATTCAATCAAAGCTGAATCGGGAAGTTTCCCATCCTTTCTCGCCTTCCTCCATAGTTGAACTAATGGTCCGACGGTTACATCAAAAGCCCCACCTGTTTGCCTTGAAATGGTTTGACTTCGCTCTAGTACTCGATACAAGTCATCGGAAACTTTGACCGCCGTGCCTTTGGGCTTCGCGCAAAGCAACATAAGTTCGCTCTTAGGCCGATAATCGCTCATGATTCCATCAAGCTCGGCAATACGCTTAAAAGCAGCTTCGCATGCCTTTTCCGCAACGAGTTTGTCCGTAGCGTAGACAACCAGTCGCGCGTCTATACCCATGTGATACTCAACTAGGGTAAAACGGGTTAGTTCCGTTGGCTCCTGTAATGGTTGAGCATGAGGAGCGGAAGCACACATAACCATGAGAAATGTAATGAGCCCTTTGACGCGTCGAGTTGGATCGGTTTTAACGATCGGGCTTTTTCTTACTTTTACAAACGGCACCATTGCTTCCTCAAATCTTCAAGCCCCAGAGACCAAACGAACCTCTTATGAGGAAAGCCTTCCGGGTTCCGTCGTAAAAATCAAAATGATGCCAATTTCTGGCGGACCAACAAAATTAGCCGGAACAGATACGACGGTTAAACCATTTTACATCGCAAGTACCGAAACAACTTGGGAAGCATTTGATGTTTTTCTCGCCAGTGGCCCGCCTTCCAAGCCTTATGATCAAACCGTTTTCAAAGTTGACGCAGTTGCCCGACCAAGTCGCAGCTATCACCTTCCTGATCATGGCTGGGGTCATCGCGGTTATGCGGCAATCAGCATCACGTACGATTCGAGTGATATGTTCTGCCGCTGGTTATCTTCGGTAACGGGAAAGAAGTACCGACTACCAACCGAAGCCGAATGGGACATGGCTTGTCGAGCTGGAGCAAAGGAACCATGGAAACTCGATGCAGCTTCAATTGCTAAGCAGTCCTGGAATGCCTCGAACTGTGAAGATGAAACAAGTATGCCGGTAGCAACCAAAGCGGCAAACGCATTTGGACTTTTTGACATGCTTGGGAATATTGGCGAATGGGCGGTCGATGCCAGTGGCAAGCCGGTTCTTTGCGGTCCAACATTTCTTGACCCAGTGACAAAAGTTTCCCCAAGCGAACGAAAACGGTGGGCACCAGCTTGGCAAGAGTCGGACCCGCAGATTCCGAAGAGCCGATGGTGGCTCTCCGATGGTCCGTTCTGCGGCTTCCGAGTTGTTTGTGAAGGCTGATGTTATCCGCCACCATTGCACTAATGGCTATGGGTTCAGAAGTTCTTCATTTCGCTTCAAGTAAAGGCCCAGGGAAAGGAAAGCATATTGTCATGCTTGCCGGTGATGAAGAATATCGTTCGGAAGAAATGCTTCCACAACTGGCAAAAATTCTATCCAACCGATACGGCTTTGAATGCACGGTCGTCTTCTCTCAGAATGATCGTGGCGAGATTGACCCCGATAACCAAATTAAACAACCCGGTATCGAAGCCCTAAAGAAGGCTGATGTTTGCATCATGATGCTTCGATTTAGGCATTGGGATGACACCTCAATGCAGCACTTTGCGGATTACTATTTGGCAGGCAAGCCAATCATTGCAATCCGAACAAGCACACACGCCTTTGCGTATCCTGCAGATTCGACCAGCCCATTCAAAGACTACAGTTGGAACTCAAAAACCTGGCCAGGTGGCTTTGGAAAACAAGTGCTTGGAGAAACGTGGGTCAGCCATTGGGGCAACCATGGATCCCAAGCAACTCGCGGACATATAGTCTCTTCCCACCAACTTATGCATGGCGTCGAAAACCTATTTGGCACTACCGATGTCTACGAAGCATCACCGCCACCGGACGCTGAAATCCTGGTCAGAGGCGAAGTAGTATCGGGCATGAAATCAACGGATGAGCCCGCAACTGGCATGAAACGAACTAGTTCGGGAAACGAACAACTTCTCAATAAGCCGATGATGCCAATTGCATGGGTTCGGGAGCCAATGAATTCGGCAAAGCGAACCAACAAAATCCTGACCACTACAATCGGCGCTGCAACTGATTTTCTGAATCCAGGCTACCGACGCTTCTTAATTAACAGCGTGTTTTGGGCGGCAAATCTTGAAGTTTCGAAAGTAACAAATATTGACCTAGTCGGAAAATATGAACCATCCAAATTTGGATTCGGTGGATTTAGAAAAGGAGTAAAACCTTTGGACCACCTTGAACTAACCGTAGGGCATTTATAGCCGCTCATCATCTAGGAAACGCTTCCAATCCTTCGCTTTCCGATTTTCTTTGGCAACAGGTCTGCCAATCAAACCGTCATTAAGTCCAATGGAACCCGAAAAACCCTTAGAGGCAAAGCAAGGGATCTTGAAAGTGCTAGGACCTGGACTCATTACGGGGGCGTCGGATGACGACCCTAGTGGCATCGCGACCTACTCACAAGCAGGAGCTCAATTTGGGTTTGGAATGCTTTGGATCATGCCAATGGCTTATCCGTTGATGGCCGGAATTCAAGAAACCTGCGCCGATATTGGCAGAGTAACCGGGCATGGAATAGCGGGAAATCTTCGCCGCTACTATCCCAGATGGCTTTTGCTGACCATGGTGATCATGTTAGCCGCCGCAAACACCATTAATTTAGGTGCCGATATCGGAGCAATGGGAGACGCGGTTACCCTGTTGGTGGGAGGTCCCAGGCTCCTTTGGGCGGGAATCATCGCAGTTGGGTCTTTGCTCCTCCAGGTATTCGTCCCCTATCATAAATACGTTTCCTTTCTCAAATGGACAACGATTTCGCTCTTTTCGTATGTTGCCACCGCGTTCGCGGTCCATACCGATTGGGGCGAAGTACTTTATCGAACGGTTGTACCGAACCTCACACTCAACTCAGCTTCAATTACCCTTATAGTTGCAGTACTTGGCACGACAATCAGCCCGTACTTGTTCTTCTGGCAAGCATCGGAAGAAGTGGAAGACGTTCACTTGAATAAGTCGGAGAAAGTCCTCAAGTCTCACAAGGAGCAGGCACCTTTTCAACTAAAACGAATAACCCGGGACACTTATACGGGGATGGCATTTGCAAACCTAGTAGCGTTCTTCATCATAGTGGCGGTTGCATCCACCCTACATGCCAAAGGAATCACCGATATTCAATCATCTGCCCAAGCAGCTCAAGCTCTTCGTCCGGTGGCAGGCGACCTTACTTTCCTACTGTTCACCATAGGCATCCTTGGGACCGGTCTTTTAGCTATTCCGGTGCTTGCTGGCTCAGCCGCATATGCCGTCGGAGAGGCACTCCATTGGCCCTGTAGCTTAGAGCGTCAAGCAAAACATGCGAAAGGCTTCTATGCCATTCTCAGCACTGCCATATTGATCGGGCTCGCATTAAACATGTTGCATGTTAATCCGATGAAAGCTCTATTCTGGACTGCGGTTCTCAATGGAGTCCTTTCGGGTCCAATCATGATCATGGTTATGCTGATGGCCACCAATAAGAAAGTAATGGGTGACCTCACGATTAGTATAAGACCAAGAATCTTGGGCTGGGCGGCTACGGTCGTAATGATCGCCGCGGCGATAGCGATGTTCGCCTATTGGGGGAAGTAGGCGAAATGAGCCTTACTTTGCAACCAAGACTTGCGATGCCCCGTTCTTAGCAAGAGAAACGAAGGAGAAATATGCGATACCAAATGCGCCAAAAGTTGTTCGCTTGGGGCGACGATTTTACAATTCAAGATGCTCATGGTCGTGACGCCTTCTTTGTCGATGGAAAGGTATTCACGTTAGGCAAACAGCTTTCGTTCCAATCGATGAGCGGTCAGGAACTGGTATTGATTCGCCAGCAGGTCTTCAGTTGGGGACCAACATACGAAATTTATAGGGGCGGTCAGCTGTTTGCAACAGTTAAGAAGGAGCTCTTCACGTTCTTCAATTGCACATTCACGATCGACGTTCCTGGTCCCAATGACCTTGAGGCTCGAGGCGACTTCACTGATCACGAATATGCCTTTACTCGGAACGGGCAAGTCGTTGCGACCGCTTCGAAGCAATGGTTCTCATGGACCGAAAGCTACGGAGTAGACATTGCCCCCGGAGAAGATGACGTTTTGATCTTGGCCTGTACCGTGGTTATAGACATGGCGTGTCACCAAGATCACGATTCTAGTCCTGGATTCGGGTCCCTTTTGGGCGGAATCGATTAGAAGAGTTCCCTTGAGCAACTGTATAATCAAGCAGCCAATCGCTTGGGCTATGGAACTCAATGAATATCGCTTACCTGATCGCACTCATCCTCCCCATTCATTCAAGTCCTCAAAGCGCACTCAATGTAAACCAGAACGCGGCCCAAATTAGCTCTACCTCCGCAGAAGCAAAGGAGCAAGCTTGGCAGCTGCATCTCAAAATGCAAGCTGACTCACCATTCAAGGGATTACAATGGCGGGCGATGGGACCGCGCATACAGGGCAGTCGAGTCTCGTGTTTTTCAAAACCAAGTGGCAACTCGCCAATCGTTTATGTTGGCGTGGGTCTTGGTGGACTCTGGAAGTCAGCCAACAATGGTACAACCTGGACACCGATTTTTGATGGACAGGCAACTCAATCGATAGGAGATGTAGCCGTTGCTCCTTCGAACCCAAATATTGTTTGGCTCGGTACCGGTGAATCGTTGATGTCGGGAAATTCGACGCCCGGCGCAGGAATGTATCGTTCGACCGATGCCGGAAAGACTTGGAACTTTCTTGGGTTACGAGACACCCATCATATTGGCAGAGTCATTGTTGATCCCAAAAATGCCGACATTGCCTATGTTGCGGCAGTTGGTCATAACTACACTAACAACACCGAAAGAGGACTATTCAAAACCACGAATGGGGGCAAGACATGGGAACACAGCCTCAAAATTGATGATAAGACTGGCGTCATTGACTTGGTGATGGACCCTAAAAACAGCCGCACTCTTTATGCGACGGCTTGGCGACGAGAAAGGGGAGGAACAAGAAATCTGCGAGGCAAAGAAGGAGGAATATACAAGACGACAAACGCTGGAAAGTCTTGGACCAAACTTGGAGGTGGATTCCCTGACAATGACCACGTTGGTCGAATAGGCATCGATATCTCTCGATCCAATCCAAAAGTGCTTTACGCACTCCTTGATAGTGATACTTCGGCCGAAGCTGGACTCTATCGCACTGCCGACGGTGGTCTTACTTGGAGCAAGGTCAACAAGGATACGCTTAAGCCAGGATGGGATTGGTGCAAAGTCCGGGTTTCCCCAGAAGATGAAAACTGCGTCTACCTGCCTGGACAACGAACTCTGGTCTCGAAGGACAGTGGACAAACATTTGCTCAGCTTGCTGGAACTTTGGTTCACCTATTGCCCCACGGCTCAAACATTTTGCACCTTGATACTCATGCGATGTGGATAGATCCCGAAAATCCAGATCACATCCTTCTCGGTAATGATGGCGGATTTCACGTTTCTTGGGATCGAGGCAAGAGCTGGCTCCATCACAACAATATTCCGGTTGCAGAGTCCTACGCGTTATCGTACGATTCAGCAAAACCCTACAACATCTATGTCGGAACTCAGGACAATGCTGCTTTATTTGGTCCGAGTAATTTCGTTTTGAAGGATGGGGAGCAGGATGCATGGAAGCATGTTTTTCTGGATCCTTGGGGTGGAGGAGATGCTTTCTATACAGTTCGAGATCCTTCAAATCCAGATTTCGTTTATTTTGAACAGCAAATGGGCGAGTTCCAACGTAAGAACATGCGTACAGGCGAGGTTCGAAACATCAAGCCGCAAGTGAGTAAAGACGAGACCCCGCTTCGTTTTAACTGGATGTCTCCGTATGTGATTTCCCATCACAATCCAACGACAATCTACTTTGGGGCAAACCAGATATTTAAGTCAACGAATCGTGGTGATTCGTGGTCCAAAGTTAGTCCCGATTTGGCGGTTGTTCCAGACTCGGCCGGAAAGCCACAAAACGGAACGATCACGACTATCTCTGAGTCTCCCCTGCAACAAGGTGTTCTTTATGTTGGAAATGACCGAGGAACCGTCAATCTGACTATTGATGACGGAAAATCTTGGAAGCAAGTTGGTGAAGGATTTCCTCGTATGGGGGTAAGCCGAGTTCTTGCATCAGCATTTGATCCCGGAACTTCCTACGTTTCGCTAAGCGGCTTCAGAAACGATCACACAAGTCCTTATCTCTTTAGGTCAAAGGACTTTGGGGTGACATGGACCTCAATTGTTGGCAACTTACCCGCCGAAGCGATCTATGTGGTGATCGAAGACCCGCGTGACAAACAAACCCTTTATGTTGGTACCGACCTTGGTGTTTATGTAACTTCCACGGGAGGCGAAACGTGGCATTCCCTTTGCAATGGTCTACCAGCAATAAGAATATTTGATCTCTTCCTGCATCCCGAGACGTTTGAACTCGTTGCCGGAACACATGGTCGCGGAGTCTATATATTGGACGCCAAGTCGGTAAAACGTCTCTAAACTAGTTTGGCGAAGAGAGTTGGTATTTCAAGAGCTCTATTCGGCCAAAATTTGGGTCACTAACGGTTTCGCCAGAAACTAAGGCAAATCCGTTCTTTTCAAGAACACGCTTTGATCCAAGATTGGAATCGGCAACATGTGCGAACAATGGTCGCTCGGTAAGTTCCTGTAAAAGCAAGGCGAGCCCTTGGCTGGCGAATCCCTGGCCCCAAAACTCTCGACCGATCCAGTAACCAAGAACGCGACCTTCATCACTCAACCAACTAACGGCAAAACCCACGATCGTCCCATCATTATCAATGATCTTAATAATGTTGTCCGGATTGGCTTGAATTCTCTCGATATGGGCGCAATAGTCCTCTCGTGTTTTCGGCGGTACCGTCGCCATTTGGCAAGATTCACCATCAGCCTGAAACTCAAAGAGAGTCTCAAAGTCGGCTTCTATCATCGGGCGAAGGCTTAACACGCTGAGTTCAGTATACGAGAATGGGGCAAGGGCATTATGTCGTCTTGAGGTATTCGTCAAGCGTATCGAAAGCGCCTCCCCACCCAATCGTGCAGCCATCGAGGCTTTGCGTAAAAGTTGCGATTTCCTCATCGGAAGCTTCGATTGGAACCCAAGTCAAGGTTAATTCCGTCTTTGAATCCAAATCTTTCAAGGTTACGGTCGTCAGCAATTCCAACGGCCAAGTCGGGGACATTGGGTGATGAATGAGGTTCCCTTCGGCGTCGGCAAATGCGTTTATATAGACAATTTTTTCGACTGGAGAAATTTCCTTATACGTGTACTTGCCGTAGTGTTTGGTTCCGTCTGGTGACGTAATGCAAACATGATTGAACCCTCCGGGACGAATGTCTGAACTGATCATGGATGCTTTCGAGCCTTTGGGTGACAACCACTTGACCATGTGGTCAGCGTTGGTCCAGCACTCAAATACGAGAGGTCGTGGTGCATCAAAAATTCGAGTTATGGTGAAAGTTGTCATTGCTTATCCTTGGGTAATTGAAGTTCAACGAGGTAACTATCCAATTGATCAAATCGCTCATCCCAGAACTTCTCATATTGCTTCATGTGGTCAACCGCTTCCTTCAACGGCTTTGCGTTGAGCGAACATGGTCGCCACTGTTTGGATATGCTTTTTGTGATGAGCCCAGCAGCCTCCAACACCTTGAGG
>Ga0194055_10003793_pt1 | contig 11540 bp, 12 predicted proteins | sample SepL449m_MetaG_FD_155482 | JGI IMG/M metagenome (GOLD analysis project Ga0194055, IMG submission 155482) | Anoxic zone freshwater microbial communities from boreal shield lake in IISD Experimental Lakes Area, Ontario, Canada - Sep2016-L442-9m | ecosystem: Environmental > Aquatic > Freshwater >... | reverse complement strand
ACCCCGCCCCGCCCCCCGTTGGACGTGGCAGGCGTCCGTCGTGACCTGGTCGGACCCCAGCGGGTGCTGCGTCGTATCGATGTGGTCGACAGCACAGGTTCGACCAACGCCGACCTGCTGGCCCGCCACGCCTCCGGCGAGGACATCGTCGGTGCGGTGCTGGTCGCCGAACACCAGAGCGCCGGCCGCGGACGCCAGGGCCGGCCTTGGGCTACCCCGGCCCGTTCCCAGATCGCCCTGTCGCTCGGGGTGGACGCCGCGGGCCGTCCCCCGTCGGCATGGGGATGGTTGCCGCTGCTTGCCGGCGTCGCCGCCGCCGACGCGGTGCAGGCCACCACCGGGATAGCCGCGGGCCTGAAGTGGCCCAACGACATCCTCGTCGGGGACGCCAAGCTCGGCGGCATCCTGGCCGAGGTCGCCTCGCCCGCGCCGGTCGTCGTGATCGGTCTGGGCCTCAACGTCACGCTGACCGCAGACGAGATCGAGGACGTGGCGCCGGAGGCCACGTCCCTGCTCATGCTGGGCTCGACGATGCTGGACCGCACCGCACTGCTCGGCAGCATTCTGGCCGAACTCTCCGCCCGTATCGACCGCTGGCGGTCGGTCGGGCCGGACGCGGAGCTGATCGAGGACTACCGCTCCCGCAGCACCACATTGGGCAGGCGCGTTCGGGCACTGCTCCCCGGCGATCGCGAAATCGTGGGCACCGCAACCGATCTCGACGAACTGGGCCACCTACACATCGACACCGGAGCGCAGACCATAGCCGTCTCGGCGGGTGACATCACCCACCTGCGACCCGCCGCGGACGGCTGAATCAGCGCAGCAGCGCGCGCGACATCACCACGCGCTGAATCTGATTCGTGCCCTCGTAGATCTGGGTGATCTTGGCGTCGCGCATCATTCGCTCGACGGGGAAGTCGACGGTGTAGCCGGCCCCGCCGAACAGCTGCACGGCGTCGGTGGTCACCTCCATCGCCACATCGGAGGCGAAGCACTTCGACGCCGCCGAGATGAACCCGAGGTCGGGCTCGCCGCGCTCGGCGCGCGCCGCCGCCGAGTACACCATCAGCCGGGCGGCCTCGATCTTCATCGCCATGTCGGCGAGCATGAACTGCACACCCTGGTTGTCGGCGACCGCGCGGCCGAACTGCTTGCGGTCCTTGGTGTAGGCGATCGCCGCATCCAGTGCGCCCTGGGCGATGCCGACGGCCTGGGCGCCGATAGTGGGCCGGGTGTGGTCCAGAGTGGCCAGCGCCGTCTTGAAGCCGGTGCCCGGGTCGCCGATGATCCGGTCACCCGGAATGCGGCAGTTCTCGAAGTACAGCTCGGTGGTCGGCGAGCCCTTGATGCCGAGCTTGCGCTCCTTGGGGCCGACGGTGAAGCCCTCGTCGTCCTCGTGGACCATGAACGCCGAGATGCCGTTGGCGCCCTTGTCGGGGTCGCTGACCGCCATGACCGTGTACCAGGCCGACTTGCCGCCGTTGGTGATCCAGCACTTGGAGCCGTTGAGGATCCAGCCGTCGCCGTCGGCCTTGGCCCGGGTCCGCATGGCGGCGGCGTCACTGCCGGCCTCACGCTCCGACAGCGCGTAGGAGGCCATCAGGCCGTCGGCGATCTCGGGCAGCACCCGCTTCTTGAGGTCGTCGGAGCCGCGCAGGATCAGGCCCATGGTGCCGAGCTTGTTCACCGCGGGGATCAGCGACGCCGAGGCGTCGACGCGGGCGACCTCCTCGATGACGATGCACGCCGCCACCGAATCGGCGCCCTGCCCGCCGTACTCCTCCGGCACGTGGACCGCGTTGAAGCCCGAGGCGTTGAGCGCGTCGAGCGCCTCCTGGGGGAACCGGGCCTCTTCGTCGACGGCGGCGGCGTAGGGAGCGATCTCCTTCTCGCACAGCGCACGGATCGCGGCACGCAACTCGTCGTGCTCCTCGGGCAACCGGAACACGTCGAACGACGGATCACCAGCCATGTTTTCTGCCTCCATACCGGTCGGGGCTACGTGCCGCTGACTTTACCGTCCCATTCACTCACCCAATAAACGCTCACGTAGCGCACGGTCCTTGGCCAGCACCTGAGCCTCCAGGTCGGCCTGGAAGGCCGCCATCCGGGCGCGCAGGACCTCGTCGGCACTGCCCAGGATCCGCACCGCCAGCAACCCGGCGTTGCGGGCGCCGCCGATCGACACCGTGGCTACCGGAACCCCGGCCGGCATCTGCACGATCGACAGCAGCGAATCGAGCCCGTCGAGTCTGGCCAGCGGCACCGGGACGCCGATCACCGGGAGCGGGGTGGCCGATGCGACCATGCCCGGCAGGTGCGCGGCCCCGCCCGCGCCGGCGATGATCACCTCAATGCCGCGCCCGGCGGCGTCGGCCGCGTAAGCCAGCATCCGCGCCGGGGTTCGATGCGCCGAGACGACGCCCACCTCGAACGGCACGTCGAACTCGGCCAGCGCCTCGGCGGCGTCCTGCATCACCGGCCAGTCGCTGTCGCTGCCCATGATGAGGCCGACGCGGGGCTGATCAGTCATGCCTCCACCCATCCGTGCTCATTTGCGCCACTTCTCCTCGTCGCTGCGCTCCGCATCGGCGTCGGCGCGCCTCATTGGCGCCGCTTCTCCTCGTCGCTGCGCTCCGCATCGGCGTCGGCGCGCCATTCCCCGTGTGACAACCAGTGTGCCGCCCGTTCGGCGCGCTCCCGCACCGATGCGACGTCATCACCGGTCACGTTGACATGACCGATCTTTCGCCCGGGCCGCTCATCCTTGCCGTACAAATGCACGTGCGCGTCGGGGATGCGGCCGAAGAGGTGGTGCACCCGTTCGTCCATCGCCATCGCGGGCGCCTGTTCAGCCCCCAGGACGTTGGCCATCACCGTCACCGGGGCGATCGGCCGGGTGTCGCCCAGCGGGTAGTCCAGTACCGCCCGCAGGTGCTGCTCGAACTGGCTGGTGACCGAACCGTTCATGGTCCAGTGCCCGGAGTTGTGCGGCCGCATGGCCAACTCGTTGACCAGCAGCGCACCGTCGGGGGTCTCGAACAGTTCGACGGCCAGCACCCCCACCACGCCGAGTTCCTCGGCGATCTGCAATCCGAGTTGTTCTGCCTGCGATGACAATTCATCGGAGAGCCCGGGCGCCGGAGCCAGGACCGTGACGCAAATACCTTGCCGCTGAACGGTTTCGACCACCGGCCAGGCCGCGCCCTGACCGTACGGCGAGCGCGCCACCAGGGCGGCCAGTTCCCGGCGCATCGGCACCCGCTCTTCGAGCAGAACTGCGACACCGTCGGCGAGATAACGCTCCACCGCCGCACGCGCGCCCGCCAGATCGTCGGCGAGCACCACACCACGCCCGTCGTAGCCGCCGCGCACGGTCTTGACCACCACCGGCCCGCCGATCCGGGCGGCGAAGTCGTCGACGTCAGCAAGTGACACGACCTCGGCGAAACGCGGCACCGGCGCGCCCATGTCCGAAAGCCGCCGGCGCATCACCAGCTTGTCCTGCGCGAACACCAGCGCCTCCGGCGGCGGCAGCACCGCGACACCCTCGGCGACCAGGGCGTGCAGCAGTTCGGTGGGCACGTGCTCGTGGTCGAACGTCAGCGCGTCGGCCCCGGCTGCGGCTTGGCGTAAAGCATCGAGGTCGGTGTGCGAGCCGATCACCACGTCGGGACTCACCTGGGCGGCCGGGTCATCGGAGCTGACGGCGAGCACCCGCAGAGTCTGGCCCAGCGCTATCGCGGACTGGTGGGTCATGCGGGCAAGTTGCCCACCGCCCACCATCGCCACCACCGGTCTGTTCGGCACGCGACCATGGTGTCATGCCGCTGCCGGGAGTTACCGGTGGTGACCAGCATCGCTACTCAACCTGCGGTGATTTACGTAGAATTCGTTTTCGTGTCTTTCGCTGATGCCACGATCGCCCGGCTCCCCGGCTCGATCCGGCCCTTCGCCGAGCGGCATCACGAGCTCATCAAGTTCGCGATCGTCGGCGCCACCACGTTCGTCATCGACTCGGCGATCTTCTACACGCTCAAGCTGACGATCCTGGAGCCCAAGCCGGTCACCGCCAAGGTCATCGCCGGCATCGTCGCTGTCATCGCGTCCTACGTCCTCAACCGGGAGTGGAGTTTCCGTGACCGCGGCGGCCGGGAGCGCCACCACGAAGCATTGCTGTTCTTCGGCGTCAGCGCCGTCGGCGTGGTGCTCAGCATGGCGCCCCTCTGGATATCGCGATACGTCCTGCACCTTCAGGTTCCGAACGTATCCCTGGCGATGGAGAACCTCGCCGACTTCCTGTCCGCCTACCTGATCGGCAACCTGCTGCAGATGGCTTTCCGGTTCTGGGCGTTCCGCCGCTGGGTGTTCCCCGACGAAGTCGGCCGCGAACCCGACCGCGCGCTGGAATCGCTGACCGCCGGCGGCATCGCCGAGGCGCTGGAAGACGAGGCCGAAAGCCGGGTCTCGGTGATCACTCCGGTGCGCGGACACCGCACACCCCCGGCCGCCTAGGCCTCGAACCGCTCCTCGTCAGCAGCCCAGGGCTGCGCCCGGTCGTCGTCGAAGGCTTCGTGCTGCAGCCCGTCGAAGACCTCGTGGTAGAGCAGCGAGTGCACCTGCTCGACTTGGGGAACATCGTCGAACTCCAGCGGGTCCTGCGCCGCCGACTCGATGACGAGTGTGCCGCTGCGGACCATCCGATCGAACAGTCCGTGGCGGAACTCCACGCTGTTGATCCGGGCCAGCGGAATGTCGATCCCTGAGCGGGTCAGCACACCGTGGCGGTACATCACGCGTCGGTCGGTGATCACGAAATGCGTTGTTCGCCAGATCAGAAACGGCCGCACCGTGGCCCAGAACACCAGCAGCAGCCAGAGCCCGCCGATGACGGCCCAAACGATGTGGCGGGTGCGCACATCCCAGTCGGCGCGGCTGACGACAGCGGCCCCGAACGACGCCAGCGCGGTGATCACCAGCAACGCGATGATCGGCCGGAGCATTCGCTTCCAGTGTGGATGCCGGTGCAGCACCACGTGTTCACCCTCGGCCAGCGCATTGTCGGGGTAGCCCATCGTGTTCTCCCTTACGTCGACGGTCGTCGGCCTGCGCGACACCGGCGGCTACCATCGTCACCCATGACGAGCGTTACCGAACCGGACATCCACACCACCGCGGGCAAGCTGGCCGATCTGCGCAAGCGCGCCGAGGAGACGTTGCATCCGGTCGGTGAGGGCGCCGTCGAGAAGACCCACGCCAAGGGCAAACTCACCGCACGCGAGCGCATCCTCGCACTGCTCGACGACGACTCCTTCGTCGAACTCGACGCCCTGGCCCGGCACCGCGCCACCACCTTCAACCTGCAGCAGAACCGCCCGGTCGGCGACGGCGTCGTCACCGGATACGGCACCATCGACGGCCGCGAGGTCTGCATCTTCAGCCAGGACGCCACGGTGTTCGGCGGCAGCCTCGGTGAGGTATACGGCGAGAAGATCGTCAAGGTGCAGGAACTCGCACTCAAGACCGGCCGCCCGCTGATCGGCATCAACGACGGCGCGGGCGCCCGCATCCAGGAGGGTGTGGTCTCCCTCGGCCTCTACAGCCGGATCTTCCACAACAACATCAAAGCCTCCGGTGTGATCCCGCAGATCTCGCTGATCATGGGCGCGGCGGCCGGCGGCCACGTCTACTCCCCCGCGCTGACCGACTTCGTGATCATGGTCGACCAGACCAGCCAGATGTTCATCACCGGTCCCGACGTCATCAAGACCGTCACCGGCGAAGACGTCACCATGGAGGAGCTCGGCGGCGCCCAGACCCACATGTCGAAGTCGGGCACCCTGCACTACGTCGCCTCCGGGGAGCAGGACGCCTTCGAGTTCGTCCGGGACCTGCTGAGCTTCCTGCCGCCGAACAGCTACGCCGAGCCGCCGCGGTACCCGGCGCCGCCGCACCCGGGCGCCATCGAGGACAACCTCACCGAAGAGGATCTCGAACTGGACACCCTGATCCCGGACTCGGCGAACCAGCCCTACGACATGCACGAAGTCATCACCAGGATCCTCGACGACGACGAGTTCCTGGAGATCCAGGCCGGTTACGCGCAGAACATCATCGTGGGCTTCGGGCGAGTGGACGGTCGACCCGTGGGGATCGTGGCCAACCAGCCCACCCAGTTCGCCGGCTGCTTGGACATCAACGCCTCGGAGAAGGCCGCCCGCTTCGTGCGGACCTGCGACTGCTTCAACATCCCGATCATCATGCTGGTGGACGTGCCGGGCTTCCTGCCCGGCACCGAGCAGGAGTACAACGGCATCATCCGGCGCGGCGCCAAACTGCTCTACGCCTACGGCGAGGCCACCGTCGCCAAGATCACCGTCATCACCCGCAAGGCCTACGGCGGCGCCTACTGCGTCATGGGCTCCAAGGACATGGGCTGCGACGTCAACGTCGCCTGGCCGACGGCCCAGATCGCCGTGATGGGCGCTGCGGGCGCCGTCGGGTTCGTCAACCGGGCCGAGCTCAAGGCGGCCGCGAACAAGGGCGAAGACGTCGAGGCGCTGCGCCTGGAGTTGCAGCGCGACTATGAGGACACCCTGGTCAACCCCTACGTTGCGGCTGAACGAGGTTTCCTGGACGCCGTCATCCCGCCGTCGCACACCCGCGGGTACATCGCGACCTCGCTGCGGCTGCTGGAGCGCAAGATCGTCCAGACCCCGCCGAAGAAGCACGGCAACATCCCGCTCTAGACGGCCCTCGACAGCTGAAGGAGACTTCCGTGAAGCACAAGGACATCATCGAGGTCAGCGATCCGCATCAGCTGACCATCGACGAGCCCCCGCACGCCGCGCCGGAGATCCGCGTCCTCAAGGGCCAGCCCACCGACGCGGAGTTGGCGGCGGTGGTGACAGTGCTCGCGGCAGCGACCGGCGGCGCGGGGGCACCCGGTCCGCAGGAACTGAATTTGTGGGGCCATCCGGTCGACAAGCTGCGGTACGCGGTGACCGCTTGGCAGCGGGTCACCCTGCTGGAGCGGACGCACATGCGCCGATGACCGGGCGGATCGATCCCCGGTCGCTACGCTCCTGCCCGCCGGATCCGGGGAACCGTCGATGACCCTGGTCGTGCTGGCCTCGGCGTCGACCGGCCGGTTGCGGGTGCTGCGCGGCGCCGGCATCGATCCGCTCGTGGTGGTGTCCGGCGTGGACGAGGACGCCATCGCCGATCAGCTGGGCCGCGGCGCCGAACCGGCGTCGGTGGTCACGACGCTGGCCGAAGCCAAGGCCGAAGCGGTGTGCCAGGCGCTGGATTCGTCGGTCAGCGCCGACTGTGTGGTGATCGGTTGCGACTCAATGCTTTTCATCGACGGGACGTTGAACGGCAAGCCCGGCACTCCGGCGGAAACCCGCCGGCGGTGGCAGGCGATGGCCGGACGGAACGGCGAGCTCTTCACCGGACACTGCGTGCTGCGGGTACGCGACGGCGAGGTGGTCGGTCGCGGCAGCGCTGCCCAGGTGACCACCGTACGGTTCGGCCGGCCGACCGAGGCCGAACTGGACGCCTACATCGACAGCGGCGAACCACTCGGTGTCGCAGGCGCTTTCACCCTCGACGGGCTGGGCGGTTGGTTCGTCGACGGCATCGACGGCGACCCGTCGAACGTCGTCGGCCTGGGCCTGGCGGTGACCCGCCGTCTGCTGGAGGAGACCGGATGCTCAATCGCGGAGCTATGGCGGTCCAATCCGGTGCGGTGATTCGTCACCAACCTGGTGACGCAGGCAGGTTTGCGCCTACTCCTTGACCTGTTCAACGCGCTTGATCTGCTGGTCCTCGGCGGTCTTGGTGTAGGCGTCGGAGGCGATGTAGAACACCAGAGACATCACCATTCCGACCGCTAACGCGACTCCCAGCGACTGAACCCATTTGACCCAGCGCCGCGGCGCGGGCAGCAGTGCCATCACGATGGCGGTGATGAGCGCAAGGATGATGCAGATCACCGTGGTCGTCTCGTCAAGAGAGCCCGACGGTGTGTCCACCCGCGAGTCTCTGATGTCGGCCAGTTTCGAGGCCTCGTCCAAGACTGGCTGGGCTTCACCACCCGGGTAGTCCTTCTGGAGTTTGTCCATCCGGGCCAGGATCTTCTCGAACGCCTCCTCGGCACGGGGATCCCCGCCCGAAGGCGCTGAAACGTCGATCTCGTTGGCACGCACGACATCGAGATAATTCAGAACCAGCGCTTTGATCTCCGGAGTCAGCTTCGGGTCGAAGGCTTTGACCTCCTTGAGCATCGACTCCATCGTCGATGTCTCGCTGAACAACGTCGATTGCGCCGACGACTGTTCGGTTTGGACGTTGACGATGATGAAGGCCAGCAGCAGCGCGAAAGCCGTTCCGACAAAACCGAACAACGCGACAAGACCCTCGTACCCGTTATCGCCGTCACCCAAGACATGAGAGTCGGTCACCTTCAGCACGATTGGGACCACGATCGCGACCGGTACCAGCACGCAGATCGCGATGATCAGCGGAATCGGCAGCGACAAGAATCCGGCCAACACGGTTGTCACAACTCCTCTGTCGCGGCACGCACCCCAGCGGCCTCGCATCAGGCTAGGCGATGGGTAGGCTTTCAGGCGTGGCCTTACCCCCAGATCCCAGCCCCGCCTTTCAGCAGTACGCCCACCCCGAACGTCTGGTCACCGGCGACTGGCTGTCCGAACACCTCGGCACACCCGGGCTCGCCATCGTCGAGTCCGACGAGGACGTCCTGCTTTACGACGTGGGCCACATTCCGGGTGCGGTGAAGGTCGACTGGCACACCGACCTCAACGATCCGCATGTGCGCGACTACATCAACGGCCAGCAGTTCGCCGAGTTGATGAACCGAAAAGGCATCTCCCGCGACGACACCGTGGTGATCTACGGCGACAAGAGCAACTGGTGGGCGGCCTACGCCCTGTGGGTGTTCACCCTGTTCGGCCACCCCGACGTTCGCCTGCTGAACGGCGGGCGCGACCTTTGGCTGGCCGAGGGGCGCGACACCTCCCTGGACGTTCCGGAGCGCACGACGACCGGCTATCCGGTGGTCACGCGCGACGACCGGCCGATCCGCGCCTACCGCGACGACGTGCTCGCCGCGCTCGGCAAAGCCACCCTGATCGACGTCCGCTCTCCGCAGGAGTACACCGGTGAGCGCACGCACATGCCGGATTACCCGGAGGAGGGCGCGCTGCGTGCCGGGCACATCCCGACCGCCCGATCGGTGCCGTGGGCCAAGGCCGCCGACGAGCAGAGCCGCTTCCGCAGCCGCAAGGAACTCGACGAGATCTACAGCTTCGTCAAGCCCGGCGACGACACCATCGCCTACTGCCGCATCGGCGAACGGTCCAGTCACACCTGGTTCGTGCTGACCCACCTGCTCGGCATCCCCGGCGTCCGCAACTACGACGGTTCGTGGACGGAGTGGGGCAACACCGTACGGGTGCCCGTCGTCGACGGCGACCAGCCGGGTGAGGTTTCCGCGCTCGTATGACCCTGCCGGTTCCCCTGGCTGAGGTGGTGGCGGAGTTCGCCGAGGTCTCCGGTCAGGACAAACTCCGACTGCTGCTCGAATTCGCCGACGAATTGCCGCCGCTGCCTTCCGATTTGGCCGAAGCGGCGATGGAACCGGTGCCCGAATGCCAGTCGCCGCTGTTCCTGCACGTCGACTCCGCCGACCCCGAGCACGTGCGACTGTATTTCAGTGCCCCCGCCGAGGCGCCGACCACGCGCGGCTTCGCGTCGATCCTGGCCAGCGGTCTGGACGGCCAGTCCGCGGCGGCCATCCTCGCGGTGCCCGACGACTTCTACGCCGACCTGGGACTGGCCAAGCTGATCAGCCCGCTGCGGCTGCGGGGCATGTCGGCGATGCTGACCCGGATCAAGCGCCGGCTCAGTTAGACCGCGCGGCTGAGGCGCAGCCCCACTCCATCGAAGAAGTTGCTCAGCATCGACATGCCGGAATCGGTGGTGACGCTCTCGGGATGGAACTGCACCGACTCGATCGGCAGATCGCGGTGCCTCAGGCCCATCACGTAGCCGTCGTCGTCGCTGGTGGAGGTGACCCGCAGGCAGTCCGGCACGGAGTCCCGCTCGACCACCAGCGAGTGGTACCGGGTGACCGAGACCGGCGTGGTGATCTCCCGGTAGATGCCCAGAGAATCGTGCGAAACGTTACTGCGCTTGCCGTGCATGATGTGGTCGGCCCGAATGACGTTGCCGCCGTAAGCAACCGCGATCGCCTGATGCCCCAGACAGACTCCCAGAATCGGGATCTCGTCACCGAAGGCCTGGACCAGTTCGACGTGACCGGAGTCCTCCGGGGTTCCCGGACCCGGACCGAGCACGATGGCATCCGGCTTCATATCCCGAAGCGCCGCAGCGGTTTTCGGCCCGGAACGGATCACCGTCGTCGCCGCCCCCAGCTCGCCGAGGTACTGCTCGATGACGTAGACGAAGCTGTCGAACGCGTCGATGAGGCAGACCACCGGACGATTGCGATCGGACTGGCTGACTTCCCCGCCGCTACGCATGGTTAAGCAATTCCTCACCGGTGACCGCCCAGAACGTGGCGCTCATCTTCGTCAACGTCTCCCGCCACTCGTTGGCCGGGTCCGAGTCGGCGACGATCCCCGCCGAGGCGCGAATGGTGTAGGTGCCTTCCCGGTATTGCGTCATCCGGATGGACAGACCCAGCACGCAATCACCGGTGAACGGCACCAGGCCGAACGCCCCGGCGTAGTACTCCCGCCGGCTCAGCTCGAGCTCCTCGATGATCTCCATCGCACGGACTTTGGGCGCCCCGGTCACGGTCCCGGCCGGAAAGGTGGCCTCGATGGCGTCATACACGTCGAAAGGGTCGCGGACGGCGACCTCAACCTCGGACACCATGTGGTAGAGGTGCGAATACTCTTCGCAGACCATCAATTCGGGCACGCACAGCGACCCGTATTCGGCCACCCGGCCGAGGTCGTTGCGGCACAGGTCGACGAGCATGATGTGCTCGGCGCACTCCTTCTCGTCGGCCAGCAGAGTGGCATGCGCCGACTCGCGGGTGGTGTCCGCCGTCTTGCGCACAGTTCCGGCGATGGGCCGCATCGCCGCCCGCGCCCCCTCCTTGCGGACGAACAGCTCCGGACTGGCCACCACCATCAGGCCGCCGAAGATCGGGGCGATCGCCATGTACGGCGACGGGTTGCGCTCCCGCAGCCTGCGGTAGACGTCGACCGGGTCGTGCGGGGTCCGGATCTCGATCTTGTGCCCGATCTGGACCTGATAGATGTCACCCGCGCGGATGTGGTCCTTGCAGACCTCGACTTTGGAGATGAACTCGCCCCGCGTCATCTCATCGTGAAAAGTGAATTCCGGAACGGTTTCGCGCTGAGGTTCGGAAGCCGGGGAACCGAACGCGGGAATCACGGGGCGGTACTGCCAGTGCGGGCCGGAGATCGACGACACCGTCATCGCCCGGCCGTCGGCCGGGACGCGCATGGTCGAGA
>Ga0194055_10003791_pt1 | contig 11543 bp, 15 predicted proteins | sample SepL449m_MetaG_FD_155482 | JGI IMG/M metagenome (GOLD analysis project Ga0194055, IMG submission 155482) | Anoxic zone freshwater microbial communities from boreal shield lake in IISD Experimental Lakes Area, Ontario, Canada - Sep2016-L442-9m | ecosystem: Environmental > Aquatic > Freshwater >... | reverse complement strand
GCGCAGCACGCCTCCCGAACCCACAGCAAGGGCGGCGACGATCACAGCAATCCGAATGTGCTGGCTCATCACTTCCCCCTTGACGCGACGAGAGCCGCTATCAACGCCCGCGCCGCGTCAGCCACGAGGGGCTGGGTCTGGGCGTCCGCCGATGCCACGAGATCGAACAGATCGTTGACCCAATGCGCTCGGCTGCGGACAGCGGGCTGGGCCTGAATGCTGGCGATGGTGGGGAGGTACGGCCACGCAATGGCGACAGCCGCCACCACGAACCCCACCACTCCACCGATCAAGGGCAGGTGATTCATCATCAGATTGCCTCCGTCTTAGCGAGAGCCGTCAGCAGCAGCGAGACATACTCGAACAGGGCTGCCCCCTCCGGGCTCGCCAGCACGCCCTGCACCCGCTCCAGAAGGTCATCGTCTACGGGGGTGTTTGTTTTTTGGGCGACGAACTGGAGAGCCTCCAGCACCCTCGCAGCTTTCTCGTGCGGCGTTTTCGCGGCGGAGATTTGCGACAGCAACGACAACGCCGGTGCCCACTCGACAAGCGCCGTGATCCGCTCTCCTACCGTTGGCATGCTTCCGCTCCCTTTTCGCTTCCACTAGGCCCACTAATAGGTTTATGTCCTCCGGCGGGCGGATGCCGGACAACAGGGTTTTTCGGGTGAGATAGGGGTCGCGACCCACATCCTCGCAGCAGTCCTCGAACGTGAACGGGCCGGTCGGCACCACCGCCATGACCCACCGATAGGCTGCCACCTGCCGGCGGAACTGCTCCATCTCAATCCGATCCTTCGCCGGCAGCATGTCCACGCCGTCGCGCCGATACCGCACACACATATCCCGGATGAGTCTGTGTGTGCGGAACAGCACTTCGGCTGAGAACCTGCGCCAGCCCTCTTCACATTCGAGGTGGATGTTTTCGTCGTCATAGTCGGGCAGTGCGTGTGCAATCATTTAAGTGGTGGCTCGTAGTTTCCAGTTCGGAGAGTACCTTCGTTCAGTTCGGGCCACACCTCCAGCGAGTGGATGGCGCCCATGACATTCCATGCCGCGTGACCCAGATGGGCCTCGCTCCGGTCGCCACCCAGAAACAGGTAGAGATGCCGGATGGCATGGTTGAGGAGATCGGTGGCTGGCATGCCGCGCTCCCAATTGAAATCGTCATACTTCTTCGCGCCTTCTGCGCACGCGGCAGCCACAGCCGCCAGCCCCACCGGAGTGATGAGGTCATAGCGCGTGTGCTCTGCATCACCAGAGCGCTTGGCTCCACTGGTGAACGTGACATTCGTCTCGCCTAGTGTCTTCTTCATCGCGTTAACTCCTTGTACCTTTCCTCGAACATCTGCTTTGCTTCCTTCCACCCCACGACCACGAGGCCGCCGGGCACGGGACGAGCGACGATCCCCCAGTCGTGATCCACCGACAGCAGCACCTGCTTCTCCAGCATCAGCGCCCGCTTGTCTTGGATATGCACCTCGTCTGGCATGGGCCACGAGAGGCCGAACCTCTTGGCTATGGCACGCTGCACTCGATCCTCGATCAGTCGATACGCTGGCAGCATGCGCTTCAGTGGCGTGGCTACGTCTCCCAGATACGCTTCGCTCGCGTCGTGCAACAGGCCCCACATCGCATGCTCCTGAGAGCACAGGCGACTGACTACGACGGAGTGCTGTGCCACCGAGTACGGCACGGTCGTGTGCCCGGTGAAACGATTCACCAGCGCGAGGGAGTGCACGATGTCGGGAAGTCTGATGTCGTCCGGCGTGATGTCATCGAGGTCAACCAGCGCGCCGGTGTATGTCTGTATCGTTGTGGGGTTCATGTTGCCTCCGTCACGAGGGACTCTGGTGCACGTAGCTCTGACTTCGGAACGAAATACGCCGACCCGTAGTTGCCGTAGTTGGCGATGTACTTGGGGTTCTTCGCGTCCTTCGCCATCATCCAGCCATGTATCTCGAAGGTGTTCGGGCCGCCCGTCACCAGCACATAGCAGTCGTCGTCGTGGTCGGCGTCACGCACGATCAAGTCGTACGTGTGTCGCGAGCGTGTGCGTATCTGCATGTGTGCCCCAACGTCCCCGCCCATAGAGAACGTGTTCACGCTGCCATTCCAATAGCGATTCGTTGCCTTCGCGAACGCACACTCACCCAGCGCCCCCAAGATGTGGGCACCCCACTCGTCGTGGATGTCGAGCCGCGCGTGCAGGCCCTTGCGCAGTGCCTCCACCTGACGACTCACGCCCACCAGTGCGGCCCGTGAAATCTCGAACCATTCCAAGCTGATGTTCATTTCACATCCTCCTTGATGCGATAGCCAAGCGACCACAAGATGCGTGCGAGATCATCCCCCTGCTGAGAGACATGCTCCTCGCTGTGCGTTGGGTTGGCCGCGTGCAGGAACTCATGTAGCTCCACGTTCAGCCTGGCCCTGCCGGCAAGCCGCTCATCGATCAGCACCTTCTGCTTGACCGTGAGGTTCTTGGGGTCGGGCATGTAAGTCCATCCGCTCGCGAGTCCCGTGAGTCGGGTGTAACGCCATAGCCATCGGACACCATTGATTGAAAAGGAATGGTTCTCGGGCATCACATGGCCTCCACGATCTGCTTGGCGAATACATGCAGGTCTTCGAGGCGGAACGTGCAAAGCCATTCCGTCCCGTTCTTCCGGTGCAGCACGACAGGTGCCAGCGATCCGCACTGCTCGACGGACGTGTTCATCGTTGCTTGCAGGTTGAGAGACTGCACTCGTTTGACTTCGAGCCAGAGACTAGGAGTTCCGGGAGAGATAAGATCGCTCGCGCTCTCCGCGCCGCTGTGCTGCTGCGACCTGCGTGCGTTGGCTCGTGGCAGGAGACGGTTCCATACGTCCCTCGCCTCAAGCTCTCCGACCTTCCCCTTCATCCTGCTGTTGATGGGCATGGCTAGCTCCTTTGGGATTCCATGACGGTGTCGGAACCAGATGACTCGGTCGGACAAACGCTCGGGGCCGTAGCCCAGATGCCTCTTGTGACGGAGCGAAGCCAGCCACGTCGGGTCGTAGTGGGCGTCGTCGCACTCTCGCTTGGCAGTGAGGCACTGGCCTTTGGTAACGTCGTTCTTTCCGCCGGCATGCAGCCCGTCGTGGCACCACATGCACAGCCGCAGCAGGGCTCGCCGGTCGTGCACACGCCCTGCTCCTTGCTGGAGGTGGTGGATGTGTAGTGCCTCAGTGCGTGTCCAACAGAGGCCGCAGTACGGATACTGCGCGGCGAAGGTCGATAGGATGTCATCGGGCATTCCCCTCTCCGGTAACGGCGTCGGTGAGGGTGCTGATCGCTGCGTCGAACAGACGAGCGTCCTCGACCGTCTCGAAATACATCGCGTAGCGGACGTGCTGGGCCTCTAGGAACAAGCCGCTGTCCCGGTCGAGCGTGTCGATTGTCTCGATGCTCACCTCCCGACAGGCAGCCAGCCCGGCAATCACACGAGCCTGCGTAAGAATCTCATCGTTCTCTTTGAACAACGCACCCAAAGCCTGCGCCAGAAAACCAGCCATAAGTAAAATTCCTTTCAAGGTATCGCTCATAAGTAACTCCTATATCCAAGAACACATCTGCCTATGCTGAGGCTCGCTCGGGGTGCACGGCGACCGATCCCCAGTCACATGACTAGGGTCGGCCGCACCTGCCCACGCTTTCGGAACGCTGTAGGGGTGACCTGTCGCCGCAGTGGCTAAGGCTTGCGATCTGCTTATCGAGAGAACTGCTTCCCGCGTGACTTCGGCCCTATCGCTTACGGCTGCCTATCTGGTGTGTCACGATCCCTTCTGGTTCCAGAACCTCATCGCCGCACGCCAGAGGTCTTCCCAACCCATGCGGCAATCAAACCTCATCTCAGTCTCTTGGCCCTCCGCAGGATGCCGAAGTCGGTGAACTGTGCGGACGTGCCGAACCCGATGGTGCTGCGGCCTGCGATGCCGGTGACTGGCACGCAGAGGGCATCTCCTCGTAGGACGTGAACCGCCACAACCGCGTCGATGTCGTCGGGGGTGTATCGCTTGCGTGACCTGAAACCGCATCGGACGTGGACTCGGTTGCGCGGGCCGCCAGTGGCCTTGACTTGTATGCGCCAGCTGCGGCCTCGCTCGACGTAGGCGAGCAGGTCGTATCCGTGATCCACCAGCGGCACGGCCACCGAATAGCCAGCCAGCAGGAGGCGCTGGACAGCAATCGCCACTCCGATCTCACCGATTGTTTTTGCACACAGCGATCCGTCATGTGTCATCTCGCCTCCCGATTGGGAGTCTCCGATGTTTCGCGGCGACCAAGTTCCGTCCTGACCGCGCTCGTGAACGGGGTGGGTTTCTTCTGCGCGGCGAGCACCCACGACAGATAGCCGGCTGGGATACTGTCCAGCCGAACACCCTTGTATTTGCCGTACATCATCCGCCAGCCACGCTTGCGCTTGCCCTCTGGCTCGGAGAAAAGATCACGGTCGGGATGGTCGAACGAGACGCCGACGAGCAGGTTCTTGCGCTTCTCGATCATCGCCTGTGCAGACGCCTCGATCTCGGCGAGGTCAACGGCGTCAGCCTCACGCATTGCCTCCATCGGATCGACGCCGGCTTCGGAGAGCGTGCCGGCCAGACGCTCACGCCGGGCCGGTGCCTTACGCAACTGGTGATCCAGCACGTCGAACACCGACAGAAGCTGGTGCTTGCCGCTGGCGCCAGTGATGTCGTAGACATTGAAGTGTGTCTTGGCCGATGCAGCGATGGCAGCACGCCTCTGCTCCAGCGTCATGTCGGATGTGATCGTGTCGGTGAGCAGGCGATCCCCGCGCCCGATGCGTTGCTCATAGCGGGACAGCGAGAGCGTCGGCGCTGCGAGATAGATATTTCGGAGTTCGGGGAAGTCCCAGCCGTAGCCAAGAATGCCGACGTTGATGATGATCTTGTTGCGGCCCCGCACGAACGCATCCATGTTGGCGGCACGCTCTTCGGACTGCTGCTTTCCCCAGACGATGCTGACAGCGATGCCGTAGCGGTCGAACACAGCCGCCAGCAGTTGTGCCTGCCGCACGCAGTGGGCGTACACGACCGATGCCTGCCCGGCATAGGTGGAGAGGACGAGGGAGGTGACCTCTTGGGCACAGTGCTCTGCTGTCAGCACGGCAGCGAGTTGCTCCTTGTCCCACTCGCCCGCCACCTCATCGACCATCGTCAGGTCGAAGCTCTTGGCCTCCGACAGGTAGCAGCGTGGCGGCACGACATAGCAGTCATCGATGGCATCACGCAGCGAGTAGACAACCTGCGGGCGCGGGAAGTATCGGAGGGCCTTGCCCTTCGCCTTGTACGGTGTGGCGGAGCAGCCGACGACGGTGGCTCCGCGATCTTCGAAGTGCTGGAGCACAGCCTCCAGCTTCGGGGTGATGCCGACGTGGCACTCGTCCACAAGCAGCAGCGTCGTCCGGTCGAACGCTCGCGACAGGTAGCGATTACGAGTCAGCATGCTGGCCCGTGATGCAACGATGACGCGAGTACGCAGGCCCTCAAGGGCTGACGCATATCGGGACGCCTGCTCCACATCGATCCGCTCTCCGAGACTCCTCTCAAGCCGGACGTGCGACTGGTTCATCAAGTCAACCTGCGGCACAAACAGCAGCGGGTACTTCGCCAGTCGGCATAGCTCCGCCAGCACTTCCGTCTTGCCGGTGCCGACCGGGAGTGCGAACGTGATCCTCCGCTCGCCTCGCTTGGCAGCTTCACACACGCCCTTCACTGCGGCTGTCTGGTAGTCCCGCAGCTGAACGCTGCGATAGACCGACTGGAGTCGTGCCTCGCCGTGCATCATGCCCTCGCCTTCTTGGTGCGGCGTGTGGCCTTGCGTGGCTTGGCCGGCATGGCGACAGCGACAGTCGCCTTCTTGCGACGACGCGGCGGCTTGGCGACAGGCTCGGCCTCGATGAGCTCGCGAGTGCGGGCCACAACGGAGGCGAGAATCTCGCACTCCACGATCAGCTGCGGCAGGAACTCCTCGCAGAACCGCAGGGCATCGTCTGGGTCGAGACGACCGCATAGAGCGGCAGCATTGAAGGCACGACAGATGGTGATGAGTTGTTCGTTCATAATTTTAAATGCCGTCCAATCGGGTAGGCAGACGGCGTGCCGGAGGAGTCGCCCCGACCTGCGGAATGGGAGTAATCAGGATGCGAGAGCGGGCTCCGACTTCGGTGCCTTCGTTGCCAGCGTTGCCGCCAGCACAGTCAGTCGCGCAAGGGCAGTCGGCGTCAGCGTGCCGTCGATCACACGCTGCTTGGCACGAGTCAGCACTGCATCACGATCAGCGTCGGTCTTCGCAGCGCGGAGCTTGTCGCCGCCAACCTGCTCGAAGCGGGACTCGTCAGTGACCTGTGCTTCCAAGTTGACGTGAGTGGCAGTCGCACCGTCGTCGTCGTCGTCAGCAGCGATCCCCACGATGGCGCACAAGGCGACACGCTTCAGGTAGGTGGCGGCTGCTGCAAACTTCTGCGGCTCGATGCTGCCCTTGATCGGCAGGTAGCTCCGCTGGTACTGCCCGCTGCGATGACCAAGCGTGGTAACCAGCATCAGCGTGCCGTCGTCAGAGAACGGTGCGAACGACTGCGTGATGGCTAGGCCATTGTCAGACAGCGGCTTGCGAATCGAATCGAAGATCGTGGCAAGGTCGGCGTAGTCCGGGATCGACTTGCCGGCCTTGTCCTTCTTGGCGAAGTGACTCACGCAGGTGCGTGGTGCATTCCGCATGCTGCCGAACGCCTTGCTCGTGGCCGCGTAGAGCTCGCACACATGCTCGCTCTGCTCCTGCCAAATGGAACTCTTGATTGTCATTGGGACATCCCCCTCAGAATGTGCGCCGGGAATGAAAGTTCGATGACCTCGCCGTGATGATCCGGCATCCACCAGTCGAGGTCTTCACGCAGTCGGAGCTCGGACAGAGCTCGATCCATGAGTCGTGCTCCCTCTTCGGCGAGGGCTTCGGGCAGCGTCACGACCTGACAGTCGTGCGGCGGCTCGGTCGATAGGACGATGTATTGGAGGGGGCGAGGCTCTAGCCCTGCCGCGATCGCTCCACGCCGATACCATGCCTCAGAGAGGTGATACCTGTACTTGAGTACAGCCTTCCACCAGTCGGCTTGGATGTCCGCCTCTCTCGTGCTCTTGAGATCGACGACGACCCCGCCGTCGGTGACCATGTCGAACTTGCAGCGGAGCTTGTTGCCGGCGGCATCCGTCCAGCGGACGCTTGCCTCATGTTCGGCGCAAGTGTCCACCAGTTCGGCGGCTGCGGCATTGGCCCGGATCGCTGCCCACTCGGCCCGCACCTGAGCCATCAGTTTCGGGGCGACGATTGGGGCGTCGGGCCCGTGATTTTCGAGAGCCCACTGTTTTGCTTCCTTGCCTACCAGCTTGGTCGGCGTAAGCTTGCTGTCGGGAGGCACGGCATAGCCATCTAGGATGGCTGGGCCGTTCTCCAAAATGGAGTGCAGCAGGGTGCCATGATCCATGGCATCGCTGCTGGACGGCTGCACAGTACCTGCGACGTGCTGGCCGTAGTAGAGGGGTATGGACTCAAGGAAGGTCTTAGCGCGGGAACAGTTTCGCCAGACCAAATCCCTATGGTATTCGTCGTTGGGCTCACCCAGACGAATATCAGCTAAACAGGCCGAAAAAGAACCGAAAGGGTGGCTAACGGGACTCGAACCCGCGACCCCTAGAATCACAATCTGGGGGCCTACGGTCGGGGCCTTAACCTCCTCAGCAGAGGGCTCCTCGATGTGGGAATGGATTCCATTCCCGCTTTGTGGAGAATCCCCGCAGCTGAGAGGGGGCCGACCTGAAGAACGATGAACAGCCTGTCCAACTACCATGATTCGCCTCCCTGCCATCTGTGCTGCCTACTTGGCAGAACGCATCCTTGCTGACGACTATTCCCGAACTTTAGCGCGAGTGGCCGAAAACTGTCAAGAGCTGTCTGCCGCCGCGATCAACACCTACCTGCGACTCCGATTGACGCAGGTCAAGCCCATCACCGTGAGGAATGATCGAGCTATGCTCCTCATCCTGTGGCGCTGGGCTTACGAGAGAGGTCTAGTTCCAGATCACCCACGCGGTGTGGCGAAGATCAAGGTCTCAAGACAACCCACGCAGGCATGGACTGTAGACCAGTGCTGTACAAGTGTCAAGGCCAGCGTGATGCACTCCGGGAAAAAGATGCGATCTGGTGCGAATCGCGGGGAAATGCTGCGTTGTTGGACGCTTCTGGGATACGAAACTGGTGCCCGCTGGGCGGACATCTGGAAGTTTCGTCGCAGCCATATCACCGGCAACACGATCCGCTATAGCCAGAGCAAGACTGGCGCACCCATCCACCAGCAGCTGACTTCTCAGTGCATCGAGTCTATAGACAGGATGCTGGAGGACTCTCCCGACGGACGCATTCTGGGGTGGACGTGCGGCAAGCGGTGGGCGATGCGGACGATGAAGGCTCATCTCAAGGACTGCGGGCTACGCGGCAGCAGCAAGTGGCTACGTCGCTCCTCAGCCACACATATAGAGATGGCTCAACCCGGCATGGCTAAGATTTTTCTCGGGCATGCCTCACCGGGCATGGCCGAACGACACTACATCGATTGGGCGCAAGTGGGAAAAAATATCCCACGCCCACCCGACATCTCGATGAACTGACTACTGTCGTGCCCAACGTCCGTTGTACTTCTGCTGCATGCTGAGGGCAAATGGGTTCGCCTCGTAGACGCCATTGCCATGCTCGCGTCCCAACTGCACGCCCGACGGCAACTCAGCCGATGCCATGAGGTTCGGGGCAGCGGTTGCGTCGGCGAAGTCATCATGGATCGATGCGTGTAGGTCTGGAGCACCGATGGATACTGGGTGAGGCTGCGGCGAACCGAACTCACCGATCTGCTCTCGGAGCTTGCGGATGCGGCTGGAGGCATCGGTGTCGGGAAGCATTGGCATAACGTTCTCCTAGTCAAAGATAGATCGTGACGCGGCATGCTGGTGCGTGCCCTTGCCCTTCTTGGGCGGTTGCTTCTTCTTGGCCTGCCGGTTCTCTCGCTGGAGTGCACGGGCAACTCGCAGTCTCTGCTGTGCCCATGCAGGCACCTGCGGCAGCAGTGCCTCCGGGATGTAGGTCGTCTTGAAGTCTCGTGTGTACGGGTCTATCGACTGCTCTAGCTGACGGGCTGCATCGGACAGTGCATGCTCACGAGTCACGTCCCGGAACTTCACACCCGTGAATGCGTTGACGGCTGTCTTGACGGCGCGGCTGCGTGCATCGGCGTCACCGCTCTGGTCGAGCAGGGAGCGTGCTGTGTAGAGCGGGCGGCCTGCACCGGGAAGTAGCTCGGCTCCCTTGTCGAGCAACCATGGAGCATCGAAGGCTTGGTTGCCGGTGACGCTGCGGCCGATGGCGTCGAGCGGACTGACTCCCTCACCAAGAGGTCGGCCTGTGAAGAGCTCAGTACCGAACGCGATCTCCGCAGCAGTGCGGGCACCCGGATGCAGCTGCATCGCGATCTGCCGTGCAGTCCCTGCTGCCGCACCGCTCAAGGTTCCCGGAGTCTCGACCATGTTGATTTGGTCAAGACCGGGAAAATCCACGTCGCTCAGGTAGCGCTGCGTTCCGGGTGAGGGCTTGCCTCCAAGTATGTCGGGCAGTGCCATAGCCATCGACGCACGCATCGAGGCAGGGATGTAGGTGTCGTCGCTGGAATCCTGCGCACGCTCGGTCGTCTTAATCATGGCGCCGTAGCGTCCGCCCGGTCGCTCCACCAACTGCGACAGCACCTCTCGAAAAATTCTGCTCTGGTACGAATACCATGGGAACATGAACCGCAGCCAGTTGCGTTCGATGGAGCTCAGTGCGGTGTAATCGACATGGGCGCGCTTCATCATCTCGCCCGCTGCGTCAGCCGTGTATCCCTTCTGGAGCAACGCGATGTAGCCACTGAGTCGATTGATGCCGTCGGTCAGGCTGTTCATCTTCTCGCCGGCCCGCAGCAGTGGATTCTGCGTTTCCACCAGCGGATGCAGCTTCGAGCGCCACGTCATGAAGTCCTTGCCGAACTGCTTCCACGACCGGCCGGGCTGGCTGGCGAACTCGGCCGCGATCGAACCGACCCCGACACGATTGGGTGCGGCGCCGATGATCGGGTCGAGTGCACGCTTGCCCGTACTGGCAGCGCCCGCCTCAAACGCCGTCGGCCCCGTGATGAGCTCAGTGCCGGCGAGGTCGGAGAAGAATCGAGCGAGCCCGTTCTTGCCTGTGTACTCGGGGATCGTGTGGAGCACGCGAAGGAACTCGGGGTGCTCGGGGCCGTGCGTCATCAGCGCCTTCACGGCGACGGTGGCTTCTTGGCTGAACGCACCACTGAGCCAGTTGGACACGGCACCCGAATAGAGATCGCGTGTTGCTCGTGCGGGCCAAGCGAGGATCGATCCCTTCCAAGCCTGCGTGTAGCGGTCGAGCCACTGCACGAGTGCACCCGATGGCTCATCGACACTGAACGCATCGCGTGCACGGGCGAGACGCTCGACGTGCTCCTCAGCGATGGACACGGCTGACAGGTCGATAGCACCGGGCCTGCCGCCTGTCAGCTTGCCGATACGCTCTCGCATCTGTCGGCCTGCACCGACCCTGCCCTTGTCGGTCGTGCGTAGCCCCAGCCGCTCCAGCGCCTGCTTCATGCTGATGGACTTGCCGGTGACCTGGCTGCCGGGTGTGCCAAGCCGGTGATGCGTGGCGAGTGAGTCGAGGAGCACGCCAGCGGTGCCCATCGCCTCGCCGTTGTTCTTGAGGTAGTCCCCGATCATCTGCGTCGGGTGCTGGCCGAACAGCGGCGACCGCGATGTCACCTCCGCCGGCAGGCTGTGCAGGACGCGAGCGAGACGGACGAGCTTCTCGTGCTCGAGGGCCGGCTGCCCTGCTGTCAGCTTGGGGTCGAGCACGGTGCGGAGGTAGGTCGCAGCGGCGTCGTCCGTCGTGTGCACACGATTCGGGCCAGAGACGGCGGCGTCACGCGATAGCTCGATGATCGTGTCTCGTCCGCCCGGCACGCTCATGGCATTGGTGCGGCCCATCTGGTCGCCGGTCATGGTGGAGAGTGCAGCGCCCAGCTTCTTGTCCCGCCGGCCCTCCATCTCCAGCACCTTCTCTGCCTGTCGTGGCAGGTACTCGATGCCGTAGTCATCCTTCAAGGCGGTGCCTGCCATGCCGAGAGACTTCCTTGCGGCAAGCACGTCAGGGGCGAGGTTCTTCCACTTGCGGATGTAGGCTGCGACGGCGGGGCGTGTCGCCAGCCATGCAGCATCGCCGGCCTTCATGGCTGCGGGGCCCTCGATCAACCGCCCCATCCGCAGGCCAGCGGCCTCATCGAACACATCCCCGCCAGCCTCGTGCAGCTGGGCGAGGTGGAACACATGCGAGCGTCCTCCGGCCTTGCGGCCCTGTGCTCGTGCAGCGTGGTTGGCGATGTTGGTGATCTGATCCTCAGCGTCGAGC
>Ga0194055_10003790_pt1 | contig 11545 bp, 11 predicted proteins | sample SepL449m_MetaG_FD_155482 | JGI IMG/M metagenome (GOLD analysis project Ga0194055, IMG submission 155482) | Anoxic zone freshwater microbial communities from boreal shield lake in IISD Experimental Lakes Area, Ontario, Canada - Sep2016-L442-9m | ecosystem: Environmental > Aquatic > Freshwater >... | reverse complement strand
AGTCTTCAAAGCATCACCTGAACCCGACGGAAACAAAGTTGTTGTGCTTGTTGCACGAATGCTCATCGATAAAGGTGTTTTTGAGTTCGTTGAAAGTGCCAATGAGATTAGAAAGACACATCCAGATATTGAGTTTTGGTTGGTTGGAGATGTTGATCTTGGAAATCCTGGTTCGTTAACCTCTCAGCAATTACAAGATTGGGCGACAACTGGCGCAATTAAGTGGTTTGGTTACAGAAACGATGTGGCCGAGATTTTAAAGCAATGTCATATTGTTTGTTTACCGTCATATAGAGAAGGTTTTGGCAAAGTATTTGTTGAAGCGGGTGCTAGCCAGCGTGCAGTCGTTGCAACCAATGTTCCAGGTTGTCGAGAAGCAGTAGAAGACGGAAGAAATGGTCTATTGGTTGAGCCAAAAAATGTTGGGGCATTGACCGCAGCGTTAATTTGTTTGCTTGAGGATGATCAGTTGCGACTGAAAATGGCTGCTGAGGGTCGCAATCGCGCAGAGAACGAGTTTTCATCTGCGACAATTAATAAGCAAACAATTGCGGTATACCAGCAGGTTCTCGAATCGTCTAGTTTGTAAACTAAATCATCCAACTAAACTAAAGATGTACTAGGAGGTGGCAGTGAAATTTATTAGACGCGTTCTGCTTGCTGTCAGTGTGGCTAGTGCAGTTGCCGGTGTGATTCGCTTCAAGGGCAAAGGTGTTGGAGCGATCAAACAAGGTGGCTGGCGCAAAGTTACTGATCCAAAATAAAACACGAAAATAAACGGTTAATTAGATGATTGGCATCGTTGGTGCTGGTGTAGTTGGCTCTCGAGTAGCCGAGACTCTGCGATTATTCTCGCAGCAGCAAATTTGTGTTTACGATACTGAGCAGATAATTGGCCAACGCCTAGCCGGTCGGTTGAGCGGAGGAAAATCTCAAATAAGTGTTGTTGATCGAAACGCGATGAAGTCGGCAAAAGTCGTTGTATTGTGCGGGCCGTCTCCACATTTCTCAATCGCTAAAGAGTTGCTTGACGCAGGTGTGCGCGTTGTTTCAACAAGCGACGATATTGCCGACTGTTTGAATTTGTTAACACTTTCACAACTTGCGACCGAAAATAAAGCAACATTAGTAGTTGGTGCTGCGTCGTCACCGGGTATGTCTGGTTTATTGGTGCGACATCTTGCAGAGTCTTTTGACTCAATTGATGAAGTTCATGTTGCGCTTCACGGCACCGGTGGCCCCGCGTGTGCCAGACAACATCACCGCGCACTATCTGGGCAATCAATCGGTTGGCATGATGGCGAGTGGTTGCGTCGTCCGGCAGGAAGTGGACGCGAACTTTGTTGGTTTCCAGAACCAGTTGGTGCATATGACTGTTACCGCGGCGAATTACCTGATCCGCTTTTAATTAAACGTGCTTTTCCAGAACTTGAGCGTGTTACTGGACGGGTTACTGCGACACGTCGTGATCGAGTTTTTTCTAGAGTGCCGATGATGATTCCGCCACAAGCCGAAGGTGGAATGGGTGGACTTCGTGTTGAAGTGCGTGGAATGAAAAATGGCGCACGCTTGGTTGATGTGATTGCTGTTGCTGAGCGTGTAGGTCAAGTCGCCGGAGTCGTTGCTGCGAGTACTGCCCACGCAATTGATAAAAATAAAATTTGTGAATATGGCGCCCATGTACTTGGGGATGAGTCAATGCCGAATTCGTGGCTGGTTGCACAAATTTGTAATGCGGGTATCAATTTGCATTCGTTCGTTAGGGCTTAGTCAGACTTTAGACACAACAATAATATTCACTAATTTTATTCTCACTCATTCTCAGATATCGTGCTGAATGTGTCTGTGGCAAATAAGCGATCAAACAACAGTCAAAGCGACGAGCACCGAGCTGTACGCCATGATGTGCACAACGATGTGCACAGTGAAGTAATGCGCAGGTTTATCAAACACAGCCAACGGTATACATCGCAACGTCGATTGATCGTGACGGTTTTGTCGGCTTCTGATCGCCCTTTGATGATTCAACAGATGTTGAAGCGCTCGAGTAATACAAAAAAAGTTTTGGCGCAAAGTTCTCTGTATCGCAATCTTGTCGTGCTAGAAGATGTCGGCGTGGTGCAACGAATTTTCAGCACCGATGACGTGGCGCGTTACGAACTTAACGACGATATTCTCGGCCACCACCATCATCTTGTCTGTTCAAAGTGTGGCGATATTCGCGATGTGCGAATACCAGAATCTATTGAGTCAAGTCTCGACACAGTTCTTGCGAAAATTGCAAAAAGCTCAGGGTTTCAACTTGATCAACATCGATTAGATCTAATTGGCCGTTGCGGGAAGTGCCGCTAGTGCCGCTAATGAATTAGCTAGTTTTCCCAGTTAACTTTGAAATCGAATCGTTGAGACGCTCAATATGTTGAGTCAACTCATCAGATGTCACAACATTTGACAGCGCCAACTGCACACTGGCAATTTCGCGAGCCAGAAACTCGGCATCATTTTGGGTGCGAATTGCAACATTGCGATCAATTTCTGCTTGCTCGCGATCGCGAAACTCTTGACGGTTATGCGCCAACAGAATTAGAGGCGCGGCGTAGGCAGCCTGAATTGAAAACATTAGATTCAATAAAATAAACGGATATTTATCCCATCTGAACGCAATGAATGAGACATTTAGGCCAACCCAAATTAAAACCATTATGGATTGAATAATTAAAAAACGGGCAGTGCCCATGAGTCGTGCGATATTTTCAGCGAATTCGCCAAACGCACTTCGATTATATTGCACACCAATCTTCGGCTGGTTGCGTGGCCGTCCAAGGTCTTCACGACGCTTCATTATGCACTCCATTCAAATCGTGCTCTGAGTTGTTATTTAGATTCGTAGAGATCTGATTATTCTCCGGGGTTCGGACGACAACTTTGCGACGCCAGTCTGCAGGCAATGCATTATCCAAAACATCGTCTACTGTGACTGCGCCGAGAAGTCGACCGTTGGCATCACAAACACCAACTGCCAACATGTTGTAGGAAGCAAGCCGCTCTGCAACTTCTCGTTCAGGCAAATGTGGATCAATAGTTGGTTCGTTTTCGACGCAGTGACGCAGCGTCATGCTCGGGCGTTCACGCAGCAATCGCTGAAAATTTACAACCCCGATGTATGTGCCGGTGGGTGGATAATGAGGCGCGTGTGCAATGAAAACTTGTGCAGCAATTGAGACAAGTCGTTCTGGGTCGCGAATCAGTGCAAGCGCTTCGGCCACTGTTGCGTCCGGTCCAAGAACAATGATGTCTGGAGTCATCAATGCACCTGCAGTACCGCTCGCATACGAGAGAAGTTGGCGCATTGTTTCGGCGTCTTCGTCATCCATTGCATCTAAAACTTTTGTGCGCTGATCGATTCCCATTTGTCCAAGCAAGTCGGCGAGGTCGTCGTACTCCATTTCGTCAAACACACTGTTGAGTCGCTCCATGTCGAGACCTTCGATTAAGCGCAACTGTTCATCTTCTGGTAGTTCTTCGAGCACATCAGCAAGACGTTCGTCATCCATTGCATCAGCAAGTTGTCGGCGTTGCTCGGCAGGTAATGCGCGAATAATCGTTGCTACATCACTGGCGTGCATGTCACGCAGACGTGCTGCTTCAGCAGCAATTGCCGTTTTAGGCGCAAACATTGAAGCAATTTCTTGCCAGTCAACAATTCGATTGCCTGATCGAGTATTTAATAATCCACGTTTTGAAAGTCGAACTTTAGATACTTGCCAAGTTGATGACCTGCCAGCATTGTGAACTAACGCAACATCGCTGATTACTTCATCGCCGACACGCTTGTCCAACACATCTTTGCCAAGAAGTTGTTCGCCTGCGCGAGTGCGAAACGGCGTGAGGTTGATATCCCATGACTTAAGTCGGACGCCCGAGTTGTCTAAAGTTTCGACACGCGTAGCACTGACAAAAATTCGGCGTCGCTGACTGGTAGCGACAAACCCTAAAACTTTAGGTGCTTCGGCACTGCGACCAGCAACAACGATAATGTCGTTGATTTTGCCGATTGCCTGACCGCCCGCGTCAAGTAGCGGCAGACGCATAATGCGAAATGCATATAAAAGTTCACCGACCATACAGCGAGGATACCCCTAGATGCGAGAGGAGTTAGAACGAATTATTCGCTGTTAGTGTGGGCGTGCCCTACGGGGACGTAGCTCAGTTGGCTAGAGCACCTGCTTTGCAAGCAGGGGGTCGTGGGTTCGATTCCCATCGTCTCCACTTTATTATTTGATTGGTATAGGTGGTTGTGTGAAGCAAACGCATCTGGTCACTGGGCCGTATCCAGAACTTTGGAGCAATGTCAATTCAGTCGTTGTTATTGATGGAATTGGTTTGGATGGCAAAGTTTTTATTGACGATCCGAATATTGAAGTTACTTTGGTCAAATCTCCAGAGATTTTGTCAGGCATTACGGATGAAGAGTTTGAGGCGTTTGAGTCGTCAAGTGAGTTGGTGTTTCAAGATTTGGTGAGCGAACTCAATCGACGGCACGGTACTGCGTTTCCGTTGCGTTACTGGCGAATTGTGGTCGGTGCGTGGTTTCAACAGTTCGCACAAGTTGTGCATATGCGATTAAAAATTGCTGAATATGTCTTTAAGACGTACGGTGCGTTGAAAGTCGCAAAACTTGATTTGACCTGGCAAGAACTTTTGCCAGTGACACACGACGAAGCTTCACTATTGTTCGCCACAGATATCTGGAATCATTACATTTATGTTGAGGCGATTAATTTTGTGGCAAAGTCAGCAACGGAAAACATTTTAGTCTCGTCGCCAGAACGCAATAAAGAGTTGCTTGAATATCGGCAAAACGTAAATTTTGGCTTGCCTTCACCGCAGACGAAATCAAAACTTGAGACATTGTTAGCGAAAATTTCGCCGAATCCTAAAGTTGTTCTAGCTGGAGTTGTGCAATCTAAGTTGTCATTAGTTGTGATGCATTTGCGACTGCGATCGCTACCTCGACTATGGCGATTTAGTTCAAAACTCACGGCACATCCAATTAACCCCACCGCGCGGCAAAATTTTGATATCTCTAAAAGTTCTACCGATCGATTTGAGAAGTTTTTGCGCGAACTATTAGCGACTAATTTGCCAACGATTTATCTTGAAGGGTTTAAAGAATTACAGGACAGGGTAAGTGAATCTCAGATCTGGCGACACCCGAAGCTAATTTTTACAAATACGTTGTTGCATCGAAATGAGCAATTTAAAGTTTGGTCTGCGGAACACGTCGTTTCTGGCGCGACAAAATTAGTTTCCGGGCAGCACGGCGGCGGATATGGGGTAAAGCGATATAAAAGTTGGGGAGAAAATTACGAAATCAGTGTCGTAGATCGGTTTATGTCATGGGGTTGGTCTGATGATTCAAAAATAGTCAAGCCAACTTGCGTTCAGTCACACCACGAAAAATTCAAACCGAATAGAAATGGTGGAGTACTAATTGTTTTAGGTCCGATTACTCGAAATTCAGATATTTACGGGATGCTCGGGGTGCAGAGCAATAGCGCTTATTTGGATAATCTAAAGAAATTAGTTACGTTATTGCCACAAAGTATTCGTAACCAGACAATAATTCGGCCAAAAAACGCAAGTTCAATCGGGAAACCCGCCCGTGTTTCCGGCCAACAAATTTCAGAAATTTTAGGCGGAGTTGTTGAGGTTGACCTTGGGAGCGTCGACCTAAATGAGACCCTTTCCAGTAATCGCATATCAGTTGTTACATACAATGAAACAACTGTTCCGAATAATCTCATGGCGGGGTATCCAACGATTATTTTTTGGGAAACGAAGCATGAGCAATTAAATCTGCGTGCGAACAAGTTTTATGAGCAACTTTTTTTCGCGAAGATTCTTCACCACAGTCCTGAATCTGCGGCGCGACATATTGCTGACGTGTGGGAAAATGTTGATCTCTGGTGGACTTCAGATGAAGTGCTTCAAGCGCGTGAAAATTTTTGTGAGAACTTTGCTCGCTATCGTAAGTTTCCAGCGCTCGAAGTAGCAAAAGCACTTGCTGATTACCGATAACCTTGGTTTAGTTAATTCCCGTCGCTAAAAGGTCGTTAAACGAATGTATCTTGACAACAAACGCGTACTAATTACTGGTGGCACCGGGTCGCTGGGCAAAGTACTTGTGCGACGAATATTGTCTGGTCAACTCGGTTCCCCGAAAAGCGTTGTCGTGTTTAGTCGAGACGAAGCCAAACAACACGATCTTCGAATGGATTATTTGAACCATCGTGCAGCAACTGATGAAGTGATGTATCACAACTTCGAGCGGATATTGCAGTTCAAAATTGGTGATGTTCGAGACTTTCATTCAGTTGCGCAGGCCTTGACTTCAGCCGACATCGTGTTTAATGCGGCTGCCTTAAAACAGGTACCCGCATGTGAGTACTTTCCGTTTGAGGCCGTTAAAACAAACATTGAAGGCGCAGAGAATATTGTTCGGGCAATTATTGAACTTAAATTGCCAGTCGAAAGTGTCGTTGCAATTTCAACTGACAAGGCATGTAAGCCAACAAATGTTATGGGAATGACTAAGGCGATTCAAGAGAGAATATTTCTTGCGGCCAATATCAGTTGTCCGCAGACGCGATTTATTGCTGTGCGCTACGGCAATGTTCTCGCCTCACGTGGTTCGGTGGTGCCGTTGTTTATTGATCAAATTGCCGCGGGTGGCCCACTAACGCTCACTGACAAAAACATGACGAGGTTTTTGCTGACTCTTGATCAAGCAGTTGATACGGTTTTTGAGGCATTGCAATTTGCTGTGGCAGGTGAGACCTACATTCCCAAAATTAAGGCAGCGTTAATTCAAGATGTTGCTACGGCACTGGTCGGTTCGCAAAAAATTGAGGTCGTTGAAAGCGGCATACGACCTGGTGAGAAAATGCACGAGATTATGATCTCCGAAGAAGAGTCGCTCCGTACTATTTCTCGTGGAGACTACTTTGCGATTAAGTCAATCTTGCCTGAAGTGGCAACGGCATCATCTGAACCACTTATTGAGTTTGCCGAAGTAAGTTCGGCAAACTATCTAATGTCGACAGATGAAGTGAAAACGTTTCTTGAAAAACATTTGTCGGGTGACTTGATTAGCAACTAATGCGAGTTTGCATTCTTGGTTCAGGCGGAATGCTTGGTCACATGTTGGTTAGAGTGCTCAGCGAGACTCACGATGTCTACGGGACGTCCAAGCAAGAATGGTCTGCAACGTCCGGCCTTGCAAAATTTTTAAGTAAGGACAAATGGATTGCTGGTGTTGACGCAAAAGACATCACGACAGTCAGCGCTCTTTTTCGTGCACACGAGTTCGATGTTGTAATAAATTGCATTGGCGTTGTCAAACAGAGAGGCCACCGAACTAGCGAAGACGAGATGATTGAAGTAAATGCTCATTTTCCGCACAAACTTTTGAGTAATTGCGATGCGTTTGGCGCTCGATTGATTCATATAAGTACTGACTGCGTATTTTCTGGCAACAAAGGCAACTATGAAGTAACTGACAATCCTGACCCAATTGATATTTATGGATCCTCAAAATTAGCTGGCGAGATAGTCGATGATCACAATTTAACAATCCGTACTTCACATGTCGGACGAGAACTTACAAACTTCACCAGTCTTTTCGAATGGATTCTTAATAATCGTGGCAAAAAAGTCACTGGATATTCGAATGCAATTTACTCAGGCTTGACAACGTTTAGCTTGTCAGTGGTAATTAATTCTCTATTGACTATTGGTTCAAGCATCAACGGTTTAGTGCATGTTGCATCAAATCCAATAAATAAATTGCAATTAATTACTGAACTAAATAATCGTTTGGGTCTTGATATCAACGTAGAAATAGACAAGTCTGTAGTTTTAAACAGATCACTATTGTCAAGCGATCAAATCACTCAACTCGGAATCGAAATACCATCGTGGGACCAAATGTTGGACAACTTTTGTGAAGATCAAGCAACTTATGACTTTGTCCCACGCTAAGTTAACTGCTACGCCACTCGGTTTGCTTATATAATTAAACATCAAAAGGCGCTCTGAAATGAAAAAGTGGCAAAATGAAACCTTGGGCCGTCTTGATGTGCTCGTTGCGACCAAGAAAAAAGAATTTTTATGCGCCGACCCGTTTCCACATTGTGTAATAGATGATCTGTTTGACTCAGTATTAATCGAAGAATTAGTTAACGAATTTCCTGTTGTTTCTGACCCGATATGGGAGTCTTCAAATCAAGAGGAAATTCAGGTCAAACTGCGTAGCAATTGGGTTACCGATGAGGATATTCTGCCTGCGACTAGAACCATGGTTCACTTTTTGAATTCCGGCGTGTTTATGAAACGGCTGAGTGAATTATGTGGGATTGAAAAATTGATATCGGATCCGTACTACACAGGTGGGGGTTTAAACTGCACCCGAAAAGGCGGCCTATTGGATGTTCATGTGGATGGAAATTGGCATCATGCGATGGGCGTGCATCGAAGACTTAATGCGATTCTTTATTTAAATAAAGAATGGAAATCTGAATGGGGTGGCCAACTTGAACTGTGGAATCCTGAAGTTACTCGGTGCGTGAAATCAATTGAACCCAAGGCGAATCGATTGATAATTTTTGAAACTCACGATTACACATATCATGGGCATCCAGCTCCATTGGCGTGCCCAGATGATGAAGCTCGCAAATCTTTAATTCTTTATTACTACACCGCGCTACCAAGGCCGGAAACACAAACTGTCATCTCTAAACCACATCGAGCACTTTGGCGCCGACTTCAACTTAAGGAGTTGAGTTAGCGATGAAAACAAAGACTAAATCGACATTGAAGGTAATGACAATTGTCGGTACTCGTCCAGAACTGATCAAATTGAGTCGGCTCATCCCGTTGTTGGATGAACACACGCAGCACACATTGGTGCACACAGGTCAAAATTTTTCGCCAGAGCTCAACGAGATATTTTTCAACGAAATGCGGATTCGAAAGCCAGACCATATTTTTTCAGTCGCGGGTTCGACGCCGATGAACTCAATCGCGCAGATCTTAGAGACAACCGATCAAGTTTTAGAATCAGTGATGCCAGATGCGGTATTGGTTCTCGGTGACACGAATAGTGCACTTTCGGTCATTGCAGCCAAGCGCCGAAAAATACCAATATTTCATTTAGAAGCAGGAAATCGTTCATTTGACCAACGCACACCAGAGGAAGTAAATCGCAAGATCGTCGACCATACGAGCGACATTAATTTAACTTATTCAGAGCACGCCCGCCGCAATTTACTTCACGAAGGGTTTGTAAGTAGTCAAATCTTCAACGTTGGGTCTCCAATGAAAGAAATTTTTAATCACTACATGATTGATATTGACAAGTCAAAAATACTGTCGGAACTTCAAGTAGAAAAAAATAAATATTTTGTCGTCAGTCTGCACCGAGAAGAAAACGTTGACGACTCGCAAAGTCTAACTAAATTAATTGAGGCGATTGAATCAACTGCAGACCATTTCAATCATCAAGTGATTTTTTCTACACATCCAAGAACTAAAGAGCGACTTAATAATTTGAATATTAAGTTTGATAAACAAATCAACTTTATTACTGCGCTTGGGTTCTTTGACTTCATAAAACTCCAACAAAATGCTTTTTGCGTAATTTCTGACAGTGGTACTTTGACAGAAGAAGCTTCGTTACTAGGCTTTCCTGCGGTCACTTTGCGCGATGCACATGAACGACCTGAGGGCACCGATAACGGCACTCTTGCAATGAGCAGTAGTTCTGCAATTCAGTTGGTTTCAGAAGTAGCGGTTGTACGTGCACAGTTTGATTCTGGAAATTTCCCAAAACCGATTAGTGATTACGAAGTCGAGGATGTTTCGTGGCGCGTAGTGAAAATTATTCTGAGTTATGTGGAGTATGTGAACAAACGCGTGTGGTTTAAATAGTTCTCTTCGATGAATTTACTTTTCATACACGAAGTTAATTGGCGAGATAAAGTCACTTTTGAGATTCATGACATCCCAGAGTTGCTATCTATTGCCGGACATTCAGTCTTTTTTATCGACTACCCTGAAGTTTCGCTAGACAAAAAACAATCAAGGCATCGTTTTTTACGAACAACTTTTTCGAGGGTTCAATCTCGAACCCATAATGGTTCAACGGTAGAGCTGAGAACCCCAGGGCGAATTTTGCCAGGGGTGGCTGACCGTTTAGTTGCTTCGCTCACATTTGTGCCGCTGCTAATTAAAACAGTTCGTTCTGAGAAAATTAACTTAATTGTTCTGTATGGGGTGCCGACAAACGGTTGGCAGACGGTGCTTGTTGCAAAGTTATTGCGTATTCCAGTGATTTTTCGAGCGATAGATGTATCTCACCTACTGCGAGGATCGCTGTACAGAAACCTAATACGAACCGCTGAGCGATTTATTTATAGGAATGTAAATCATATTTCGGTGCATAACGTGGCGTTGGCAGAGTACTGCGTGAGTTTTGGTGCTAACCCAAATAATGTTTCAATTGATTACCCACGGTTCGATACAGATCGTTTCAGGCCAAGTGGCCGAGATCACGAATTAGCAAAAAACTATGGAATTAAACCAGAACAGAAGGTCGTTTTTTATCGGGGGACTCTTTATCGGTTCTGTGGCCTTGAACAGTTTCTCGAATTATTTGCAGAAACCTTAAGAAACAACGAAAATATTTTAGTTTTAATAATTGGTAGCGGTGAAGCCGAGAAAGATATTGCTGGCGCGATTCATCGACTTGGAATTCAGAATCAGGTGATAATGCGCCCATTTGTTGACTATCCGGAACTGGTTAGACATATTTGTTTAGCCGATGTATCGGTAAATACCTTCGTACCATCACTAGTAACAGATTGTGCATTACCCGGTCGTGTTCTACAGTCACTTGCGTGTGGAATATCTGTCGTATCAACACCACTTAAGGGGCTCGTTGCTTACACAGGTGATTCTAATTCGGTGGTCTATGCATCGTTGGATGTTGAGTTTGTTCAAGCTGTAAATGATCTTTTACATAACAAACAAAAGCGAGACTGGTTGTCTGTTGCAGGCAGAGAGTTGATTGCGTCAAAAGGAAATTGGCAGGATTTCACAGGGGAGTTTGAAGAACTCTGCCAATCAGTATTGGCGCGCAAGTGAAAAAAGTACTAATCGTTGCAATGATTGACAGCGTTCACACGGGTCGCTGGATAAGTCAATTTGATGGCGAGTCGATTGATTTCATGTTGTTTCCATCCACACCGCATAGACGAGTTCATTCGTTGATTAAACAACGGCTTATAGGAAGTCTTGCAGCCCAAGTCAGAATTTCGCAGTGGATGAATTGGGCAGCGTTGCCTTTAGGTATCGCTGATCTAGTGTTTGCAAATTTCTTTCGAGCCAAGCTTCTGGCTCATGAAATAAATAAATTTCAGCCTGATTTAATACACATCATGGAAACACAACATGCTGGATATCTAACCGATCGAGCCCTTAATAA
>Ga0194055_10003789_pt1 | contig 11551 bp, 12 predicted proteins | sample SepL449m_MetaG_FD_155482 | JGI IMG/M metagenome (GOLD analysis project Ga0194055, IMG submission 155482) | Anoxic zone freshwater microbial communities from boreal shield lake in IISD Experimental Lakes Area, Ontario, Canada - Sep2016-L442-9m | ecosystem: Environmental > Aquatic > Freshwater >... | reverse complement strand
TATTGAAGATTAATAAATTTTTTTTGCTATAATCCATATTTGTACGCCACCTTAGCTCAGTTGGTAGAGCGGCGCTTTCGTAAAGCGTAGGTCGCCAGTTCGATTCTGGCAGGTGGCTCCAATAGTCTTCTTTGCGGGTATCTTATAATGGTTATTATGTAGCCTTCCCAAGGCTGAGACGAGAGTTCGATTCTCTCTACCCGCACCAGCTTTATGACAATCCTAAATCCTCATTCAAATAATATTTTAACCATTAAAAGTATTAAAACCTTTGTGCTAAGATATATTTAAAGGATAAATATGAAAAATATACAAAACTCAATAATTGATTCTGTTTCGCTAGACGGTAAAATAGTTCTAATAACAGGTGCTGCGTCAGGTATAGGAAGGGCAATAGCACATAGATTTTCTGAGGCAGGCGCCAAACTACTTCTCCTCGATATTAATATAGAGGGCTTGCAAGTAACCATTCATAACTGCATTTCTAATAAGTATGATCATAAGATATTTCAAGTAGATGTATCCAGCAAAGAAGAGATTGATTCATTTTGGAAAAATTTACATCCTGATGAATTACCTGATGTAGTAATCAATAACGCTGGTATATATCCTATTATGGATTATTTAAAAGTTAATGAAGAGTATTTAATGAAGACACTAAATGTAAATATGAATTCTGCTTTTTGGATGTGTCAGAATTATGTACGGAGTCGAGGCAAAAATGGTGGAGTGATAGTAAACATTTCTTCTATCGAGGCAGTTCTTCCGTTTATGAAAGATCTAGTTCACTACGCAATGAGTAAAGCAGGTGTAATAGCACTTTCTCGCTCGCTAGCAAGAGATTATGGTAAATCTGGTTTTCGAGTGAACGTTGTCATGCCTGGCGCTATCAAAACACCCGGTACTAAAGCACTAAGAAATGACGCAATTCTAAACGTAAAAGTAAATCTTATGAAAACTGGGTATGATTTTCAGCAACGTCTTGCCAATGGTAGGTGGGGTGAGCCTGATGAAGTTGCAAAAGTGGTACTGTTCCTGTCTAGTGACCTGGCTAGCTATGTTCAAGGAGCCGTCTTGCCAGTAGATGGTGGATTCTTGTCTTCTTAGTCTCCATTATAGGCTATATGAATTGATATACATGACTAGGACATATACTATATTAAGATGAAAAGAATAGTTATTATTGGGTGTAGCGGAAGTGGAAAAACTACTCTAGCTAATCGCATAAGCCAGATATTATCAATAGGTTCAACTGATTTAGATAATTTAAGATTTATTGAGGGAGAATTAACTAAAAAAAAATCTGCTGATGAATTCATATTGGATGTAAAAAAAATAGTACAGGCTGATAAGTGGATAGTTGAAGGTGTCTATTATAACTATGGTATTGATGAGATACTTTGGAACAAAGCAGATCTTATTATTTGGCTAGATTTACCACTTTGGCTCCTCAGACTTAGGATTGCGAAGCGTTCAATCTGTAGGTTATTACATGGAAATAAAGATACTAAACTACATGTTAGCTATAAATCAGAAATAGATTTATTTAGATCTATTCCGGCAATCTACTCATCTACAAAAACTAACTATCCTAAATTGCTCACTAAAATTAGTAAGCAAACAAAAATTATCAATATTAATAAAAATATGAGCCTAGATACAATAATTAGTTATATAGATTTATAGATTAACAACATCGTTGATCATTGTTCGATCTCTTAATTGCTCTGCTAGGAATGAAAATTTATACATTATTTTCTCGAAGGTTGCCTTACCAGCCAACGATAAATGGTTACCTTCTAATATTTCAATGTCTATATTTGGATATTCATCCTTTGGAAAAGATTCAAGCCAAACCTTAGGTTGTCCGGAAAAATCCTGATCAAATGCAATAATAGATAAGTTCTGATCTTTTGGAATCTTGGAAATAAATGATCCTGTATCGCCCCTGAAAAGAGTGGGAATATGAGATATCTCATAAGCAATAGATTTCGGTGATAAATTCAATGTATTCAAACTATTAATACTAAAATGTCCGAGTAGTTTTGAAATAGTAGTTATTTCGTTAACAATTTGTCCGGCAAATTCTTTAGCCATATCAACTTTGAATGGTTCTATATAGCAAGGTGACACAGCTACAGAGTAGGGGACATTGATATCTTCGGTTTGTTGACATGCTATATTGCCTAGTAATATCATCGCCCCTCTGGACTCACCGTATCCAATCATATTGTGGTCATCTAGGTCGAGCAAGTAGCCTTGTTTGAATATCTCATTTACGTAGTGAGCATTTCTGGCAAGACTAATTGAGGAAATCTCATTTATTATTTTCTTAGGTTTTTCTATGAAACTTAGAATTTCTTTGCATACAGAATCTCTTTCACTGCCTGGCATTCCTATTAATAAACTTGGTAGACCAATTTCAGACAGTTTTTTCTGTATATTTAAATTTCTACCGTGCAGTCCTGTTCCAAGGGCAGGAGTCATAACTATTGGGATGTCAGTAACTGGTAAATCTGGCTGACAGTAATTAAGTCCAATCTTGATATCGTCATCAAAGGTGACTCTAAATTTGTTGATTGTACTATTGGCATCTTTTTCGCTATGTTTAAATTCTATTTTTTCAATTTTTGAGTCATAATGCCATGGTAGGTCACTGTTTCTATCTATAGAAGTAATATTTCCTAAGGAATTATCTAAGCAATAGTTTTTCATAATTGTATCTCACAACTAATTAAACATAACTATATTCCTATTCGTTAATAAATCAATAAATAATAGACTCGACTTGATTTTAGATAACAGCTACAATATAGGTGTAATGGCAATCGAAAAAAAATTCTTTCACGATAAAACAGTTTTATTACTCCTTACAACTAATGCAATACTAGTCTTTTTTTCTATTGCAATGATACTCATTCGAATGACTAGTTCAAGAACAGGTATTTATATCGTACAGAGGAGAGCTAATTTAGGAATTGATCAATACACTCAGGGAGGTGTTTCTACGATTATAGGTTTCATAGTATTCTGTCTGTTAATACTTGTTTCATCAACTTTTCTAAGTATTAAATCTTATGAAACAAAAAAATACCTTACTTTCGTTATTCTTAGTCTTGCAACATTATTACTAATTTGTAACTTTATTGTCAGTAGTTCTCTACTAGCTAAGCATTAATCAATGACAGATATAGAAATACCATTACAAAAAGATAAAACAAAAAGCTATCGTTTTTTTGAGATGCTTCCAGGCCTACTTAGTTGGCTTTTTCTTTTTATGCCATTCATACTAAGCCTCATAAATGTTACTGCTGCAGTTATTTTTATATTGGCTTATTTGCTACTGTGGTTTATCCGTTCGTTAGGTATTGATATTAGGGCATTTCAAGGCTATAAAATCATGAAACTCCATCAGGGTTTGGATTGGACTTCTTTACTTAGTGAGCTCCAAACGGGCAAGGTTGCAACGGGCGCTATTAGACCAGATTGGCATTTTGCCAATATTGACAGATTAAAACTACACCCGGAAGCTAATAGGCCAGATGATTTATATAATGTCGCAATGGTTGCTATATATAATGAGAGTAAGGATGTTATTGAGCCAACTATTCAGACGATAGTAAATTCTACATATGATACAAAAAAAATTATTTTAGTTATTGCCTACGAAGAACGAGGCGGCCCAAGAACTGAAAAAATTACGAAGGAGATTATAGAAACTTACAAGGATAAGTTTTTCTACGCTGTGGCAATAAAACATCCAAAGGATATTCCAAATGAAATTATAGGCAAGGGCGGCAACATTACTTATGCCGCAAAAGAACTGAAAAAGTTTTTAGAATTAAAGAAAATCGATCCAATTAAGGTTATTGTAACTACTCTTGATTCAGACAATAGACCAGATAAGAATTATTTCTCAGCCTTATCCTACACCTTTAGCGCATGTATAGATCCATTACATATTTCTTTCCAGCCTATTCCTATGTATACAAATAACATTTGGGATGTGCCTGCTCCTATGAGAGTTATAGCTACAGGAAACTCATTTTGGAATGTCGTCTTATCTCTTAGGCCTCATATGCTAAGGAATTTTTCCTCACACGCTCAGAGCATGCAAAGCTTAATAGATACAGATTATTGGAGTACAAGAACAATTGTTGAAGACGGGCATCAATATTGGAGAACGTACTTTAGATTCGATGGTAAGCACCAGGTTTATCCAATTTATACACCAATTTATCAGGATGCAGTTTTTTCCAGTACATACACTAAAACTCTTAAAGCTCAATTTATTCAGTTAAGAAGATGGACGTACGGAGCTTCAGATGTAGCATATGTTGCTCAAAAAGGTTTCCTAACAAAAAATAATGTTCCAAAAATAGACATGATATTTAAATTTCTTAGACTACTAGAGGGGCATGTTACTTGGGCAGTGGCTCCGGTTTTATTGGCATTTTCAGCCTTCATACCAGCGTTATTGAATCCACAAAACTATGCAGCCAATGAACTTCCAATCGTAGTTAGTAGAATACAAACCGTTGCTCTAGCTGGGATTATAGCTACACTATTCATTAGTATTAAAACCTTGCCACCTAAGCCTGCACATTATAAGTCTCATAAGAACATATTCATGGTTCTACAGTGGGTATACCTACCAGTGACAACAATAGTCTATAGCTCATTCTCAGCCTTTTATTCTCAGACAAGGCTAATCTTTGGTTTATATTACGATAAGTTTGATGTTACAGATAAAGCAGTAGTTGTTAAGAATAAAGATTCAACAACAAGAACTAGCTGATTATTTTTTTTTCGTTATAGTGGGGAATAGTAAGCTTTGTAATAAGTTGCTGATACGTTGTCAAACTTGCTGAGTACTTCATGAGTCTTATCGAAGACATACTGTTTCTCAATAATTGCAGAATTATTATCGAGTAATATAAATCTTAATATAGTGTCCTTGAGCGACACAGAGTCGTTAAGAGCACTTTTTCTATGTTTACATGACTCATATATGCTCTGAAACAATTTTTCCTCTAAAAAGGGACTTAAGTCTCCTTGGTTGTTTTTGACTAGTAGACTGTTATTCAGATCTGGCTTTTCGGTAGTAGTGTAGGTGGCAGCACACTGTAGACAAGTCCTTCTTCTCCATGTAGAGATAGATTTCTTAGATTTACGGGAGTTAATAACCTTAGTCGAGCTACTGCAATATATACATACCATGACAACATATTGTCATAACGCAGGCGATAATGCTAGTGGAAAAATAATTTTTTATGTGTAAAAAAGAAGCCTTAGACTATCTAAAGCAGGTAACTAGGTAATTTGACTATAATTATTTACTTTTATTTCTAGATCTTCTGATTCGATCTAGAGATTTTGAAGTAAATAACTCTTCATAGAACAGTTCGTAACTGTCCAGTAGAATGGTTTTGGTACTCACACCTTATCCCTGTTTAACGTGCTAATGGTAACATATTCTCGACCAAAAGTCAATAATGAGCTTAATGCTAATGCAGTATATTTCTTGAATATTTACTAATAATGGAGTATATTTTCATATTCAGTGGACTCTTAGCTCAGTTGGCTAGAGCGCTTCCTTGACGTGGAAGAGGTCAGAGGTTCAAGTCCTCTAGGGTCCACCAAATTCATCCCATATATTATGGGATTTTTTTATACCATAAAAGAGATATTATCTGCGTTACTTATCCCCAGAAGGTATGTATAAAATACAATAGTATTATACTAGCCATATATTACTATCCTTGGTATATTAGTAGTAGTGAAGTTTTAGGTAGTGTTTTTAACACATAAGGATCGGTTTGAATGTACTTGCGATGACATTTAAGCCGATTTTTTATTTAACTCCGAAAAATGGTATGATATCTCTATATGACAGATGAAAAACTATATGCATCACGCCACTCGTTAGCTCATATCCTAGCTAGTGCGATACAAAAGTTATGGCCAGATGCAAAATTCGGAGTAGGGCCAGTTATTGAAAAAGGTTTCTATTACGATATCGATCTAGGAGATAGGAAGTTATCTACAGATGATTTTGAATCTATAGAGAATGAAATGATTGCAATCATTAAGTCGAATGAAGAGTTCGAGCACTATAATTTAGATATTGATGCTGCAATTACATGGGCTAGAGATAATAACCAGCCTTATAAGGAAGAGCTACTTAATGATTTAAAAAGATCTGGAACAACTGCTGTAAAGGATCTAGATATTAATGAAATTGGCGTTCAAAGTAACGAGCAAAGTAAAGTCTCAGAGGTATCTTTCTATAAGAACGGTAATTTTGTTGATCTTTGTAAGGGGCCTCATGTAGACAGGACTGGAAATGTTGGCGTCTTTAAATTAATCAGATTATCTGGTGCTTATTGGAGAGGATTAGATTCAAATCCGCAAATGCAAAGAATCTATGGAGCAGGATTTGACAATAAGAAGGAGCTCGATCAGTACATTACCTTAATGGAAGATGCTAAAAAAAATGATCATAGAAAACTTGGGCAAGAATTAGATCTTTTTATTATTTCTCCATTAGTAGGATCTGGCCTTCCTTTATTTACCCCTAGAGGTACAGTTTTAAGAGATCAGCTCAATACCTATTCTCAGGAAATAAGACAGAGAATAGGTTACCGGAACGTCTGGACTCCCCATATAGCAAAACAAGAACTTTATGAAACATCTGGACATTGGGCTAAATTTGGTGACGAATGGCTTACTGTTGATAGCAAAGAAACTAAGGATAAGCTCGTACTCAAACCAATGAATTGCCCTCATCACCAGCAAATATATGCATCAAGACCCAGAAGTTACAAGGAACTTCCAATTAAATATATGGAAACTACTACTGTTTATCGGGACGAGAAAGCCGGAGAGCTTCTTGGTTTATCTAGAGTAAGAGCTATTACTCAGGATGATAGTCACACTTTCTGTACTCCAGAACAAATCGAAGGCTGTATCAACATGCTTGTCGATAATGTTAAAGATTTCTATTCAACTCTCAATATAGAACTTAAAGCTCGACTATCTTTTAGGGATGATTCTGATAAGTATCTAGGCGATATGGATCTTTGGACTAATGCCCAAGCTATACTAAAGAATATATTGGATAAGTCAGGTATTGAATACTATGTCGGAGTAGGGGAAGCTGCTTTTTATGGCCCTAAGATAGATTTCATGGGATCCGATGCTCAAGGTAGGGAATTACAGCTAGCGACCCCACAACTTGATTTTGTTCAGCCAGAAAGATTCGGACTAAAATATACAGATGAGGATGGGCAAGAAAAGACTCCTGTAATGATTCATTTTGCATTAATGGGCTCGATTGAAAGATTTTTAGCTGCCTATATAGAAACATCTAAAGGACGTTTTCCTGTTTGGTTAGCACCTGAGCAGATTAGGATCATTAGCGTCAATCAAGAGCAATCAACTACTGATTTTGTTGAATCAGTCTTAGGCAAGGCTAATGCTCTCGGCTTAAGGTGTGAGATAGATAATTCCAATGAATCTGTTGGTAAGAAAATCAGATCTTCTGAAATGATGAAAATACCATATACGATTGTAATCGGGGCTAAAGAAATAGAATCTCAGCAGGTCACACCTAGAATCCGTAATGATTTGAAATCTAACGAAAATGATGTGACATTATCTATTGATGATTTTTTTGTCCAGGTATCTACCGAGAATAAGAAAAGATCTAAACAGTCCACCTCACTATAAAAATGAATCCACCTCTAATAGTGATTGTGGGTGAGACCGCAAGCGGAAAATCTAAGCTAGCTATATCATTAGCTAAGCAATTTTCTGGTGAAATTATATGTTGCGATTCAAGAACTTTATATAAGGGTATGGATATTGGTACTGCAAAGTTAAAAAAAGAAGAGATGGACGGCATTAAACATCATTTGGTTAATGTATCTAATCCAGATGACCCGATTTCGGCTTCTAGTTTTCAGAAAATGTGCAAAAATGAGATTGACCACATCATCAGAAATGATAATATACCTTTTTTAGTAGGAGGTAGTGGGCTATATATCGATTCTGTTATTTATGACTATCAATTTAGTAATAATATTAATGAAACTGAAAATGATTATCTCAAGAATCAGTCTGTTGAAGAATTGATGGATATTATATCGAAAAGAGGACTTAATCTACCAATCAATAAGACTAATAAAAGACATCTTATGAGTGTTATTAGGAATAATGGAGAACAGCAAGAACGAAAACTTATCGATAATTGTTTGGTTATCGGCATAAAAATACCCAAAGAAGAGCTAACTTCTAGGATTATAAATAGAGTAAATATGATGATGGAAGAGGGCTTGGAAAGTGAAGTTGCTGCTTTATCAAAAAAATATGGTTGGGACATTGAGCCAATGAAATCAATAGGATATAGAGAATTTAAAGCCTATTTTGATGAGGAAATAACTAGAGAAGAATTGATAAAAGTAATAATATACAACACATTAAGTTATTCAAAGAGACAAAGAACATGGTTCAAAAGGAATAAAAATATTCACTGGATAGATGAACAGAGCAAAGCAGTTGAATTAATAACAACATTTTTGAACAAATAGTGTATTTAGATATCACTCACTCTGATACAATAATAATATGATTGATCAATTGTTTGGTTCGAAGACTCGAGTAAAATTACTTCAGTTATTTTACTCTAATCCTAATAGATCTTTTTACGTCAGAGAGATAACCCGAAAAATAGATGAGCAGATTAATTCTGTCAGAAGAGAGCTAGCTAATCTTCTAAGCATAGGGATTATTATTTCAAAAAATGAGAATAATAAACTGTTCTATGAAGTAAACCAGAAATTTGAGTATAATGATTCACTTTCTAATATCTTTGCGAACAAAACTTTGGCAACTGACCAGATCGCATCTAGAGAGGGTCAAACAGAAGAGTCTACTCACTTTAAGTCTCTCGGTAATGTCGAGATAGCTATATATACTGGACAATTTACTCATGATGAGATAAGTGGTATTGATTTATTGATTGTAGGTGATGTTAATAGAAATAAATTAGAAAAATTCATAATAGAGCTTGAGACTAAGGAAAACAAAGGCATTAGGTATGTGGTTATGGACTTAGATGAGTATAATTACAGACAACAGGTGAAGGATAGATTTATTTCTAATATACTAAAATCTAAGAAGCAAGTCTTAATAGACAAAAATGGCGTGCTATTATTAAATGATAATTAAATAACAGATAAGGAATATAAATATGGAACTACAATACTACGGAGCAAACTGTCTAGCACTTACTTATAAGCAGGTTAGGATTGTAATCGATGATAATTTAAAGGCATTAGGTCTTAAGTCTATAACTAAACCAACTGATACCTGTCTTTATACTTCAAGCAATCTTGCTAAAGATAAGTCTAATTCAATAGCTAGAATTGTTATAGATAGCCCGGGCGAATATGAAGTGGGGAGAGTCTCTGTTTACGGTATTGAGGCACAAGCACATATGGATGAGCCTGAGCAGCATACGGCAAGTATTTATAAGATGATAGTGGGTGATCTAAATATTATCGTAACAGGGCACATATATCCTGAGCTTACCGATAATCAATTAGAGGCAATTGGTATGGTAGATGTACTTATTATACCTGTTGGTGGGCACGGTTACACTGTTGATTCAATAGGTGCTTTAAAATTAATAAAGCTGATAGAACCCAAGATTGTTATTCCTACTCATTATGCAGACAGTACTATTCAATATCCAGTCCCTCAGGATAGTCTTGAAGACGTACTAAAAAATATTTCGATGGAGCCAAGTGAAACTATTTCTAAGTTGAAGCTTAAATCTGCAGATCTCACTGAAGGTAGGAAACTAATAGTTTTAGAAAAAACTAACTAGTCTATTAAATTAGATTCTTTTTCTTAAGAGTTCTTATAGCTTGAGTTGAAATCTTTAGTTTCATCTTCTTGCCGTCAATTACTACTGTTTTTGTCTGTAGGTTAGGCTTCCAAGTCTTTTTTGTGTGGCGCATAGAAAAACTGACGTTGTTGCCAAATTGTTTTCCTTTACCAGTAATATCGCATATGTTCATAAAATTTCCTTAATAGACAATTAAGATATTATTTTATCTTGTTTTACCTGTTTCGTCAATATTAATCAGTTTCTAATAAAACTTAAGAATAATTGGTATAATGTAAGAATGTTTAATAATTTAACTGCCTTGCAGATTGTCGCAGTAATAGTATCTATACTAATATCTATGGGTTTTCATGAGGCTATGCATGCATTTACATCACACTGGCTTGGTGACTCCACTGCAAAAGAGGAGGGAAGACTAACGCTTAACCCTTTAAAACATGTAGACTTATATACAACTATATTGCTACCACTGGTTTTGATATTAATTCATGTGCCTCCAATTTTTATCGCTCGACCCGTACCTTTCAATCCAGATAGAGTTCGTTTTGGTGAGTTTGGTGTAGCGTTGGTAGGGCTTTCCGGACCATTAACTAACTTATTATTAGCAATAATTGGTTCAATACTTTTTCGTATATTTGGATCTGGATCTATTTTAATAAGCGATTCATTACTATTATTTGTAGATATTAATATTCTTTTCTTTATCTTCAACTTAATTCCAATACCTCCACTGGATGGTTCAAGAGTTTTATATGCATTTGCGCCTGAGCCATTACAGAAAATCATGAGACAAATTGAATCATTTGGATTTATATCTATATTGGTTATATTTTTGTTATTTATGCAATTCTTATATCCAGTAATCACGCTGATAAATAATTCTTTATCTAAATTATTGCTTGGTTGATAGGACTCTTATCTTTATAATAAATAAAGGCAGAGAAGTACCGAGCATATGATTATCTGAATAACATATGTAAGGGAGTCTAATATTGCAGTTAGCCGTGGTTAATTGTTGAGGACACCCACCTGTTTTCTTACAGGTTAATCATTTCGGGCTTCTCAGCCGTTATGTATACCGGGGTGTGGCGCAGTTGGCTAGCGCGCACGGCTGGGGGCCGTGAGGTCGCCGGTTCAAGTCCGGCCATCCCGACCAGTTAACTAATAATAGAAAGAAAAAACATGTGGAATCAAATCAATAACTCACTTCATGCAAAATTTACATTCAAAGACTTTGATGAAGCATTTGAATTCATGGGAGAAGTCTCAAAGGTAGCAAAAAAACTGAATCACCATCCAAAATGGACTAATGAATGGAATATTGTTGAATTTTGGCTATCAACCCACGATCAAGATAATTCAATTACTCCAAAGGACAGGGAACTGGCTGATGATATTGAAGCTATCTATCAAAATTATGTTAACAAGGATGTAACTACCAGCAGTAGTAACGAAGATGAGCTAAGGATTTATACTGATGGTGGCTCTAGGGGTAACCCCGGTCCTTCTGCTAGTGGATTCGTTATCAAAAATTCGAACGAGAAAGTTATTTTTAATAAAGGTGTATATTTGGGCATTGCAACCAATAATCAGGCTGAATACCTAGCATTAAAATTTGCTATTGAAAAAGCCCTAACC
>Ga0194055_10003788_pt1 | contig 11551 bp, 10 predicted proteins | sample SepL449m_MetaG_FD_155482 | JGI IMG/M metagenome (GOLD analysis project Ga0194055, IMG submission 155482) | Anoxic zone freshwater microbial communities from boreal shield lake in IISD Experimental Lakes Area, Ontario, Canada - Sep2016-L442-9m | ecosystem: Environmental > Aquatic > Freshwater >... | reverse complement strand
AACAAACTGTCGATTAGTTTGCGCTGTACATTAACCCCGGTTGCTGCAGCGGCGAATCCGGCACACTGAATAGCAAGAACTGAAACCAGAACAAATACCCCGAAACGCGATTTCGTAAAGCGCCTATCTTTGCGCAATCTGCGCAGACTGGACACACTGGCCCAAAAATATAAAACACCTACTGTGAGAATGCCGTAGAAGATTCGTTGCAAAGATGTTGACGTGACGGCAGCAGATGCGAGTAATTCGGGCTTCACTATGGCCACTACCGCTAGCCCGATGATTCCGATAGTTAATGTTGCAAAGAAGAGCAGTGACAAAACGCCAGATAGAACACGACCTTGCGAAAGATGAACCCAGCCAGGAATCAAGCCACGAGACCAGTGGAACTTGGCATCGAGACGGCGCGATGAGCGTGGCTGTTCCATGTTCTTATTGTCGCTTACAAATGAAAAACAACCAAACTTAGGATGAACTCTTTTGAAAAAGGCTAACCCATGTGAGGCATGATCGCATTAATGGGGATGTGCCCGAATCGACCCTTCTGGTAGTCCTCCATCGCTTCAATCACTTCTTCTTTGGTGCTCATCACAAACGGACCATACTGAAAAACTTGTTCTCGAAGTGGCACACCACCAATGAGAAATACTTCGAAATTGGGATAGCGGCCATCTTGCGAAACATCTGCTTGTAGTCGCACGACATCACCTTCAACTAAAACTGCCATTTGACCTGTGTGTAGCGGGTGTGAATCGGGGCCAACGGATCCCTTTCCGGCCAACACATATGCCAGTGCATTGAAATCTTTACGCCATGGAATATCTGCCCGCCCACCTGGAGCGACTGTAACGTGCGTGATGGTGATTGGTGTGTGTGAAATACCAGGACCTCGATGTTCACCAAGCTCACCGGCCAAGATGCGAATGAGCGCAGCGCCATCTGCCGTGCTTACCATGTCAGCGTCTTCGCCTTGTAAATCTTGGTAAGCAGGAGCTATGCGCTTCTTTTCCTTCGGCAAGTTAATCCAAAGTTGAACACCATGGAAAGTTCCACCAGACATTACTAAGTGCTCAGGTGGGGTCTCGATATGAAGGATGCCATCACCTGCAGTCATGTACTGCGTGCCACCTTCAAGAATTGTTCCCCCGCCGCCATGTGAATCCTGATGCAAGAACTGCCCATCAATTAAATATGTGAACGTCTCAAAACCGCGATGTGGATGCCACGGTGTTCCCTTGGGCTCACCTGGTAAATAATCAACTTCACCCATTTGATCCATGTGAATAAACGGATCGAGTTCTGTGTTCGGGATTCCTGCGAATGCCCTGCGAACTGGGAAACCTTCACCTTCGTAGCCCTGAGGCGCATTGGTAATCATCTTGACGCGACGAAGCGTGGCATTGAGTGCGGGCACAACGCGAGGTAACGTCAAAGTATCGGCAGTCACTGCAGCCATAATCGGCCTTTCACATAGTAGTTGAAGGTTCAACTACTCCTGAGTTTAGCAGTTTGTTTCACCAATGCAAGGCGTGGACGTGAAGTGATTAGGGCTGCGCAGCGCCAGCAAACTCAGGCACCCAACGCTCAAACTCATCGCGAACACTGAATTCCGCTTCGAGTTGGCACAAGACACCAACGCTGCCCAACCACGTGCGGTGAATCAGTAAGTAGCTCGGTGGCAAATTGATCTTTAACCCAATGATCCAGTCTGGATTGCGCGGGTCACTGGTTTTGTTAAACAAGTCCCGCAACCATTCACGACTGTGCTTAAACACTTGCGTTGCAGCAGGAACAGTAAACGGAGCTAAGTAATCGAGCAACGATTGTGGATCAAGTTCAATTCCTGGTCGAATGAAACCTTCATCACGCAATCCCGCTAAGACTTCATCGGAGTTACCTAACATCGCTACATGCAACAATCTCCCCATCGCTGGTGGCAGACCATCAGGCAACTCTGCCGTTGACCCAAAGTCCAACACAGCAAGTCGTCCATCGGGCATCACTCGGAAGTTACCTGGATGCGGATCAGCATGCATCAAGCCCGAGATTGCTGGGCCAGAGAGCAAGAAGCGCAAATACAGTTGCCCATATTTGTTACGCTCTTGCGGCGTTCCCGTTTCAATGATTCGAGCAAGCGACTTACCTTCGACCCACTCGGTGATAACCACACCAGTTGATGCAGACAACACGTGGGGAATGAAGTAATCGGGATGTCCATCAAATGCGACCGCAAACTTGCGCTGCGCTTTTGATTCATGCATGTAGTCGAGTTCCTCGGCGACACGAAGTTTCAATTCTGCAACGATTGCTTTCACATCCATGCCAGGAAGGGCCGCGCCAAACATCCGTCCCATTCGTGCAAGCTGTGTCAGGTCAGCCATGATGGCACCCGCTGCACCTGGGTATTGGATCTTCACAGCAACGTCGCGGCCATCGTGCCACACAGCGCGATGTACTTGGCCGATTGATGCTGCGGCAGCTGGCTCATCGTCAAAGGCTAAGAATCGACTACGCCATTGTTCGCCTAGGTTTGCAACCATTTGTTTCTCGACACTGGCCGCCGACATTGGTGGAGCAGAATCCTGCAACTTAGTCAGCGACTCACGATACGGACCGGACATGTCCTCAGGCAAGGCTCCCTCAAAGACACTCAAAGCTTGGCCAAATTTCATCGCCCCACCCTTGAGATTTCCGAGCGTTCGAAAAATCTGTTCAGCGGTCTTCATTTGAGCTGCCGCAAGTAGTTCTGCAGAGTCACCGCCCAGCATGCCTTTACCCGCAGCCACTGCACGTCGACCTGCGTGAGCAACAGGAATTGCTGCTATCTGAGCAGTGCGCTTCGTGGAACTCGAGGAGATTTCGGCCATGCTTTATTGTGTTGCAGAGCGTGAAATCTCGCATCCGCTGCGGCCGGCCTTTGGTTGTGAGCCCAGTCACGCACAATGCGAGATGAGCAAATCACAGTTACCATAAGTATGTGATTGACCTTCCTAACATGATGCGTATGGCCGCAGATGCCTTTGAGGACTTCGAAAAGAAGTTACGTTCCCAGATGTCAGAAAATCGGGAACAAGGTGTTGACTCGCAAGGCCTAGTTGATGCTGTTGCCATTCTTGGTGCTGGCGGTGCTGCGCTTGCTATGGAACTGATCGACAAACTGCCTAAGCCTGGTCGAATCAGTAAATCATGCGACTGCGGTGGCGACTGCGGTTCCGATGGACCTACTGATATCACTATCAATCAAAGTAGCGCTGACATTGCAGCTGAAGTTGAAAAGGCTGCAAGTCGATTGGGGCTAGTTCAAGAAGTTGAACTAGCAGCATTACGCAAACGCGTGATTGAACTTGAAGAACAAGTCAAAGGTACGACTAGTTCGAACTAGCTCTTCATTGGGAATGCGCCAGCCAAAATTTCTTGTGAAACACCTGGAACAGGCTTACCCACAGCATGTCGATAAAGAACGGCACGCACGTAGCCACTGAGTGCATTTGTAATCACGATAATGGCCGTCAAAGCAACGACACCAAATAAGGCAATGACCGAACCTACCGCTGGCGAAAGTCCCGTACCAGACTGCGAACTGCTGATGGCAAGTCCAATGCCCCACACAATCGCGCCGATAGACGCTGCAACTGCTAGGAACACTTGAAAACCAAATCGTATGTTTGTGCGAGCAACACTTCCCCAACGTTGCGAAATTAATTGGCCAGAGCGTTTCACCGCAGCAAACGAATTAGTACCTTCAAAAATCACAATCGGTAAAACAAAGAATGTTGCAACAGCCCAGGCCATACCAGCAAGTGCAGATGCGATCTTAGAAAAAATTCCGCCACGTTCTGACAACGCGCGAAGGATCAAACCCACAGTTGTCGCAATTAAAGCCCACACCATGATTGGGCCAAGCTTCTTAGATGCAGCACTTAGCGAAGAACCAATTGTTGGATTGCCTCCATCAAGTCGCTGCATCGCTCCTGAAATGACGGCTGCTTGAAAGAACAGTGCAATTGTCGTGCTGACATACGCGACAAGCGCGGCCGTCATATAGGCAATTGGGTTGATGTTTGTAGTGCTTCCACTTGAGCTACTCGCTGCCATGCTAGTGAATGCACCTGCCACCCAGCCAATACCTGTAATGAGTCCAACAGCTATTGCAGAGAACACACCACCAAGAACTGGCAGGACCATTAACTCTTTGTCTTGCTTGAGCGCTGCCCAAGCAGCAGAAATCAGTTGCTTACCTGTTGTTGCCTTAGCCATAACACTTTCTCCACTGTTCTGCGACTTTAAGCGCGCGTCACCGCAACCGAATAGTCGCTTCACTTCACGCTATCACTAGTGACTAGGCTTAACGATGTGAATGACCGAATTGTATGGATCGACTGCGAAATGACCGGTCTCGATACTGTCAACGACCTTCTTGTCGAGATTTCCTGCGTGATTACAGACAGTGAGCTCAATGAAATTGGTGATGGATTCGAGATTGTCATCGAAGCGCCTACTGAAAAACTAATTTCAATGGACCCAGTGGTTGTCAATATGCATACCGAATCTGGACTACTCGATCTGATTCCAAATGGCGTGAGTTTACAAACTGCCGAACAAGCTTTGTTCGACTACATTACGAGCCACATCCCAGAAGCCAACAAAGCGCCACTTGCCGGAAGCAGCGTGCACTTTGACCGCATTTTCCTTGAGCGAGATATGCCACGCGTGAATGCGTACTTGCACTATCGCATTATCGACGTGTCGAGTTTGAAAGAAGTTGTTCGTCGCTGGTACCCACGGGTCTACTTTGCTAGCCCAACAAAAACAGGAAATCATCGCGCACTCGGCGACATCCGAGACTCCATTAGGGAACTGAAGTACTACCGCAATGTGATCTTTGTTGAACAGCCTGGACCTGATACCGCGAAGGCTCGCGAAGCCGCAGCAGCAGTCACAGCCAATTAGGGCAGCCTGCGCCTTCCTAATAGAATGGTCAGGCTCGCTTCGGTGAGCGTGGTGGGTGTAGTTCAGCTGGTAGAACACCTGGTTGTGGTCCAGGATGTCGCGGGTTCGAGTCCCGTCACTCACCCCAACAAAAAGGCCCGCTTTAGGCGGGTCTTTTTCATGCCGTTGATTCATGTTTCAGTGAGTTTGAAACGAGTGCTATTTCTTACTGTGCTGGCGAATACTTCGTGGCCGAGCCATTGCGAGCAAACCCCAACAATGTCAATCCGAACTCTCGAGCTGTTTCCACAGCTAACGATGTCGGTGCCGAGACTGCAACCACTGCCCCAATACCTGCCGACACTGCCTTTTGAATAATTTCGTAGCCACCACGACCCGAGATCGCAAGCGCGTAGCCAGTCAGTGGCAGCAAGTCGTGCATCAAGGCATAACCAACAATTTTGTCAACGGCATTGTGACGACCGACATCTTCGCGCACAACGACGAGATTGCCAGCGGGATCAAAAAGGCCAGCAGCATGCAAGCCACCAGTCTTGTCAAAAACTTTTTGCTTGGGTCGCATCTGATCAGGTAGCAAGGCAAGTTGCTCATCTGTGAACAATGTTGGAACCACATTGCCACAACCACGATGTCGCAGATCATCAATCTGCGTTGAGCCACACACACCACAAGCGCTCGACATAGTGAAACGTCGATCCATAGTGCGTTCAATGGCCGGAGCTTCATCGCGCACGCGAGCCACGATGACATTCTCTTGCTCCCGCAACGTTAATGTTTTGTCCTTGCAGGTAGTGATGCCAATCAAGTCCTCGCGACTGCGGAGCAAACCTTCAGACCATAAGAAACCAGCACCCAGTTCAATGTCATGACCAGGTGTTCGCATTGTGATTGCTAGTTGTCGCGCAGGCTCGCTGGATTCAACACGAATTTCCAGTGGCTCTTCGCCAACTACATAATCTTCAACAGTTCCTGGCTTACCCGTTTTCGAGACCCGGATTCTCGTTGCTGCGGATACTGGCTGATCGCTAGTCACTCGACACCTGATCTGCGGGGACCCAATCATTTAATGCCGAGCGCACGATTGCAAGCAGCTCATTAATGTCACGGTCACTCGATGCAGCCGCATACCCAATCAGAAAGGTGGTCAGCGGCGCAGCTTTGCGTTCCACTCCATGAGCAACATCTCGAGTGAGCTCTAACACGTCATTCTCAGGCACGACGTCCACATCAACGCCTAGAGCGTTAGCCACTTGCTGCAACCACATCTGTGTCATTAGTGCTCCTTGGTCGTGAACTAACTCAGCAACGTCTTGCCAAGTATCAACATCTCGTACATCACTTACCGTAACGCCCACCATGTCCCGAGTCGAGAGTAGTCGCAGCGGCGAGACTCCTACACCAAGGCTTGGCTCAAGTAATTCACGCAAAACTGCACTTGAAACACATGCACATAGTGGTTGCCCAGTTCCATCGGCTCGAATTGCCCAGGCACCGTCCCTCCCGATTGCTGCAGCACAAATTCGCGCCACGTCCGTGGCATCTAACCGCTGGTCAGCGGCCGTAATAAATACATAGTCGCTAGTGACTTGCGAAAGACCGGTCCACAGGCCAACACCAGGTCCACCGTCAGCGACGTGATCACTTAACCACATCACATCACGATCAATCACTCGTTTTGGACCGATAACAATGACTCGGCCAGGACACGCGTCAATCACATCAACCAGCAATGCGTTTCCCGATGACCCAAGTGGCAACATCGGCTTATCAATACCGCCAAGTCGGCGAGCTTGACCGCCGGCCACAACAATGGAATCTGGTTGCATACTCCCTAGCCTTGCACATGTCTGACCACCGCTAGATTGAACAGTATGACCAATGATTCAGGCCAAAACGTGGCTTGGGATACGGCGCGCGAACTCGCTTTCGAGCACGCACCCTTTGGTCAGGTTCAGCAGGTTGAACTCACTCAGGCGATCGGTCGCACCCTTGCACTCTTCTTGGTTGCACAGTCAGATTTGCCGCCCGCACCAACCGCCATGATGGATGGATATGCAGTCAGAGGTGTGGCGCCATGGACCATCATTGGCGAAGTGCGTGCCGGACAATACGTCTCTGAAATCACCGAAGGTTCTGCACTGCGAGTGAGCACTGGTGCTCACATTCCACCATCGTGCGAAATGGTGATCGCCCAAGAGCATGCCCACCTCGATGGCAACGTGATCACTGGTTACGTCAATGATTCAGATCGCAACAATATTCGAGTTCCCGGTGATGAAGCCCACGCAGGAGAACTGATTGCCACTGCTGGAACCTATATCACTCCAGTGATCGCAGGGTTGGCTCACACTGCCGGGTACGACACAGTTGCCACTTATGAAGCACCACACGTCGACATCTTTGTCACAGGCGATGAGCTCATCGAATCAGGGCCATCACGCCCGGGTGCAATTCGCGATTCCCTCTCGGTGCAAATTCCAGTCTGGGTTTCTCACTCGGGTGCCCACATGAATGCCATTGCTCGCACTGCCGACTCACTGGAGGCCATGCTTGCAGCCTTGACTCAATCTGATTGCGCAATCATCCTGACAACAGGTGGAACTGCCCATGGTCCGCATGACTACGTGCGACCAGCACTTACCCAACTTCACGCACGACTGATTGTTGACGAAGTCAACACTCGGCCAGGGCATCCCGCAGTCCTGGCACAATTGCCCAGCGGACAATTTGTCGCGAGTTTGCCTGGTAATCCGTTAGCTGCCTGCGTCTCGTTTTTGACGCTGGTTGATCCAATGATTCGTAAAATGACCGGGCGTTCACTCACTAGCCTTGTTGATTGCATGATGGACAGCACAAATGACACGGCTAAGACTCGGATCATTCCAGTAACCGTTGATGCGGGAATTGCTACACCAACTGAATATCGTGGGTCTGCGATGTTACGTGGTTTAAGTGTTGCTCATGCACTCGCTGTTGTTGCACCACATTCACGGCAGGCTCGATTAATTGCCTTACCGTGGCAGCAACAATAAATCAATTTAGGCTTTGGCCTGCGCGTGCAGATCATCTACGGCCCGCAGAAAGTGCTCGCTGAAATCATCTCGGTGTGCGTTCACATAGTCATACAGTTGCCCACGCATCGCTGGGGCCCAAAAACTTTCTAGGTGAGCAGCGAGCTTTGTGTGCAAGTTGTCATGATCTGGCAAATTCTTTTCAATTTGTAACGCCATGTAAACCAGCTTGTTCACATCCACAGTTACGCCTTCATCAAGACATCGTCCAGAGTTGATCCATTCGACACACTCGAATCGGCTGGACGAATCTCTACCGCAGTCACCTTGTACTCAGGACAGTTAGTTGCCCAGTCGGAATAGTCCGTTGTGATGATGTTTGCACCGCTGGTTGCATGATGGAACGTCGTATACACAACACCTGCTGGAACTCGATCAGAAATCTTAGCCCGCAAAATAGTTTCGCCGATACGACTTGTCACAGCAACTTGTTGGTCGTTCTGAATACCGCGCATCAATGCGTCGGCTTCGTGGATCTCCAAATAATCCTCAGAATGCCATGTTGAGTTGTCTGTGCGGCGAGTTTGAGCACCCACGTTGTATTGACTCAAAATTCGACCTGTCGTCAACAACAGCGGGAATTTGCGAGTTGACCGTTCATCTGTTGGCACAAACGGTGTCTCTAGGAACTGACCCTTGCCACGCACAAACGCATCAACGTGCATGATCGGTGTGCCTGTTGGCGCTGCTTCGTTACATGGCCATTGCACACTTCCCACACGGTCAAGCATTTCAAAACTCACATTGGCAAACGTTGGGGTGATCTTGGCAATCTCGTCCATGATTTCGCTGGCCTTGTTGTAATGCATTGGGTAACCCATCGCCTGCGACAAGTCGCACACAATTTCCCATTCGCTCTTGCCGGTCTTTGACGCCATGACAGGACGCACTCGATTGATGCGGCGCTCTGCGTTAGTAAACGTTCCATCCTTTTCTAGGAACGAAGTACCTGGTAAGAACACGTGTGCGAAGGCTGACGTTTCATTAAGGAACAAATCCTGAACAACAACTAAGTCCATAGAACGAAGTGCTTGTTCCACATGCTTGGTGTTGGGGTCAGACTGCGCCAGGTCTTCACCTTGAATGAAGATGCCACGGAATTCACCAGAAATTGCGGCGTCAAGCATGTTCGGAATACGTAGGCCAGGATCTGGCAACAACTTCACATCCCACAACATTTCAAACTGTTCACGTACCGCAATGTCAGACACGTGTCGATAACCCGACAATTCATGAGGGAATGAACCCATGTCGCAGGCACCCTGCACATTGTTTTGACCGCGCAGTGGATTTACACCTACGCCGTCGCGACCGATGTTGCCAGTAGCCATAGCAAGATTTGCCATACCCATAACCATGGTTGAACCCTGGCTGTGCTCAGTGACACCCAGTCCGTAGTAAATCGCAGCATTCGGAGCTTGCGCATACAACCGAGCCGCCGCACGAATCTGATCGGCTGGAACACCAGACTGAGCTTCAACAACTTCAGGACTGTTCTCGGGGCGTTCGATAAATGCACGCCAAGTACGGAATGCTTCGGTGTCACAACGTTCGGCAACATAGTTTTCGTCGATTAAACCTTCGGTGGCAATGACGTGAGCCATCGCGTTGACCACAGCAACGTTTGTGCCTGGTTGAAGTTGCAGATGGTATTCCGCCTCTATGTGTGCTGACTTCACTAAATCAATCCGACGTGGGTCCACCACGATGAGTTGCGCACCTTGACGCAGGCGACGCTTCATGCGGGATGCAAACACTGGATGCGCATCGGTTGGGTTAGCACCAATCAACAGAATCAAGTCAGCCTTCGCAACCGACTTAAAGTTTTGCGTACCAGCTGATGTGCCAAAAGTATTTTTCAGACCGTACCCAGTTGGAGAATGACACACTCGGGCACATGTGTCGACATTGTTATTACCAAAAGCGGTTCGAATCATTTTCTGAACCACGAAGATTTCCTCGTTAGTGCAACGTGATGACGTCACACCGCCAATTGCATTATCGCCATAGCGAGCCTGAATGTCCTTAAACTTCTCGGCAGCAAATGAAATAGCAGTCTCCCAAGAAACGACTTTCCATTCGTCATCAATCGAGTCACGCACCATTGGCGTAGTCACGCGATCGCTATGTGATGCATAGCCCCAGGCGAAACGACCCTTGACGCATGAGTGGCCTTCGTTGGCTCCACCCGTTTTTGCTGGCACCATGCGCACAAGTTCATCGCCACGAAGTTCGGCGTTAAATGAGCAACCAACACCGCAGTAAGCACACGTGGTCTGAACGGTGCGCGTCGGCAGACCTAAATTAACAACTGATACTTCTTGCAGTGTTGCAGTGGGACACGCTTGCACACATGCACCACACGACACACACTCGCTGGACAAGAAGTTCACGCCACCAGGGCTGACCTTGGAATTGAATCCACGCCCTTCAATGGTGAGAGCTAGCGTCCCTTGAATTTCATCACACGCACGTACACACCGATTACAGACGATGCATTTGCTGCCATCAAATTCAAAATAAGGATTTGAAGTATCTTTTGGCTCTTTTAAGTGATTGTGACCGTCATAGCCATAGCGCACGTCACGCAGGCCAACAACACCAGCCATATCTTGCAATTCGCAGTCACCGTTAGCCGGACATGTTAAACAATCCAGCGGATGATCCGAGATGTACAACTCCATGACACTGCGGCGAAGTTTGGCAACCTTTGTGGTTTGAGTACGAACAACCATGCCATCTTCAACGGGAGTAGTACATGACGCAGGAGTTCCTTTGCGCCCATCAATTTCGACAACGCACATGCGGCATGAGCCAAAAGGCTCGAGTGAATCAGTGGCACATAACTTTGGGATCGCGCAGCCTTGTTCACCAGCAGCACGCATCACCGATGTACCAGCAGCGACCTCACGAGTGATGCCATCAATCGTGACACTGACCATATCGGTTGAGGTACTCGCCGGTGTTCCGTAATCAGGTTCACCAATTCCCGAGCGCACGTACTTCAGGTTTTCAGATAACGCTGTCATCGAGTTCCTCCACTTATGCCAAAATCTACGGGAAATAACTTCAAAGCACTACGTACTGGAAGTGGCGTCAGGCCACCCATTGCACATAAGGACCCATCCGCCATGACCTCACAGAGGTCTTCAAGCAATTCCAGGTTCTTTGACTGGTCAATTCCAGCAACAATGCGGTCGATGACTTCAACTCCGCGGGTTGAACCAATTCGACAAGGCGTGCACTTACCGCACGATTCTTCAGCACAGAACTCCATGGCAAAGCGCGCTTGTTGAGCCATGTTTACTGTGTCATCAAATACAACGACTCCACCGTGACCGAGCATTCCGCCCGCTGCTGCAAGCGACTCGTAGGCCATGGGCACATCCCATGCGTCTTTACCCAGATACGCACCTAATGGACCGCCAACTTGGACAGTCTTTACTGGACGGCCACTACGGGTTCCGCCACCAAAATCGTCAACGAGCTCACCGAGAGTAATTCCAAACGCAGTCTCGACAATTCCCCCT
>Ga0194055_10003786_pt1 | contig 11554 bp, 14 predicted proteins | sample SepL449m_MetaG_FD_155482 | JGI IMG/M metagenome (GOLD analysis project Ga0194055, IMG submission 155482) | Anoxic zone freshwater microbial communities from boreal shield lake in IISD Experimental Lakes Area, Ontario, Canada - Sep2016-L442-9m | ecosystem: Environmental > Aquatic > Freshwater >... | reverse complement strand
CGGCGTACCGGCGCGAGCGCTTGCCCAGTCCGAAGGCGGAGCCGTCCATCACCAGCCCCATGGCCTCCGCGAAGTCGCCGCCACCGTCACCGATCATCACGATCTTTCCGGTCGCGCCCTGCGCCTCGCCCCAGGCGCCCATGACCCAGGCGTCGTTCACGCCGATGCACGCCACGGTGTCGACGCCCTTGGCCTTGAGGTCGTCGAAATTGCGCACGTAGCCGGGCAGGTGCACCTTCGAGCAGCCGGGGGTGAACGCACCCGGGACCGCGAACAGTACGACGGTCCCCGTACCGAGCAGCTCAGCGCTCCTCACGGCCTGCGGGGTGCCTTCGGCGTCGAGCACTCGGACCTCGACGTCGGGGATGGGGTCTCCGACCTGGACAGGCATGGCTTCTCCTGGGTTACTGGGAACGATTTCAGTGGGGCAGTGTACGACACGGAACGGGGCGACCGGGTCACCGGAGCGGTGAGAACGTGGCCCCCGTGGCGAAGCGCCGCCGGCCCCGGGCACCGAGGCGCTCCCGCAGTGCGATCCACTCCCGCACGCGGGGGTCCCCGACGGCGGCGTTGCGGGCGCGTTCCCAGGCAGCCCAGTCGGCGCAGGAGAGGACCACCGTCACGGTGACCGGCTCGCCGAGCCCCGACGGCGTCCTCCAGCAGGCCACGAACCCGAGCTCGCGCTCCAGCGCACCCGCCAAGAAGTGCTCCTCGAAGCCGGCCAGGTACTCGTCGACCACGGAGTCGTCCAGGTCGGCGGTTTCGATCATAAAGATCATTCGTGGCCCCGCTCGACGGCGTATCGGAGCTCGATCCGCTGCGAGAACGGCGAGCCGGCGAACCGCTCGGCGTCGCGTGCCGCGAAGGCCTCGAGCGCGCTGACCTCGGCGAACGCCTGCTCCCACACGTGGGTCCAGCCATCCGGGTACCAGGTCAGACCCATCGTGTTCGGGGCCACCACCGAGCCCACCAGCCCCGCACCGCGCTCACCCTCCAAGGCCACGAGGGCGTCAGGCACTCGGGCCGGGTCCGCCGCTCCCGACGCCTGCAGCAAGACGATCCGTCGCCAGGCGGCGTCGGCCACGACCGCGGCACCCTCCAGGTCGTACCCGAACAGGCCACACCGCAACTCCCGACGCGACGCCGTGAGGCACTCGGGGGACTCGGGCAGGAGGAACCGGTCGAGGACGCAGATGTGGTAGGGGTGGTGCATGTAGCGGTCGTACGCCGCGGGCGAGTCGTAGGCGTGCTCCCACACCAGGTCCACCGGCACGGCGGAGGTGTTGCGACCGACCGCGGACGCGAGGACTTCGGGGAGGTACCGCCCGGTGCGCACCAGGACCCCCGCCAGCTCGTCGATCTCGTCCGGGGTCACTCGGGGCTTGAAGGAGTAGGCCTCGAAGCGCCGGAGCATCGTCAGTCGCGCTCGGGGGCCACGGCGTCGAACGAGTCGAAACCGTGCGGCAGGTAGGTACCCACCACCATGTTCTCGTGGAGGCCGAACCCGACCTCGCCGGTGTCCAACTCGAAGCGCGCCAGCGTCTCGTTGAGGCCGGACCACTGGGCCCGGGCCTCCGCCGTGCTCAGGTCGAAGGTCAGGCCTTCGACCTTCAGCGGCCCCTGGTAGAAGCCGTGCCCCCATCCGTCGTGGGGCATGTAGCCCGTGCCGGCCTTCAGGTAGACCGTCCGGAGCGGCGTACTGGTGATCGTGCGTCGGCCGGTCGGCCCGTCGAGGGTCAGGACCGCGCGCTCGATCTCCCGCGTCCCCGGGACGTAGGTGATGTCGATGTCCGGGCGTCCGAGGTGTTCGTCGGGCCGACCGGAGCCGTCGTTCCAGACCAGCACCGACTCCTCCTGGATCCTCGTGCCGTCGAAGAGCTCGTCGAACTGGACCTTCACGACGAAGTCGTCGAACTGCATGGGCAGCCACTGGTGGAAGAAGCCGTGCGTTCCGGAGAGGAAGGCCTTGGCCCGGATACCCGGCGGCTCGGCTTCGCCCACGGGCCGCACGCCCCAGGAACGGTCACGGGCGCCCTTCCAGGCGTCGGGGGTCACGACGTGGGTCATCCCCCCCACCTCGAGTGCGCCCTCCCAGGTCCCGACCTGCGCGTACCGCGAGACGTCGGACGTGATTCGACCGTGCTCGCGCCGGAAGGTCTTGGGCTCCTCGATGGCGCGCACGGTGCCCGTGAAGGTGAGGTCGAAGGCCACGCCCCATACGTTGGGCTCACAGACCACCCGGAGCCGACGCAGCCCCTCGACGACCTCGACCCGCAACGGCCCGACCGAGGTGTCGAAGCGGTCGTGTCCGAGTTCGCGCGATGCCCGCACCACGGTGTGCTGGTCGCCGTGGGAGATCGAGACGAAGGCGTCGGTCACCCCGAGGTTCGGGTATTGCCCGAGCCCGGCGATCAGGAAGAGTTCGTCGCTGCTCGGGTGGCAGTTGAAGTAATAGCGGTCGTAGAAGTTCCGGTCCGAAGTCGCGACGTGGTCGACCGTCTCGCTCGTCTGGTGGGCCAGGAACTCGTCCATGGGGCTGATCGGCATGACCCCACCGTGCTGGACGGGCGCAACGTCGTCAAGTCGCGGGGCTCACCACGCCACGGGGAGCCGCTGGGGACCACGCAGCAGGAGCGAGTCGCGCCACTCGAACTCGCCCGTGGCGGGACGCAACCCAGGAAGGCGGTCGAGGAGGGTCCGCAGGCCGACCTGGGTCTCGATCCGGGCCAGCGCCGCTCCGAGGCAGTAGTACGCGCCGAACGAGAACGCGAGGTGGCTGGTGACGTCGCGCCCGAGGTCGAGCCGGTCGGGGTCGGGGTAGCGGGCGGGGTCCCGGTTGATCGCGCCCAGGAAGATGTAGATCATCCCCCGCTCCGGGATCACGTGGTCCCCGATGGTCATGCCGTCGAGGACCACCCGATGGTTGGTCTGCACCGAGGCGTCGTAGCGGAGGCACTCCTCGACCGCGTTCTTCGTCAGATCCGGGCGGTCGCGGAGGAGCGCCAACTGGTCGGGGTGCCGGAACAGGGCCACCTCCGCGTTGCCCAGGAGGTCCTGGGTCGTCTCGTGGCCCGCCTGGAGGAGCAGGATGCAGTTGGCGACGAGTTCCCGGCGGCTGAGGCGGTCGCCGGCGGCCTCGGCTGCGAGCAACGCCGAGACCAGATCATCGCCGGGCGCGGCCGAGCGCTCTTCGGCCAGCGCCCCGAAGTACTCCTCGAACCCGCGGGCGGCGGCGTCGCCACGGGCCGACACCTCCGGGGTGACCATCTTCTCGCCGGCGCGGGCGAAGTCCCAGGCGAGGGTCTTGATGTGGGGGAAGTCGGATTCACGGACCCCGAGGATGTGGGCGATGACCCGGAACGGGATCTCGTAGTTGTAGCGAGCGACGAGGTCGACCGCGCCGTCGTGCTCGAAGCCGTCGATGAGCTCGTTCGCCACGCGTTCGGCGATGGGTTGCCACCGCCCGATCGCGCGCGGGGTGAAGGCGGACTTCACGAGGTTCCGGACCCGCTGGTGGGGCTCCGGCTCCGACCAGAGCATCACGTCGCGCATCACCCCGGTGAACGACCCGTCACCGTGCGTGAAGGCCTGCTCCACGACCAGGGGGTTGTTGACGACCCTCGGATTGCGGAAGATCTCGTCGGTCTCGGCGTAGCGCGTGAACGTCCACGCGCCACCGAACGTCTCGGGGCGGTTCCGGTGGACCGGAGCGACCTCGCGCAGCCGCCGCAGGAGCGGATACATCTCCCCCCGCCGGTCGCGGTCGAGCAGCCAGGCGAAGATCTCGTCGGGGTCGTCGGGCAGACCGGTGGGTTGCCAGTTGACCGGCTCGAGACTCGCCGGAATCCCCGGGGCACGCGTGATCTCGGTCATGGTGTCCTTCCTGGTCCTGCGAACGGTCAACCGACCGCGGCCCGGAAGGCCGCCACCGTCGCGCCGAGGAGATCGTCGACCTCGGCGCGTGAGCGCGTGAACGACAGGGTGACCCGCACGTCGGTGACCCCGGCCTCGACCAGCGCGGGCACCCCGGCCATCGACGCCTCCAGGTCGAGGGCGCCGGCGTCGGTGCGGACCATGGCCAGGTTCCCGACCACACCGATGTCCGAAGGGTCCCGTCCCAACTCGGTCAGCGCGGCGCGCATGCGGCCGATGCCGCCGGCGACCTCGGCCGCGTCGTCGCCCCACGGGATCCAGCCGGAGCCGAAACGGGCCAGCCGCTCCATCGACCGGCGGTTGACCGTGCCGCTCACCCACACGGGCACCCCACCGGGCGCCAGGGGCTTGGGCATCATGTGGATCCGTTCGAACGTGAGGCCGTGGCCGCTGTAGGAGGCCGTCGGCTCCCGCCAGAGGAGTTGGCACACCTCCATCGTGTGGTCGAGGAGCGCCCCGCGACCGTCGTAGGAGAGGCCCGCCGCCTCGTACTCCTCCCGCTGCCACCCGACGCCGATCCCGAGGTCGATCCGGCCACCCGACAGGACGTCGAGGGTGGCCAACTCCTTGGCGAGGGTCACCGGCCGCCGCAGCGCCGCGATGAGGATGTTCGTGCCGAAGCGCACCCGGCTGGTCCGACCGGCGAGGAACGTGATCGCGGTCAGGGGGTCGAGCCAGTGGCCGTCGGGCCCGGTGGGCTGCTTGCCGCCCTTGGCTCCGCCCTTCTTCGGGTCGGCGTAGGCCTCGAGGTCCTCGCCGAACACCACGTGGTCGGACACGACGACCCGGTCGATGCCTGCAGCATCGGCGGCGTCGGCCCACATCACGAAGTGGTCCCACCCGCCGGGGTCGTCGGCGGAGAAGTTCCGGAGCATGGTCGAGCACTGGATCGGAGTCATGGCACCATCATGGCTGATCGGGAGGCGGCATGGGGCTGGACGGACGGGTGGTGATCGTCACCGGCGCCGGACGCGGCCTCGGGCGCGAGCACGCCCTGCTGCTCGCGTCCCTCGGCGCACGCGTGGTGGCCAACGATCGCGGCGCCTCGGTCGCGGGCCTGGGCTCCGACCCGGCACCGGCCGAGCGGGTGGTCGAGGAGATCCGCAGCCGCGGCGGGTCCGCCCTGGCGAGCACCCACGACGTGGCCGACTGGGCCGACGCCCGGCGCCTGGTGTCGTGCGCGGTCGAGACCTACGGCCGCCTCGACGGCCTCGTCAACAACGCCGGGATCCTGCGCGACCGGCGGATCTGGGAGATGGAGGAGAGCGAGTTCGACGACGTGGTCCGCACCGACCTCAAGGGGCACGTGGCTCCGACCCGTTGGGCGAGCGACTACTGGCGCGACCGGGCGATCGCCGACGGACCGCAGGACGCGGCCGTGGTGCACACGTCGTCGCACTCCGGTCTCCTCGGCGTGGCCGGCCAGTCCAACTACGGCGCGGCGAAGGCCGGGGTCGCGGCGTTCGGCCTGATCGTGGCCGACGAACTCTCCGAATTCGGCGTCCGCTCGAACGTCATCGTGCCCGGCGCGCGCACCCGGATGGGAGCGGCGTTCCGGGCGCGCGACCCGGAGCGGCCCGACCCGTCCACCCTGGCCCCGGTTCCGACCGATCCGGAGGCCTTCGACGCCTGGGACCCCGCCCACGTCTCGCCGCTGGTCGCCCACCTCGTGGACCCGGAGTGCGACCTGCACGGTCAGGTCCTCCTGGTGGCCGGTCGGACCCTCCGCCGGGTCACGACCTGGGGGCTCGGACCGCCACTCGTCGGCGAGGATCGCTGGACGGTCGCCGGCCTGGCCGAGGGTCTGCGCGACCTGGTGCCCGCGTCCGACCGGGTCCGTCGCGTTCCGCCGTCGCCGTTCTGATCGACGGCGCTCAGGAGCCTCCGGTGACCCGCTCCGCGGCCACGGCGCTGCGGTTGATCTTGCCGGCGTCGCTGCGCGGGAGGCGGTCGACGAACTCGTACGCCTTGGGCACCTTGTACGGAGTCAGACGGGCCCGCACGAAGGCGTCGAGCTCCTCCGACGACGGCGGTGCGGCGGGGTCGACCGCCTCCACCACCGCGTGCACCCGTCGACCCCATTCGGGGTCGGGCAGGCCGATCACGACCACGTCGTGGACGCCGGGGTGCTCGGAGAGCGCCGCCTCCACCTCGGCCGGGAACACGTTGGCCCCGCCGCTGACGATCAGGTCCACCCGCCGGTCGGCGATGTAGAGGAAGTCGTCGGCGTCGAGCCGGCCCAGGTCGCCGATGCTGGTGAAGCCGTCGGGCGTGCGCCTCGGGGGCGCCGCGCCCACGTACTCGAACGACGGCCCCGGGTTGTCGGGCTGGCGCATGTAGATCTCGCCGATCTCTCCGAGCGGCAGCTCACGTCCGTCGTCGTCGAGGATCCGGATCTCGGTCTTGTAGGCACGTCCGGCACTGCCCCGATGGGTCCGCCACTCGGCCCCGCTCATCAACGCCAGCCCGACGCGTTCCGACGAGCCGTAGGTCATGAAGAAGTGCTCGTCGCCGACGAGGTCGAGCCAGGCCTCGACGACCCAGTCGGGGCAGGCCGCGCCCCCCTGCATCACGTAGACGACGGCGGAGAGGTCACGGTCGCGCACCCCCTCGACCCGGGCCATGCGCCCGAGCATGGTGGGGACCGCCGTGAAGCACGCGATCCGGTGCGCCTCGAGCAGGTCGACGGCGTGGGAGGCCTCGAACTTCTCCATGAGCACCACGGTGTCGCCGTTGCACAACGCACCCTGGAGGTGCGAGAAGCCGTTCGTGTGGTAGAGCGGCGCGGGGATCAACTGGGCCAGCCGGTCCGGGAGGTCGAGGTACAGGCTGGGCATCGGCACCTGGGCACCGGCCGCCCAGGTGCCCGGCAACGGGTTCACGATCACCTTCGGGTTCCCCGTCGAGCCGCTCGAGGGGATGGCCACGAACGGATGGGGCACGCGATCGGGCAGGGGTCGGTCGGGGAGCGACGTCGTGTCCCGGATCGCGTCGAGGCTCAGCGACGGGACTGCCGTGTCCTCGTGATCACCGACGGCGAGCACCGACTGCGAGGTGGCGAGGAGTCGGTCTCGCTCCCACACCGGGAGGTCGGACCGCATCGGCATCACGCCGGCTCCCACCTTCCACGTTCCGAACGACGCGTAGACGTGCTCCGGCGAGTTCGCCAGCCCGACCGCCACGAAGGACCCGGGCCCGACCCCGCGGTCCGCCAAGGACCGGGCGACCTGATTGGCGCGGCGCTCGAGCTCGCTCCAGGTGACCACGACCTCGGCCCCGCGGCGCGGCGCGAACACGATCGCGGGCTCGTCGGGCCGCAGCGCGGCCAGATCGGTCAGGCGCGCCCCGAACGAGATCGGTGCTCCGATCGCTGGCGTCGTCACGGTCCCCCCGCGCCATCGCGTTCCCCCGGCCGCACGACCGGACCTCCGACGATAACCTGAGCGTCATGACCATGCGAGCCGTCTCCCACATCGCCGTCGGTGTCCGCGACATGGACGTGGCCCTCGGCTTCTACCGCGATGTGCTGGGCCTGCGCGTCACGGCCGACAAGGTCGAGGAGTTCCCGCAAGCACCCGGGCTCCCTCCGGCGCAACGGCGGGCCTGCTACCTCCGGTGGGTCGACGGCCCGCACGCCAGTTTCATCGTCCTCGACCAGCAGATCACCAACGCGATCGAGGGGTCGCCGGCGAAGCTCTTCCAGATGGGGGTGCACCACTTCGCGTTCTGGGTCGACGACCTCGACACCATGATGGAACGCGTGCGCGCCGCCGGGATCACCGTCCTGATGGGCAACGACGGCGGCCCCGGCGCCGACACCGTCATGTACGGCGAGCCGCCCGGGGGACGGGTCAAGAGCGTGTTCCTGCGCGACCCCGAGGGCAATTTCGTCCAGCTCGACCAGCGCGCCTGACCCACCCGCCGCGCTCGGCTTCAGGCCAGACCGCGAGCCACCTTCGAGAACGGGGCGGCCACCTCGTCGACCACCTGCACGGTGGCGGCGGTGGCCACGAGTCCTTCCTCGTCGAGGATCGACGCCACCGAGTACCCGATGCCGTCGCCCGCGACGTGGGCGACCGCATCCACGGCCAGCCACTCGCCCCGGGCCTCACGCAGCATCTGCACACTCACGTCGGCGTTGATCGACGACCACCGGTCGATCTCCAGGAAGTTCCCCGTGCCGCTCGCGAAGTCCGCGAGCGCCGCCAGTCGCACGAAGGGCGTGACGGGGACGCCGAGCACGACCGGCAGGACGAGGCGGAACCAGGTGACGGCGGGGGTGCCGAGACCGACCCCACCGAGGACCCGGTCCATCTCGATCGCCCGGATGAACCCCGGGACGGGAAGGCCGGCCTGCGCCAGCAGGGACTCTCCGCCGCCGATCGGGCCCCGTGGCGGCCGGCGGACCTCGGGACGCAACGGATGGTCGACCGCCGGCGCGCTCTCCCCCACCCGCACGCGCAGCGCCGAGGCCCGGGCCACTTCGATCCCGTCGTGGAGCAGCGCCGCCTCGACCACCTGGACCCGCTTGCCTTCGCGGACCACGCGGCCGGCGGTCGTCAACGGAGCGACCGGGACGGTCCGCATGAGGTCGACGGTCAGCCGGCCGGCCCGCATCGGCACCAGGGTGGGCACCTCCTCGACCGTGTGGGCGAGCAGAGCGCTCACCGGCCCGCCGTGCTGGAACTCGGGGTTCCACGGGCCTTCCGTGTACGGCGTGGCGACGTAGCGCCCGGCATCACGGACGAACAATGCCTCACCCGGTTCGGTCATGTCCCGAGCCTGGCCGAACCCTTCCGGGTGGGCCAAATCGCCGGGGAGGGTGTCGTCGGTACGATCCGTGCGTGGACCTGCGGCTCGACGCCCCCACCCGGATCCGCTCGCCGCTCGTCGGGTCGGAACTCTTCGGTCTCGACGCACTCGCCGAGGCCGCCGACCAGTTGCCGTGGGAGGCCGTCGAGCATCACCGGTCGATCGGGCTCCCACCGCTCCTCCCCGACGGCGCGGTCGACCGCGTCGACGCCGACGCCGGCGACGTGGTCCGCCACATTGCCGGGAACGGCTCCTGGGTCATGCTCACCCGCCTGGCCGCCCTCCCCGGCTACCGGGAGGTGGCCCTGCGGCTCGCGGGTCCGCTCCAGCTCGCCGTCCGGGCCGCAGGGGAACGACCCGAGAGGCTCGACCTCATCGCCTTCGTCGCCTCCCCCACGTCCGACGTCCCCTTCCATCTGGATCGGGCCCACCACGTGCTGGCCCAGGTCACCGGGCACAAGACGCTGCTGGTCGGCTGGTACGACGATCCCGCCGAACGGAGCCGCCAGGTGGGCCGGGCGTTCGCGCCGGACCGCACCAACCCCGATCGCCTCCCCGACCGGGTCGAGCGCTTCGCCCTCGCGCCGGGAGACGCCGTCGTGCTGCCTGCCCTGACGTTCCACGCCGTGGAGGGCGGGCCCGACGTGTCGGTGGCCCTGACCGCCACCGTCGTCACCGACGTCACCAGCGCCGCGGTCCGGAGCTTCCAGGACGGCACCCGAGGTCCCTGAGATCCGGGAAGCAGTTTCCGCATCCCGTCCTGGCGTACCGGGCTAGCCTTGGGCGGACCCGATCGTGGAGGTCGCATGGAAACGCAGTCCCAGCAGGTTCGACGCCCCTACGAGGCCCCGGCGGTCACCGCCCGCACCGCGGTGGCCAGCAGCCTGATCGGCGTAGCGTCGGGCGGGCCGTCCGATCCGCTCGAGTGCCTCGTCGTGCAACGTCCGCCCAAGCCGTGAGCCGAGACGCCGTGAACCCATCGACCGACCCATCCCTGGACTCCGTGGAAGCCCACGGCGGCACCCGCGTCGCATACGAGGCGCCGGCGGTCCGACGCCGCCAGGCCGTCGACGTCGGCCTCATCGGTGGGTCCGTCTCCGACCCGGCGCCGGCGCCGCTGTGGTCCACGACCCCGAAGCCCTGAGCGCCCGACTCCCGGTCAGGTGAGCCGGAACCCCGGGTAGCCGCTCGCTGCGACCTCCCGACAGCGCTCCACGTAGGCGGGCCACCCCGGCAGGGGCATGAACACGCGCGGTTTCCCCGGAACGTTCGCGCCCAGGTACCACGAGTTGCACGACGGGAAGATCGTGTACGACGCGATCAGGTTCACGTGGGCCACCCACGCCTCCGCCGCGTCGAGCTCGGCCTCCATGGTGGCGGTGCCGTGGTGCCGGGCCATGACCAGCGCGTCCGCGATCCACTCGACGTGCTGCTCGATGGCCATGAACATGTTGGTCAGCACCGACGGGCTCCCCGGCCCCGTGAGGACGAAGAGGTTGGGGAAGCCCGGAACTCCGAGGCCCAGGTAGTTCAGCGGGCCTGCACCCCAGACGTCGCCCAGGGGCCGGCCACCGCGTCCGCGGAGGTCGACCTTGAGCACGGATCCCGTCATGGCATCGAATCCGGTCGCCAGGACGATCACGTCGGCGGCGTACTCGCGACCGCCCGTGACGAGCCCACGCTCGCTCACCCGCTCGAGGGGCGCCGCACTGACGTCGACCAGGCCGACGTGAGGGAGGTTGAAGGCTTCGTAGTACCCACTCTCGAGGCAGATCCGCTTGCACCCGAACAACTGCGTCGGGCAGAGCAGTTCGGCCGTGGCGGGGTCGTGCACCACCTCGCGGATCTTCTCCCGCACGAAGTCGGCGACGTAGTCGTTGGCCGCCGGATCGAGGATCTGGTCGGTGAACACGGAGAGGAGCGCGAAACCCCCGACCTCCCAGGCCCGTTCCAACTCGGCCCGGCGCTGCTCCCCCGTCAGGGCGTGGGCGCTCAGCCGCTCCCCCCGAGCCGCGCCCCGAACGCGGTCGACATCCGCTGGTTCGCCGCCCGGAACGCCGGGTAGTCGGCCTTGACGGAGGCTTCGTCCGCCACATCGGTGGGGCGGTTGCGGGCCGGGACGGCGTAGGTCGCGGTCCGCTGGAAGACCGTGACCTCGCTCGCCTCGCGGGCGATGAGCGGGACGGCCTGGATGGCCGATGAGCCCGTGCCCACCACGGCGACGCGCTTCCCCACGACGTCGACCGGATCACGGGGCCAGCGCCCGGTGTGCACGGTGACACCGGCGAACTCCCGCAGGCCGGGAAGGTCCGGGACGTTCGCACTGCTGAGACACCCGGTCGCCAGGACCAGCCACTGAGCGCTCCAGGTGTCACCGGCGTCGCTGTGCACCATCCAGCGTTCGGAGCCCTCGTCGAAGGAAGCCCCGCTCACCCGGGTCGAGCAGCGGAGGTCGCGCCGGAGGTCGAAGCGGTCCGCCACATGGCGGGCGTAGGCGAGGATCTCGGGCTGGGCGGCGTAGCGCTCGCTCCAGTGCCAGTCCTGGGCGAGGTCGGCGTCGAACGAATACGAGTACTCGAGACTCTCGACGTCGCAACGGGCGCCGGGGTACCGGTTCCAGAACCAGGTTCCCCCCACGTCGTCGCCGGCCTCCACGACGACCACCGAGAACCCGAGGACCCGGAGCCGGTGCAGGAGGTAGAGGCCCCCGAACCCGGCCCCCACGACCACCACGTCGACGGTCTCGTTCCCGGCCACGCCGGCAACCTACTCCGGCGCGCCGGTGGGCCCGTGCGCGACAATGCCACAC
>Ga0194055_10003783_pt1 | contig 11557 bp, 6 predicted proteins | sample SepL449m_MetaG_FD_155482 | JGI IMG/M metagenome (GOLD analysis project Ga0194055, IMG submission 155482) | Anoxic zone freshwater microbial communities from boreal shield lake in IISD Experimental Lakes Area, Ontario, Canada - Sep2016-L442-9m | ecosystem: Environmental > Aquatic > Freshwater >... | reverse complement strand
GAATTTGCCGATGTGTTGGCGATTGTGGCCAGCCACGCCAACACATCGGCAAATTCGAGCGACAGTTCCTCGTGCGTGCCACTCCTCAGGGCAGTTGCCAACTCGCCGATTTCCTCAGAGAGCCACATGAATGTGCCTTCCACGCCGCGGGCGGCATCCTTTTCATGATACATCGTGCGGATCAGCGTTTGGAATTCGCGAAGCGTCATGGCTGAGAGAGATCCTGCTGTACAATTCTGGCGTGATCGTCGACGGTGCAAGGATGCCGCTGGCGTGTGAGTTTCAAGCCAGATTCTACTGCGGTCGAGGATGCGGCGCAAACCACGGGTAAATGGCCGGCACAACCAACGCCGTGAGGAGGGTTGATGTGATGATGCCACCGATTACAACCGTGGCAAGCGGCCGTTGGATCTCGGCTCCCGCACTCGTGGCCATCGCCATCGGCAGGAATCCGAAGCTCGCCACAAGCGCCGTCATTAAGATCGGGCGTATCCGGATCACCGCCGTCAGAATCGCTGCCTCGCGAGCCGACATCCCTTCTTTGCGCGCGTGTTCGGCTCCTGCCACCCACACCAATCCATTGAGCACGGCCACTCCAAACAGCGCCACAAATCCGACGCCGGCAGCAATTGAAAATGGCATCCCTCGCACGGCCAATGCGACGATCCCACCAGAAGCCGCTACGGGCACAGCACAAAAGATCAGCGCCGCCAGCCGAAACGATTTGAAGCTTGCGTAGAGCAGCATTGCAATCAGCCCCAGCACAACCGGGGTAATCAAAGCCAGCCTGCGACTGGCGGAGAGGAGGTTTTCGAAATCGCCCCCCCAGCCGATCGAGTAGCCCGCAGGCAACGCGATGCGAGCGAGGATCGCCCGCTGTGCCTCGGCCACAAAACCAGCCACATCACGGCCGCGGACATTCGCTGACACAAACGTGCGGCGGCGAGAATTCTCATGTTCGATTGACGGGGGGCTCTCTTCCATCTCGATATCGGCCAACTCCCCCAGTGGCACAGGCCTGCCGCCGGCGGTGCCTACAGGAATCTGCGGCACGAGATCCGGGTTTTCACGCCATTCCCTCGGAAATTTTACGACCAGCGGATAGCGAGGCCGCCCCTCAAAGATCACGCCCGCCCCAATGCCACCCATGGCCGATACCGTGCGCATCACTTCACTCCCATCGATGGCGTGGCGAGCCAACTGATCTGGCCTCGCCTCGATCCGCATCGTCGGCACGTTGGCCTGCCAGTCGGCACGCACATCGACGGCCCCTGGAATATCGCGAAGCAAGCCCTCAACTTGCTTGCCAAGATTGCCCAGCGTGTTGAGGTCGTCTCCGTAGAGCAGCACCGCCACATCGGACTTTACGCCTGCGACAAGTTCGTCGACTCGCATTTCAATCGGCTGGCTGAAGCTGAAGTTGGCTCCCGGCACCGCCGCAGCCAGCGACGCCGACATTCTCTCCACGAGGGAGTCTCGCGAAATATCCCGCGGCCACTGCGCACGGGGCTTGAGCATCACCCAGACATCCGTCTGCTGGACCCCCATCACATCGTTTGCAATCTCCGGGCGGCCCGTTTTACAAAACACCGTGCGCACCTCGGGGGAATCCGACAGCACCTTCTCAATCCGTGTGGTGAGTGGCACGGAGTCCTCCAGCGTGGCGCTCGGCAACCTGTTTACCTCGATGAGCAGATCGCCTTCGTCCAAACGGGGCATAAACTCCGCTCCAAGCCGCATTGCCAACGGCCCGCTCGCCACCACCAGTCCTGCAGCGCAGAGCGAAACCACGATCGGATGACAAACGGCCAGCCGGGCCAGAGGGTTGTAAAACTTGTGGAACAGCCGCATCAACATCGGCTCGTGTTCTTCTTCGCGGGACAGCACGGTCGCTGCGAGCACCGGCATCAACGTCAGCGAGATCACCAGCGAACCGGCCAACGCAAAAAGCACCGTCAGGGCCATCGGACGGAAGAGCTTTCCCTCGGTACCCTCTAAAAAAAGAATCGGCAGGTAGACGATTGCAATGATCAATTCGCCAAACATCGTCGGCCCCCGCACCTCAATCGCCGCATCGCGAACAGTGCTCAGCCTCGACGCGGAGGCCGGAGCCGATCCGAGTCGCCGCACGCAGTTTTCCACCATGATCACAGAACTATCCACGACGAGACCAAAGTCGATTGCGCCCAAGCTCATCAGGCTAGCCGACACGCCCGTAGCCCACATGAGATTGGATGCAAAAAGCATCGAGAGCGGAATGGCCATCGACACGATCAACCCCGCTCGGATATTGCCGAGCAACACGAACAGCACGCCGACAACAAAGAGGCCGCCTTCTGCGAGGTTGTGGAGCACGGTATCAAGCGTACGAGCGATCAACTCGGAACGATCGTAGAGGATTTCCAACTCGACCCCAGGCGGGAGCGTGCCGCGGATGGCTGCCAACTTTTGCTTGGCAGCCTCGACCACGCGACGGCTGTTCTCGCCGCGGATCATCATCACCATGCCGGTGACCACCTCACCTCGCTGGTCCCGCGTGGCAGCCCCCTGCCGCACGAGCGGCGCAATCGTCACATCGCCAATCATGCGAATCAGCACAGGCACCCCACCCGGCGGGCTCCGCACAACAACCTGCCCGATATCCTCGATGCTTCCGAGGAGCGACTGCCCCCGAATAAAACGCTGCTCCCCATTCTTCACGATATAGCCACCGCCAGTGCTATTATTGTTGCGATCCAGTGCCCCCAGCACCTCGCCGAGCGATATCCCCTGCGCGGCAATCCTGTCGGGGTCTATCTCCACGGCATAGCTCTTCGCAAAGCCTCCGTGACTATTGATATCCGTTACGCCCGAGACTTCCCGCATGGCCGGCGCGATCTCCCACTCCAGCAAACTGCGAAGATCCATGAGGCTTTGCCCCGATCCCTTCACCTCAAACTGCAGAATTTCCCCCAATGCCGTGGAAAGCGTGCCGAGTTGGGGATCGCCGTGGCCCAGAGCCATTCGATTTTTGGCCTCCGGCAAACGCTCCGCGACGAGTTGCCGTGCAAGAAAGATGTCGGTTCCCTCGCGAAACACAATCGTTACGAGCGAAATCCCAAATCGCGAGACACTCCGCACTTCCTCCACATTTGGCAGGCCACTCACAGCCAACTCGACCGGATACGTGATGTAGCGTTCCACTTCCAGAGGGGAGAGGGTGCCGGCCTCCGTGACCACCTGCACCTGAATATTGACCAAATCGGGAACAGCGTCGACCGGAATCTGCGTGGCAGAGTACAGCCCTCCGATGGCCATGAGTACAAAGAGGGCGATCACTAACGGCCGATTGCCGAGCGACCATTCGATCAAGCCTGAAAGCACAAGCCGCCTCCGCACGCCCGCCCGCACAACCATTTTGAGTCCAACATCATGCCCATCATGGCGAGGCGACTCCTAGGGGCCGTGCAGTCTTCCTTAACTCCTCGTCCCCTTCGAGCAAGAGTTCGCTTTTGAGCACAAATGCTCCCTTCGAAACCACCTCTTGGCCCGCCGTCAGACCGCTCACTACCTCGGCATATTCACCGCTTTCGACTCCAATTTCGATGGTCTGCCGCCGAAAACGACCGTTTCCATCGGCCACAAAGACGAAGGCCTTCCCCTCGTGCCGCATCACGGCTGAGTTCGGCACCGAGAGCGTATCGCGGATCTCGCCCTGGGGCAGATCCACCCACACAAACATGCCAGGCTTGTAGTGCGCGTCATCGTTGGCAAGTTCTGCTATCAGCGGCACGCTCCGCGAATCAGCCTCAACGGTAGCCCCCACGTGGTTAATGCGTGCGACTGTCTGATGCACATCGGCCCCTGGCACAGTCACTCGCACCGACTGCCCGTCCGACACCTCAACGGCCGTCCACTGCCGTTCGTGAATCTGGGCTCGCACCCAGAGCGTGCTCGTATCGGCCACGACAAAAAGCTTGTCTCCGGTTCGCACCCGCTGGCCAGCCACGAGAAAGACGTCTTCCACAATGCCTGCAAACGGCGTGCGCATCACGAGCGAACTAATGTCGTATACCTCTCCCGGGCTGTCGGGGGGAAGTTCTCCAGCCGAGCCCGCGATGGTAGCCCCATCCATTCGGCTACCAACGAGTGTGCGGAGGTGTTGCTTGGAAATCTGCACGCGTCGATCGGCTTGCTCGAGTGAGGCTTCGGCCCGAGCACTGTCTTGACGCGTGAGAAAAAGTGACTCCTCGCAGGCGGCAGCAAAGTTGGCCTTGGCAACCTCTTGGTTGCTCAGGCGTTCTTCGACGATGCGCCCCGACAGCACGCCCCCTTCGCTGAGCAGCTGCGTGCTCTTATTGACTTTCTCGACATACAACAACCTCGAGTAGGCGCTGATGATCTTCTCCCGATACGCACCAAGTACGCGGTGCTTGAATTGCTCCTCGATCTCCGTGATCGTCGGATTAACGAGAAGCAGTTTGAGCAGCGATGCGACGTTGTTGGCGATCGTGTCCGCCCAATCCGAAGCCTTTTTTTCGATCGCCCACGTATCCTCGCACTTGCGAACGTCGTCGCGAGCGAGACCCACATCAGGGCTCGAAACCTCCGCCAGAGAATCACCTGCGACAACCGCCTGTCGCATCCGCACAAACACCCGCGACACAATCCCGTCCACGGGTGAGGCATAGTCGAGTAAGTGCCTCGCGTCGTAGTCCAGACGGCCGGGCACGGTGATATGGTCTCGCAGTGGCCGCCTCTCCACCGTGGACAAGCCGATGCTTGCCGCCACTTGGGCTGACGAACCCATCACGACGACTTCATCTTTTTCGGCCGGCGAGACCGCGACTGGTGGCCTAGGAGATGGTTGCAAGTGCTCCGTGCCTGCAAAATGATGCGTTGTCAGCCACCACCAGGCAGCGACACCCACCAACAAGCAGGCCGTGCCAAATAGACTGCGGCGGATGAAGCCGAAACGCCCGCCCTCCTTTTTCCCGGACAAAGAGCGTTCACGCGCCAGCGAAGGCTGTCCAACTAGCGGAGGCTGTCCAACTAGCGGAGGCTGTCCAACTAGCGGAGGCTGTCCGTGGGCCTGATGGGTCTCTGGCCTTTCGAATGACGCGGCAGTGGACATGGCAACGATTCCTCGGAACATACTTCGAACCAACGTCTGCTCTCTGGTCTCCTCATCTGGCAGTCTACACAAAACCGGAAACGTCTGAGTACACTTGAAAAACGGCTGCTTTTCAAACGGCGTACGTTCACTCTTCCACTTTCACCCCCTTGCTCCCCACTGCAACTCCCATGGCACTCCCTCGCATCGTCCGCATCTTCGATACCACGCTTCGCGACGGTGAGCAATCCCCTGGGGCAAGTATGAACCTCGCGGAGAAAATGGAGATTGCCCACGCATTGGTGCAACTCAATGTGGATGTGATTGAGGCAGGCTTCCCGATTGCCTCTCCCGGAGATTTTGAAAGCGTGCGAGCAATTGCCCAGACCGTTCGCGGCGCAACGGTGTGCGGCCTGGCTCGCTGCAACGATGCCGATATCGACCGGGCTTGGGAGGCGCTTGAGCATGCGCCGCAACCTAGGATCCATGTGTTTCTTGCAACGAGTTCCATCCACCGCGAATTTAAACTGCGCATGAACGAGGACGAAGTAGTGGCCCGCGCGATAGCCGGAGTGCAGCGGGCCAGAAACCTATGTGGCGACATCGAATTTTCTCCAGAAGACGCCGCACGCACGGAAATCGATTTTCTCTGTCGGGTGGTCGAGGCTGTGATCGACGCCGGCGCCACCACCGTCAATATTCCGGACACCGTTGGCTACGCCACGCCGCTACAGATGCACCACGTGATCAAGAGCCTGCGGGAGCGGGTGCGAGGGATTGACCGAGCCGTCATCAGCGTGCATTGCCACGACGATCTCGGCCTGGCCGTGGCCAACAGTTTGGCCGCAGTGGAAGCCGGAGCAGGCCAGATCGAATGCACAATCAATGGGCTGGGGGAGCGGGCTGGCAACTGCTCGCTGGAAGAGGTGGTGATGGCCCTGCGTACACGGAGCGACTACTACGCCGCTGACACTCGCATCGTGACGCAAAAACTCGTCCCCACCAGCCGCCTCGTTGCCAATATCACGAGCATCCAGGTGCCTCGCAACAAAGCGATTGTGGGTCGCAATGCCTTCGCCCACGAGGCCGGAATCCATCAAGACGGGATGCTCAAGGAGCGTCGCACCTACGAGATCATGCGTCCCGAGGATGTTGGACTGGATCGCACCGATCTTGTTTTAGGCAAGCACAGCGGCCGCGCAGCGCTGGCCGACCGAGCCAAGGCGTTGGGCTATCAACTCTCGCCGGAACAGCTGCAATCCCTCTTTGAGAGATTCAAGGCCTTAGCCGACCGCAAGAAGGAAATTTACGACGGCGACATTGCGGCCCTTTGCGAACATCAATGTTCGGCATTGCCCGAACGGTTTTCGTTCGTGGGCTACGAACTTTCCTGTGCCAGTGACCGTCCGCCGCGAGTGACGCTGCGTGTCTTGCAAGGCGGCGAGGAAAAATCGGTTGAAATCACGGCTGGAGACGGGCCCATCGACGGGATTTTTCTGGCCATCGAAAAGCTGACCGGCATCACGACGATCTGCCGCGACTTCCGCGTGCAAGCTGTCACCGTCGGCAAGGACGCACAGGCCGAAGTCACCGTGGAACTGGAGGAAGTCTGTCCAGACCCCACGTCCAACGGCCACGTCCACCGTGGCCGCGGAGTCTCCACCGACTCGCTCGAAGCCTCTGCAAAAGCCTTCCTAGCGGCCGTCAACCGCGTAGCCCTGGGCAGTCAGCCCAAGCTGCATCCACAGCGCACCGAACTGGAGTCGTAAGAACTGCAAGCACTGATCGAGCCACACAGAAGCCCCGCAGAGAAAAAGCCACCGCGAGGAGACTTCTGCCATTCCGGAGCCAGCCATGCGTCGTTCCGTATCCATCACAACGCACAGCTCGATTGACAGCGACGGAACTGGCGGAAGCTCGACGAGCATTTGGATTTTTCGATTCCTCTGAGCCGGGTACCGCCGCAGAAGCCCCGCAGAGAAAAAGCCACCGCGAGGAGACTTCTGCCATTCCGGAGCCAGCCGTGCGTTGTTCCGTATCCACCACAACGCACAGCTTGATTGACAGCGAACCAACGAGCCAAAGAAACAAAGGCGCGAGCGGATCGCTCAGATCGCCTCGCGGCCCTTTTCGCCAGTCCGGATGCGAACGCATTGGTCCATTGGCAACACAAAGATTTTGCCGTCGCCGATCTCGCCGCGATCGCCAGAACGGCCTCCCTGAATAATAGCCGCGATCGTGGGCTCCACGAAGTCGTCGTTCACCGCGATTTGGAGCTGTACCTTGCGTAGGAGATTCACCGCAATCTCGTGGCCTCGATAGGTTTCCGCGTGCCCCCTTTGTCGGCCAAAGCCTTGCACGTCCAGAACGGTGAGCCGAAAAACTTCGACCTCCGACAACGCCTGTTTGACACGCTCCAACTTACTCGGCTGGATGATTGCGATAATGAGCTTCACAGACGGCGTCTCCAACTCCATCGAAAGTCAAAGCGTAACGGCCTGCCAGCTTCAGGCACAAGTGGACCGTCGGTAAAGAGAGAAGCAACTCGCGCCGATTCTCTGCTGCGTTCAGGTTCCGGCGTCTCCCTGAAATCCCTGAAGAATGCCCCGGCCTGGGTGAGCGAGGCGGAGTGCCCACCCAAGCCGTTGGGACATCCTTCTGGATCGTCGCTATTCGTTTCGCACCAGCACGAATCCGTGGTAGGCCTCGTTGCCATGCTCGTGGATGTCGAGCCCCTCAATCTCTTCCTGCGGCGAGACGCGGAGTCCAACCAAGGCCTTGATCAGCAGCCAGACAATGGCCGAGACAGGCACCACGTAGGCTCCAATCATCAGCACGCCGATGAGTTGGGCGATGAGCTGCTTGATGCCACCCCCGAAGAACAGGCCGGCGGTGGGACCGCCCGCATTGGCCGTGCCGAAGGGCGTACTGAGCACCGTGGTGGAAAGATCCGTCGTTGTGAACAGGCCGACACAGAGAGTGCCGAAGATCCCGCAGACGAGATGCACGCTGGTAGCGCCGACGGGATCATCGACACGTATTTTGTCGAAAAAAAGGACCGAGAAGATCACAAGCACCCCGGCGATTGCACCGATGAGAAACGCACAGGGCACGCTGGTGTAGGCGGCACTGGCCGTGATCGCCACGAGCCCCGCGAGGCATCCGTTGAGCGTCATCCCGATATCGGGCTTGCCCAGCAGCAGCCATGCCGTCAGCGTCGCCGTCAGCGTCGCCGCCGCCGCGGACGAATTTGTGTTGACGACAACCAGGGACGCAAGCGCACCGCCGTCACCGGCCACTCCCATCGTGCTGCCCGCATTGAAGCCAAACCATCCAAACCAAAGCACGAGGCAGCCGATGAAGGCAGCGGTCATGTTGTGGCCTGGTATGGCGTTGATCTTGCCGTTGGAACCGTATTTGCCAATCCGCGGGCCCAGAATGATAGCTCCGGTCAGAGCCGCCCATCCACCCACCGAGTGCACCACCGAGCAGCCGGCGAAGTCCCAGAAATTCCATTCCTTGGCCAGGTAGCCAAAGCCCCAGATCCAGTGGCCGACGACAGGGTAGATTGCGATCGCCATGACGAAGCAAAAGATGATGAAAGAATGATACTTAATCCGTTCGGCAACGGCACCGGAGACAATCGTCGCCGCGGTGCCAGCAAAGACGAGCTGGAAGAAAAACTTCGCGTACAGTGGCACGTGCGTCCAACTGATCGCCCCATACACGCCCTTGTACTTGTCGCCCATCAGCGGGCTATTGTCGAAGGCTGGGTCGAAGCCGCCCACCATCCATGTGCCAGAATTGCCAATCCAGGCACCGTCACCGGAACCAAACATCAGATCCCAGCCCAGCAACCAGAAGGCAAGGGATGTGGCCGCGAACACAATGAAATTCTTGGAAAGGATATTGACACAGTTTTTCGACCGAGCAAAGCCCGTCTCGATGCAGCCAAACCCAAGGTTCATGAAGAAAACGAGCATGGCACAGATGAGCACCCAGACAGTGTCGGCACCGGTCCAGAGCTTCTCCACCATCTGCTCGTTGGACATCACGTTGGGCCTGTAGCCAGTCGCTGTCACTCCCGCATCAGCCGCAGCAGCCACGACCGGTTCCGCGACGGAATCGTCGGCTCCTAGGCCCACTGCTGGGAGCACGGCCAGAAACGCGGCCACGAAGGCCATTCCCGCCACTGCCACCACGAAGCTCGACCCAAAGGCCCGCACGCTGTTTGAAAGCGGCCGATCAAACCCCGTCGTGCCACAGCGTCGGCAGACGCCGATCGCACCATTCCCGAGGGGATTCATGAAAGAAAAGAGAAGAAAAGACCGCATCGCATCTCCAGAATGGGAAAGAAGGAATACCCACCGAAGAGCGGCACCTCCGCTGCGCCGTCATCCTCGAGAACCAGAAAAAATTCTGATCGCGCGTTCAACATCCAAGGGAAGTTCGGGAGTGGCAAACGCCGTGCCATATTTGCAAAAGGCGGTAGGCCGATGGATCGCCAGGCATCGTGGCACGTCTGCACAGTTACGTTTTTCGCAGTGCTGCTGCGACGCTGTGGCTGGTCGACCAGATTCAACCAATTTGCAAAAATAGTCTGCCAGGCATGCAGCCAGATGAATTGTTGTACCCATGAGCGCGATTATTGCGCATGGGATTGCTCAGGAAAGCGGCAGCCTGATGGATAACCACCCGGATACCACCACACGCTGGACGGAGCGTCCTGTTCATGCGTCATGCGTCATGCGTCATGCGGCAGAGCGTTGTGGCGGCACGAGTTGAAAGAGGGCAAAGAGATCGCTTTGCGTGAGACCGGCGATGGGGGCGGACTCCGCTTGAGAGAGAATCGTATCAGAAAGATCTCGCTTTTGACGGAGCACTTCGTCAATCCTCTCCTCAATTGTATCCACCGAGAGAAATCGGGTGACGGTGACGGCCCCCACGGCACCGATGCGATGGGCGCGGTTGATTGCCTGATCTTCGACCGCTGGATTCCACCATCGGTCAAAGAGAAAGACGTACTGCGAAAACTGCAGGTTGAGCCCGACGGCACCGGCGCCGTAGGAGAGCAGCAGAACCGAGTGCCGCGGATCGTTTTTGAATCGCTCAATTGCTTCGTCGCGGGCCGCAGTCGACATGCCGCCGTGGTATTCCAGCGCACCAAACCGGGACAGCTTGCCACGCAAACGCCCGATCGTTTCAACCCATTGGCTAAACACGAGTGACTTCCGGCCGCTGGCATGAATCTCATCGAGTTCTGCCTCGAGGCATTCCAGCTTCGCGCTTTCGCCGGTTGCCGTATCGAAGTTACAGATTTGCTTCAGCCGTAGGATGAGTTCAAAGACGTGTTGAATCTCCGCCCCCTGCCCCATCTTAGAAAGCCGAAGCACGCCCTCCTCCTCCGCCCGCCGGTAGGTCTCCCGCTGTTCGGCGGTGAGTTCGATCCGCTCGTCGCGATTCAGTCGTGGCGGCAGATCCTTGAGCACGCGGTCCTTTGTGCGACGGAGCACATGGTCGGCAGCCGCTGCGCCCATGGCACGCGGCGACATGCTGTCGGATAGATGCCCCGGCGCTACAAACTCAAAGATACCCACGAGATCTTCGGCACTATTTTCCACCGGCGTGCCAGTGAGGGCCCAACTGCGATTGCGAGAGAGAGACCGCACGGCCTGGCTCGTGTGGCTAGAGCGGTTTTTAATGCGCTGCGCCTCATCGATGACGACGAGATCGAACGAAAGGCCTAACTCAGCCACCAGTTCGCGATCCCGCACCACGACCTCATAGTTGGCCACCTTGACTGGCACATCTTCAAGCGCCCATTGCCAGCGGCGTCGCTGTGGATCTCCTTCGACGACCGCTACGAGTAGTTCCGGCGCCCAGTCAGCAATCTCCCGAGTCCAGTTCGAGACGAGCCCCTTGGGACAGATCACGAGCACTCGCCTGACTTCTCCCAACCGCACCAGCAACCGCAGCGAAGAAATCGCCTGCATCGATTTGCCAAGGCCCATCTCATCGGCGAGCACCGCACCGTGCCGCGGCATCAAGAAAGCCATGCCATCAAACTGAAATGGAAAGGGCTGGCGAGGAAATTCCAAGTGGCTTGTTTCGAGAATGGTTTCCAGATTCGGTTGCAGCAGAAAAAAGAAACGCTCTCCCATTTTTACGACGTCGCGTGGGGGCAGGATGCGTGTGCGTTTGGGCTTTGGTGCAGCGGAGGCGCGATCGGCAGCGGAGGCGCAATTGGCAGCAGGAGAAAAATCCCCTGCACGCACGTGAGTGGCAGGCGGCACAATGGTCTGCCATGGTGCGGGGGGCACAGGCGCGTGACGGAATTGATAGCTCTGCACGTCCGGCCGCTGATCGATCAACGGCACCCGGACAACGTGCGGCGTGGCCGAGTCGATCGGCAATCGTAAATGAGCTGGTCGGAAGAGCCGTGGGACAATGGAGGGCAACACAGGC
>Ga0194055_10003782_pt1 | contig 11558 bp, 7 predicted proteins | sample SepL449m_MetaG_FD_155482 | JGI IMG/M metagenome (GOLD analysis project Ga0194055, IMG submission 155482) | Anoxic zone freshwater microbial communities from boreal shield lake in IISD Experimental Lakes Area, Ontario, Canada - Sep2016-L442-9m | ecosystem: Environmental > Aquatic > Freshwater >... | reverse complement strand
GTATTGACTAGAACTCAACATCAATGATTCGGCCCATGATCAGACGGATCGTTCGGACTTCTCGCTGTCGCGCCCCTTCCGGGCCCCATTCGGCGGCAACTTCAACGATGTGTGGCAATCCTGGCAAGAGTGGATCGGATTCCAGTTCCCAATACTTGCCGGTCCATTTGGCTTTCATCCCCGGGGACGAAATATCGTAGTTTTCAGAGAGATGAACTTGCACGATCCCGACTCGCGGATGCTTCTTTTCATCGATGGGTTTGGTCCGGCGATAGTAAGTCCGTCCCAGGGTCCCCGGCGGGGGGGCGATTCCAAACCGATCCGTGATTCCATCGGGGGCATGTGTTTCCAACTGTGGAACAGGCTGTACCGTGGGCGTCGGTGCATCGGTGGGTGTGTGATATGCCCCTTGGCCGTTTGGGTCACCCATGTACTGCTTGGGTGGAGGCGTGCGGTCTCGCATCGTTCCAAATGGCTGGGAATACATCGGCCCGCCAGCATCCGGTGATGGAACTTGAGTGTTCGGTTGTGGAGTCAGCGGGGCGACAGGAACCAATCCCCCACCCAGTGGCGTCGGACTGGGGATAGGCCCGATCCCATTTCCTGGCACGGGCGCCGGGGGAAGTGGTGTCGGAAGAGGTTCCAACTGCGTCAGTCGCGAATTCGCGGTACGGATCGGAGGTGCGGCGGTAGCTTCCAGCGACAGTGCCAGTATTCCCGGTACTGCCAGCCCAGAAAGGAATTGAAGGGGTAACGCCAGTCGTCGCATGATCGGCTCCGGATTTTGCACGGTTCAGACTCGGGAAATCATCTTCGGATCGAGCAACCGATCGGAAGCAATCAACTCTACACCACCAGTCTGACCATGCGTCCCGACTGTTCGCCAGACTTTTTTTTTGAGGCATTGTCCTTTGCGGTCATGACACTTCAGCCGCTCGGGAAAAGTTTGACGCCTGCGGGGACTCGGACGTCAATTCGGCAGCAATCCTATGTAAATGACATCGCGGAAATCATTGCGACATCCCAAGCTCGATGACGTGATCTGCAGCCCTCAGTAGATCAGGACTGTTATCGATGACAACAATGGAATGACCGATCCCGAGAAGTTCGTCGAAGCAACCGATCAGCCGAGTCACATCCGCCGGATGGAGGCCGGCCGTGGGTTCGTCGCAGGCAATCATTGTCGGTCCGCGGCTGGTTGTCAGCCGTGCCGCGAGTTTCAAACGCTGGGCTTCCCCGCCTGATAACGAGTCTGTTGGCTGCCCCAGAACGAGGTAGTCCAGACCGATTTGTTTGAGCATCTGCAATCGTGCCTGCAGCCGCGGATGATTACGAAAGAAAATCAGTGCTTCTGCAGCACTCATCGCCAGCACATCGGCGATTGATTTACCGCGGTATTTGACATCCAGAATTTCCCGCCGAAACCTCGTTCCATGACATTCAGGACACGTCAGCGTGACGTCGGGAAGAAACTGCATATCGTGTCGCAAGACCCCTGTGCCGTGACAGGCGCGACAACGGCCACCTTGTGCAGCGTTGAAGCTGAAATGATGGGTTCCAAATCCGCGCAGCTTGGCTTCTGCGGTGGAGCCGAAGATCTCGCGGACCTCGTCAAACGCTTCAATCCACGTTGCCGCATTGCTGCGAGAAGATCGCGTGAGCGGAGCCCGATCGATGATGGCAACGTCCGACAAAGACTCCCCGCCCTGCAGTGACTTCAACCGGCTCAGTGACTTTGAATCGGTCATTCCTGCCAGGACATCACTCAGTGCTGGAATCAGCACATCCATGATCAATGTCGATTTTCCACTCCCTCCCGTGCCGGTAATGACGCACAGGACTCCCAGGGGAATCTTGACGCTGAAATCCTGCAGGTTCCGATGATTGATCTGCTCCAGTATCAGCCAACTGGAGGGGGGGCGTGCTGATCTCGTCGCGGTACGGTGGTCACGGGGCGAGGCGAGTGCCCGACCGGTGGCAGATTCAGCGACAGTGGCGAGTTGTGATGGGGTCCCCGCGAATACGATCATTCCCCCCGATGGTCCTGCCCCTGGACCAAGATCAACGACATAGTCGGCAACTCGGATGATCTCTGGATCATGGTCGACAACGATCACGCTGTTGCGCAATTCCAGCAGTTTCCGAATGGCATTCACAACCATTGGAAGTTCCGAAGGATGAAGTCCGGCAGACGGTTCGTCGATCAGACAAAGCGTTCCTGTAATGCGCGAACCAATCGCGGCTGACAGCATCAAACGGCGGATCTGCCCCCCCGCAAGCGTCCCGGCGCCACGCAGCAGTTGCAGGTGCCCCAATCCGATCTCGATCACTGAGCGAATGCGCCGGTTCAGTTCCTGCCTCAGTAACGCCGAATCCTTCTGACTTTGCGGGTCCAAAGGGTTCATCAGCGTTTCCAATAACTCGCTCGTCTGGTTCGCTGTTAATGCAAGCACATCTGCCAGATTGGTTTTGCCAATCTGGACCGCTAATGCCGCGGGGGATAATCGAGTCCCCCGACAGGTATCACAGGCAGAATCTTGCTGTTGCGTTTCAGCATCTCGACATGTTGGGCATCCGCCCGCAAAATCCGCTTCGAACAATCGTAATTCCGGCGGAAAAAACGGTCGTTCGCACGACGGGCAGTCCCAATGGCGACTGAATCGATGAATCGTCCAATGGCGATCATCAATCGTAATTTCAGGCCTCACCGTTGATTCGGAAGTTGACGGACCATCTGCTTCTGCGAGTAAGAGACAACGTCCATTCCCTTCGCTCAGTGCGACCTCAGAACTCTCGACAATACGGTCCGTTGAGGCCTTTCCGGCAACGAGTCGGTCAACAACGATCCAGCCATCGGAGAGTGCTTGTCCTTCAGGATATTCACTGAGCGAGAGCGAATGTCCGCCAATGATGAAACGCGTAAAACCACGAGTAATCCACGTCTGGGCATCGAGACCTTCATCCTTAGAGGGTGAGAAACAGATCTGAAATCGCGTTCCTTCGGAAAACATTGCCACGGTGCGAGCGACATCTATCGGCGAATGAGCCTGTACTTCGATCAGGCAGTCTGGGCAGATGACTCGACCGATTCTCGCGAAGAGTCGTTTCAAGCCGCTGTCAATTTCGGTCAATGATGCGACGGTGGCGCGCCCCAGACTTTTTCGAAAGGCGGAGTCGGACCGGATTCCGATCGCAGGGGGGACATGGGCGATGCGGTCCGCATTCGGGCGTTCGATCCGTTCCAGGTACTGCCGGGCCGACGAGGAAAAACTTTCGATATAGCGACGCTGACCTTCGGCAAAGATGGTGTCGAAAGCCAGACTGCTTTTGCCAGACCCGCTGACTCCGGACAGCACGACAAACTGGCCAAGCGGAAGATCCAGATCAATTCCCTGCAGATTATGGACGCGGACGCCGCGAAATTCGATCTGACGCACGCGGCGGACATCATCGGCAGGAACAGGTGATAGATTCGAATGCATGATCGACGAATCGTCGCGAGATTTCGACTTCCCTGCAACCGGTCTCTCCAAAACTGCGGAATGCCAGTTCCTGCCTGCGAGACGTTGCAGGCACCTGAGAATTGATTCAACCGGATCATTGCGACAGTCCGATACAGCGGGTGCACACTGCGCCGAAGTTATTTCCTGCCAACAAGTTCCACTGAAGTGTAGCCGCTACGCTCGACCCAGACGGAAAAGTCGCATTCAACTTTAACGACTGCAACGATTTTACGGGGTGGAAGCCAGATTTTTGACTTCGGTAGATACGAATGGATTCGACCTTCGAGGGAGAGGATGCCTCATTATGCCGGTGAAAAAATCGATTGGGTTGCTGTTTGCTGCGGCCATTTTTGGCTGGCATGCTCCTGTAGAAGCTCAGATAGTTCCTGGAACGGGTCAGCAACTGACCGAGTTGGCAGACGATTTTGAAGATGCCAACTGGAGCTTCGTGCTGAACCTTCCCAAGGCGAGCACGAACATTGACAAGGTGGACCGCCAACCAGCCGGGTACTCCACCAACGGGTTGTGGTTCGAAAGCACATTCCGTGGTACACCCGACTTTGTAAAGCGGGTCGAGACACCCGAAGGGGGACTGCCGGGAAGCAAAGGGGCCTTGGCCCTTCAGACTCTGTATTCTGGAATTCCAGGACAACTCTCCAACAAGTTTCAGCAGGACGACTTGATTGCCAACGTCAGCCAGAAGCTGGGTTACATGCTTCCGGCCAACTGGACGCCAAGTTATGTCGTGCGAGTCTATGTCCCTCCGTTTGAAACGTGGGAGCAACGCGTCGGCAGTTCGTTCGGATTCCGGGCAGATTGCCAGACCATCATCAACAAGCCAACCAAGGTCGGCAAACTGTTTCGCACGGGGGGGACCTCACGCGAAGTCGAGCAATACTGGCCTGGTTTCTTTATCCAGTTCAACGGCAAGAATCACCCACAACACACGACAGAAAATACCGCGACAATCCTGATTCGATCAGGTGAGCGGGGTGAAGACATTCCTGGCCCCGTGATCACCCGACCCGGATGGTGGACGCTGGGAATGACAATCACTTCGGACGGCAAAGTGCATTACTATGGGCACGAAGGGGTCGCTAACCTCACCTCGAAAGACCACCTGTATTCGAACTATCCGTATGGGTACAAGTGCCTGAATACCAGCACCTTCTTCTTCAACGTTGTGAACCAGGACGACGGAAAAACCTGGTCCACTCGCTGGATCGTTGATGATCCGAAAGTCTACGTTGCGACTCGGCCATATACAGCACCGGTTCAAAAGACGGCGCAGGTTCCTGCTCAACCGATTTCGCAAGTCAAGCCGGTCGAACCCACTGTTCAGCCACCTGCGGCACCGGCTCAGGCTGCTCCCGCTGCGACGCCACAACCGCCAGCGGTTCAACCTGCGGCCCCTGCTGCTACACCTGCAGCCCCAGCAACGCCTTCGTTGCAATCGGCTCCGGCCCCAGTGATACCGGCCCCCACTGCTCCAGCCCCGGCAGCCGCTGCGCCAGTCGTACCGGCTCCAGCAGCAAAACCCGTCGAGCCAAATGCTTCGGCGAGTCTGCCGCCCCTGTCAGGGACACCCCTGCCAGTGACCCCCGCCAAGGGCGTTCCTTCTCCATCGCCAGCACCTGCGCTGCTGCCCGATGAGACCGAGGCAAAGCCAATGCCGGCTGCGGCACCTGTGATTACGGCACCGGCTCCGGCTCCACTCGCTCCACCAGTGGAAGATACGCCGACAACTGAGGATGCTCCAGCGCTGGAAGATGCTCCGAAGCTTCCTCCTGAAGCCCCCAGCCCGTCGCCACTTCCACCTGCTCCTTCAATGCCGAAGTAGCACTTTCCCAAATAGTTTGATGAACGAAGATCGCTGGATTTCCAGAGCACAAACTGCTCTTCGGAAGTCCAGCGATTTTCTTTTTGTACGATTTGTTTCGGGACGTATAACCTCACACACCACTTTCCCTGTTCTGTCTTAGCCTAGGGGAGTTGACAACAATGGGCGTGTCGTTAGTCTGAATCTGCTTCATATCAGCTTTCATTTCTGTAACGTCGATGCTGGATTTTGCCGTCGTCGGCGTTGATTTCATTTCGTTTTCCACTTTATCAAAGGGGAGTTCCATGCAACGCATTCGCATGCGCCAGGGGTCGGTCCTGCCGCCTCGTGCAGGTTTTACGCTGATCGAATTGCTGGTGGTGATCGCCATCATCGCGGTTCTGATTGCACTTCTGTTGCCCGCTGTACAACAGGCACGTGAGGCGGCACGCCGGACTCAGTGTCGTAATCATATGAAGCAACTCGGGCTGGCGCTTCATAATCACCACGATGTCTATACGTTCTTCCCGTCGGGTGGCAGTGGATGGTGGCGGGCCCCGGACATGGTGTCGGCAGGAACTCCGGAAGTTGCACCGCGCCAGCGTGCCGGATGGGGATACCAGGTTCTGCCGTACATCGAACAAGCAATTGTCTGGAGTGGTGGAAGTCAGACAACGGTAGCGGCTCAGCAGCAACTCATGATTTCTGCAGTAATTCCCGGAATGTACTGTCCATCGCGGCGATCACCGACGGCACTGCCATCAACGGGTTCGTGGTATGGCCCGCCAGGATCATACCCTCACGGCACGACAGATTACGCGGGAAATGGTGGAGCGGGGTCTGATGGATTCATCACACAGACCAATGATGATCAGACCGGCACCGTCATGCGGTTCCGAGACATGCTCGACGGATCGTCAAATGTTATCGCTCTCGGGGAAAAACGCCTGGATGACCGAGCATTAGGAAATTACCAGGGGGATGATAATGAAGGGTATACATCCGGGTGGGACCACGATGTGATTCGATTCACGAACGTGCAACCACGCGTTGATTCAAACAATGGCGGATGGGGCGAACAACGATTTGGTTCCATCCACACACAAATGTTTAATGCACTGTTCGCCGATGGCTCTGTGCGATCGATCAGTTACGACATTGATGGAAATCTATTCAACCTGTTGGGGCGGCGTAACGACGGGCAACCCGTTTCACCTCCTTGATACCAATGCGTACTTGATCACGTGATAAGCATTCTCGGCGTCCTCAGTTTTTCTGACTGGGGACCATCTCTCACCGGGGTCGCGCAGCTCGTCTGAATGGACATTCCGCAGCGACTCCTTCTGGAACCTGACTATGCAGTTGCGACGACACGCCTGTTCGCTCATTGCCCTGTTGACTCTGGTTGTTGGCTGCGGTGATTCAAAGACTCCGCAGGGTGTTATCTTGAAAGGGCGGCTGGTTTATAACGGTAAGCCAATGGAACTCGTCCGCCCTGATATTGGCTTGGGAATGGTGGAACTCCAGTTGATTCCTGCACCGGGAACAAAAGGGGCCGATGAGAATTCCCGTGCTGATAAGGACGGCAATTTCGAAATTCGAGGCCCCGGAAAAGGGATTCCCGCCGGGACGTATAAACTTGCCGTCCGCCACTGGAAAGAAGGGATGGGTAAAAAGGACGAACTCGAAGGCCGGTTCGAGCGTGAAAAGACCCCAATCTTGATAGAAGTTCCTGCCAAGGTAACTGGTGGGACGCACGACCTGGGGGAAATTGAACTCTCGACCTACGACGCACCTCTCAAGAATTGAGCGACTGCGGCTGCACGATGTGTGGTGTAATGACATTCCACTCGGGGACCAGACTCGACGCACTACTTCGATTTCTTTCGCAACAGTGGAATCAGGAACTTGGCGGTCTCGTCGCCGATAACGTGGTATCCGGCAAGATTGGGATGTCGGTCCCCGTACCAGCCGGGGAGATCGCCAAAATGTGCATCGAGTCGATTGTCGATGACTTCAACCGTTCCGGGGTTTCCGGGTACGACAAACGGCTTTACGAATTCACGACGATTTTCCGGAATCTTGTCTAAGGGATACCGACGGTAATTCAGCATGTTGGGACCGTGTTTCAATTCCGCAGCGTAGCGCGGATAGATGTCGAACAAGAGAACCGCTTCAGTCTTTGCGACCTCGACGTTGAGCTTGTTGACCCGGGCGGAATTCTCTTCGTCGAAATAGGGGATGACCGTTGTGACAATCAACGTCGCCTGAGGGTGATCCATGCGCAGTCGCTGTAGAAGATCGTGATAGTCTTTCGGGAAATTCTCATCGAAGTTTTCACGTCTCCCTTTGTCGTTCAGCCCGTAACGAATCAGGACGTAATCAATCCCAGGCAACTTGGAAACGGCCTTTTCGTAACGGCCGGATGACAATAATCCATGGATGTACTCGCCGCTCAATCCCAGATTGATCACATTCGTCGGCGGCAGGTCCTTTTCGGCAGCGAGCAATTCGCGGATGACGTCCTCCAGATGCGGTCCTTTCGGGACATGGCGTCGAGGAATGCTGCCTTCTGTGGTGCTGTCTCCCAGCAGCAGAATCTGAACTTTGCCATCATGTTCCGCATAAGTACAGGCTGTGAGTCCCAACCCGACAACGGTGAACAGGAATAGATTCCAGATTCGCATACAAAAGTCCCCCAAAGAAACGTTCACTGATGTCGTTCGCATCCGTTTCAGGATTGCCTCACGAGACAAACAAGCTGATCGCGACGCTCGTCTGACACCGCATTACAGCAGTTCTCGAATCACTCGACCGTTGTTTGTGACTTTGACTGGCCGGCCTTCTGGGGTATGAAACTCCAGTTCTGGGTTGATACCGAGGCAGTCGAACATAGTTGCAGCAAGGTCTGCCGGACCTGTGGTGTCTCCGACCGGCTTTTCGCCACGGGCGTTCGTCTCACCGACGACAGTTCCTCCCCGAACGCCCCCACCGCTCAACAGAATGCAATTGGAAGGGCCCCAGTGATCGCGTCCCGCGTCTTTATTGACGCGAGGGGTTCGACCGAACTCACCCATCACGACCAGCATCGTACGCTCGTTCAATCCGCGGTCGTGAAGATCACGCAGCAGCGTTGTCAGTCCCGAATCGAGATGTGGCAGCAAGTCGTTCTTCAGGACATTGAAGTTGTCGTAGTGCGTGTCCCAGTTCGTATGATCAATCGTCACGCAGCGGACGCCCGCTTCGACCAGTCGGCGGGCCATCAGACAGGATTGCCCCAGCGAGTGACGACCGTATTCGCGACGTAAGGCATCCGGTTCAGCTCCGATATCAAAGGCTGCCTTTGTCTGTGGCGAGACCATCAGGTTGAAGGCTTTATCGCGAAACGTGCTCGTGGTGAGTGCCGCAGAGTTCGCTTTGGCTTCATTCGTTCGGGTAAAGCGGTCTACCGTCTGCAGCAGTTCACGCCGGGAATCGAGTCGATTGGAGTCGACGGTGAGTGGCGGCAGCAGGTCTGGAACCGTGAAGTCCGGTGCATTCGGATCGGCCTCCACGACGAACGGAGATGCCGTTGGCCCCAGATAGGCCGGGCCGCACGAACTATGCATTCTTGGCAGGCAAACGTAGGGAGGAACCGAACCGCGAGGTCCGAGTGATCGCGAGACGATGGAACCGAGCGACGGATACTGATTGTTCGGCTTCAGGTTGGGATTGAATCCAGCCCGCGGCGCATATCCTGTCAGCATCCAATGGTCTGCGGGACCATGGTCAGAGTTCGAATGGGTAAACGAGCGCAGCAGAGCGAATTTGTCCGCGTGACGTGCCAGCCGAGGCAGATGAGAACAGACTTCGATCCCCGGGACATTGGTCGCGATCGGATCGAAGTCACCACGAAACTCAACCGGTGCTTGCGGTTTCATGTCCAGGGTGTCAATGGTGCTCAATCCTCCTTTAAGAAAGAGGATGATCAACGAGACATTGTCGCGCGAGGAATTCGCAGATTCTGCGGCCGCCGCCTGCCCCTGCAACAACCCGCTGAGAGTCAGTCCAAATCCCGGGGCCGACGCGACACCAATCCGTAGTGCATCACGTCGTGAGAATCCGTCGCAAAAGTGTCGTGGCATCGTGTCACCTTGGGCGAAAGTCGGCTAATGATTAAAGGCAAATTCCAGGCTGTTCAACAGCGACCACGCCAGGTCTTCGGCGGCGGCCTGACGCTGATGCGGTCCTGCTTTTGAAAAATGGCTGATCGCAGATGCTCGTTCTTCATCGGCTGGCAGCCGACTGAAAAACGCCAGGTAGATTTCGTTGATCACCGCTGCATCGTCACCAGGGTGATCTCGCAGCAACCGCACGATCCGTCCGGCATCGTGACCAAACTTGGATTCCAGATTCGGGGAATTCAACGTATGCAGCACTTGAGCAACGGTTGGGGATGAGACTCGTTCGCATTCACAAACGGTCGTACGAATCGGACGTCCTGTCGTGGTCAGGAAATAGTTCGTGACCTGGCTGTCCCATAACTGCACCGCACGCGATCCGGCAGGGACACCGTCGAACTTCTCAGGGACACCAGTCGCATCACAGATGGCGTCGAGTAATACTTCCGCGTCGAGTCGACGTAGAAGCGAACGTGAATAGTTCTGTTCGTCATTCTGGTTCGATGGATTCACCGATGTCGATGCCTGATAGGTGCGCGAGGCTGTGATGAATCGCATTAACTGGCGAATGTCGAACTTCGAGTTGGTCAATTCGCTGGCGAGCGCATCGAGCAATTCTGGATTGGAAGGAGGATTGGTTGAGCGAACGTCGTCCACTGGTTCGATCACGCCACGTCCCACGAAATGAGCCCACGTACGGTTCGCGATATTCCGAGCGAAGAACGGGTTGTTGGCCGAAACCATCCAGTCTGACAAAACGCGACGACGCTCCCCTTCAGGGTTCGCTGCAGGCATTGGTGTTGCCAGCGGATGAGCGAAAATGCTGGCCCCGGAACGCGGATGTTTGGTGATCTCATTTTTCGTCGCCAGCAACATTTCACCACGAGGCGTGTTCTTGAACGTCAGCGGCACAAAAAAGGCCTGCATCCCGAAGTAATCGTCCTGACTCCATCGATCAAACGGATGGTGATGGCACTTGGCACATTCAATACGGACGCCCAGAAGCGACTGCGACAACATGGCCGCCGCGTCACCCGGGTCCTTGGCGACCTTGTAGAAGTTGGCGGCAGGATGATCCGCGACCATGCCGTCCGCTTCCAGCAATTCACGGGCAAACTGGTCCATTGGCTTATTTGTCGCAAAGCTGTCGCGAATCCATTTGTAATAGGCATACGCCCCTTTGTGACCCAGTGACTGTCGGTCGACGCGCAGCCAATCGGACCATTTAAGTGCCCAGTAGTCGGCAAATTCAGGACGTATCAAAAATCCTTCGACGACTCGAACCCGCTTATCGTTTCGAGTGTCTGCCAGAAACGATCGCACTTCGGTCGGTGTTGGTAATCTTCCCACAAGATCCAAGGAAACTCGCCGCAGATAAGTGGCGTCGTCGCAGAGTGGTGATGGGACGATATGCAGTTTGGTCAACTTGGCATCGACTCGCCTGTCAATTTCATTCATTGCGGGGGGGAATGCCCCCGGCGGAAGTTCTTCGTCGCGTGGAACCAGGGCAGTGAAGATCGCATTGGAATCGAGATAGGCGGCCATGACGGCGACATCACCTGCCACATCCTGAACCGTGACCATTCCGTCTTCATCGACCGTCGCAATCGCTTCCCGGTTCGACTGGAAACGTGAATGCCGCGTCACATCAACTTCGTGTCCGTCGGAATAAACTGCGGTCACCTTCAGCTTCTCTGTCGTCTTGAATGCCATCACCCTTTCGGCCGGAGTGACACGAATGGAAACAACGTGCGGTGCATCTTCACGTCCGACTGGCATTCCCGATGCGATCCAATCGCGCAGCAGACGGTATTCGTCAGTCCCGCGTAGAATGCGAACGCCTCCGCCGTGTGGCATCCCCCCGGAAATCTTCTGCAACAACAAACTTTTTTCAGGAATGGCAGGCAAAACCCGACGTCCGCGAGATTCCTGCGTCAACGCGACATAGTCCGCGGCCGGATCAAATCCAAACACCGAAAGCTTGAATCCCGCCTGGCCTTCCGATTTTCCATGGCAGCCCGAGGCATTGCACGCAAATCGACTGAAAATCGGCACAACGTCATTCGCGAAGTGCAG
>Ga0194055_10003781_pt1 | contig 11559 bp, 13 predicted proteins | sample SepL449m_MetaG_FD_155482 | JGI IMG/M metagenome (GOLD analysis project Ga0194055, IMG submission 155482) | Anoxic zone freshwater microbial communities from boreal shield lake in IISD Experimental Lakes Area, Ontario, Canada - Sep2016-L442-9m | ecosystem: Environmental > Aquatic > Freshwater >... | reverse complement strand
AACACAGTGGATGTTTACACCTTCTTATAGTCAGCGACAAACTGTATCTAAATATTTCGATAATGTATACAACAATAAATTAAAAACAGCATATACCTTACTTAGTCCTAAGCTACAAGCAAAAGAAAACTTTAATTATTTTGTTGAACACAATACCCCTCTTATCAATAATTCGAATCATACTGTTATTGCAGCATATAAAATTGCTGGAAGCGTCGATATCATATCTGGATCAATTACAGATAAGAAGCATGGAACTTCGTATAACTACTCTTTAATCCTAGATAATAAGACGAATAAGATAAACTACATTCTAGTGACACCTAATTAATATTTAAACTATTAAATATCTTATTTAATAGTACCTGATCGATATTTGATTTCTTGTTGACGCTATAAATCTCAAATATATGATAGGAGCTAGCATTCTTGAATATTATTACTTCATCCTGAGTACTACCGCAAATATTAAAAGAGCCATTCTTATATTTCACTTTGCCGATAGTCTTTATAGACTTGGATAGTTTTTCGCAGGAAGTGTATCCAGTTATTGGATCAATACTAACACTTGTTAAGCTCTTATTATTACCCGTTAATTGCTTGTAGCCCGTATATAAATTATTTCCTGCTATGGAATCTGAATAATATTTAAAAGTATATCTAGTACTCTGATTTATTAGAGTAAATTGTTTGAATCCGGTCTTCTGATTCATGATTAGGACAGTACTGAATCCAATAACAGCAATTATGAATACCCCTATTGCTGGTAAGATTATCCATTTCTTAGAAGATCTAGTTTTTACAGGTACTTTTGGTATCTCATCGTTTGTAAATATGTTTGCTGTTGGAATTGGTAGTTCTTCTGCCTTATTTTCAGCCTCGCTAGGAGCATTATAGCTAGGCTTGAATATCTCAGCGCTATTTGGTTGAGAATCGTTTCTAGGTGGTTCAGGTGTTGTGTCAAAGCTATATTTATATTGATCTGAAACTGGATCTGAACCTAGATCTTCTTTTAGCTGGTCTGATTGTTCAATCGGTTCTTTTGTTGTAGCGCTTGGAATGTCAACGTTCTTATTGCCTAGAGTATCGCTTGGCGCAGGGTCCGTAGATGTGTCAAAAAAATACTTACTAGGATCATAATCTTTAGGAGTTTCTTGATTTAATGGAAAGCTTGTTGGACTTGGTTCAGATGGGGTTGGAGGATTCAAATCGGGTTGTTCTGGTTCTTCGGGGCTTGCAATAGGCGGAGGTGCTGAAGTAGCCTCATCTTCATCATGATTTATTTGGATACTACCCTGGCCTACTCCATTAGACTTATCTTCCATAAAAATCCCCTTTTTAAAGAGTATGCTTAAGAATTATTCACTTGTCAAGATATTAGATTAGAGAGTTATCTACTATCTAATTGGTAACAATCATCGAATAGGACTGAGTTGCTGTTTGGGCTGGAACACTTGAATCTGTAGCTTTGATTGTAAATTGATAGCTGCTTGAGGTGACTAAAGTGGATTTTATGCACCCAAACATGCTATTCATAGTATAGCCAGGGTTGCAAACACAATTGCCACTAACTAAGGTTGAATTATTAATGCCAGCACATGAGGCTATTCCACTAACTATCGGAGCTGTCACAGAATTTAGATTTATGCACCCAAACATGCTATTCATAGTATAGCCAGGGTTGCAAACACAATTGCCACTAACTAAGGTTGAATTATTAATGCCAGCACATGAGGCTATTCCACTAACTATCGGAGCTGTCACAGAATTAGAAGAGATAGGCACTCCAGTAAGAGATGCTTTAGTATTGTCTATGCTCAGACCCTTAGGCAAGCTGCCAGATTCAACGGTATAAGTTATTGGCCCAGTTCCACCGACTGTTTTAAACTTGGTTTTATAGAATGAGTTTAATTGACCTGGGGACATGACGTGAGTACTAATTGATAGACCTGGTTCAACAAATTTTGTTTTGAAGTTTAGAACACCCTTAGCGTTACTTGTTAAGATAACTTCATATAGAGCCCTAAAAGCTGTCGATCCAGTCATTGCTCCGTGCCAGGCAGCAAACGCCATAATACTATTGCCTTGGCTATCCTTGAATATTTCAGGGCTTCCGGGACCATACATATCTCCCATGCTTCCAAGAAAACGTGTGATTGAAGAATCTGTGCATGGGCCAATAGCAGATGTACATGTTGCATAGCCAATTGCGTAAGTAGAATCATAATACCTTGATCCACCATAGAATAAGTAGTATTTGCCGTTTATGACAGTCATATTAGGCCCCTCAATAATGCCATTTTGCCATATTTGAGAAGATGCCAGTATTGATGTTGCAGTGCCTGTGAGTTTATAGTTCGCATCTAAAGGCTGAACCCATAGACTGCTTGGTTTGTTTATGCTATTACCATCATTCTTCCAATAGATATATGAGGCCCCATTAGCATCTGTGAAAACGCTAGGGTCTATAGAACCACCAAGTGTTGTTTGGCAAATAAAAGGTCCAGAGTTCGTGTCGATAAAAGGTCCACTTGGTGAACTAGACATAGCCTCGCCAATACACTGAGTGGAAGGATTGAGGTTGTGGACAGTATAGAACATAACATACTTATTTAAGTTTGAGTTGAATGATACGGATGGAGCCCAATTAAGCGTCGCATTAGCCCACGATGGAACACTCGGCATAATATTGGCTGTATTTGTTTGCCAGTTCGCGCCATTAGTTGAAATTAGCCCTGGCACTAAAGTAAACCCTGACTGAGTCGCATAACCATAGTATGTATTGCCAACCTTGAGAATGCTTGGATCGGCAAAGTCGCCATCATAACTCGGTGATATAACTGAGTAACCTGCTAATGCGCTATTATTGGTTGCGGATGTGGTTATGGACTTGTTGCTCTTGAATAAGGTAAGACTTCCTAAAAATCCTATAAACGCTACTGCTATAACAAAAAGCACTGCATTAATTTGTTGTTTTCTATTTTTCTCTTTTGATGTAGTATCTTCAAACATAAGTATCTTTTTAGTTTAATATTTAATCTGTTCTAAGTTTCTCTTCAGGAGTATGCTTATGCATACTCCGGTTGTCAACTTAAATGATTGCCTAAGTTACTAAAAAAGTGCTTGTCTATACTTGACGAAATGGTAATAATAAAGGATAATATATAATCTAATCAAGGTTAATCCTAGGTTCAGGTAAAAATATGTCAAATATTGAAAAATCTAATTTTGAAGAAGAAAATGCTCAGTTGTTTAAAGATATAGATAAATTCCTTATGAGTATCTATAACCAAACTATTTCTCCTCGTACTGTACCTGAATTAGATATGAATTTAGAAAAATCTGATGCATTGGATTTAGATGAAATTACTAAGTCTATTGCTTTAGACGGTGAGATACTGGACTCTAAGGTAGAATATCTAGAATTTGTCAGAAAAAGCCTTAGTCTACATAGGATTGATGAATTTAAGTCTCAGATCGATGATGCAACTTTTGGTGTTGATGATCAGGCTATATCTAATGAGATTACTGGTGAAATTATTATTCATTTCTCTCAAGAAGTAGTCGGTGGTGAAAAAGAAGTTCCTGATTCACTTATTAAAGAGCTTGGATTTATCGCATCAATGTCAGTTAGGGATTATATACAATTTACAGATCAATTAAGAAATGAAACCCAGGATAATATCGATAAATATATTAGTAAACTATTTGCTTCATCTGATCATCTTCCAGAATTTTTCGAAAATAATCAAGATATAATGTTAGTCCCTTCTCTTTTCGAGGCACAGGCAATAAATGTCGAATCAGTATCAGATACTTCCAGCAACAAGAATTTAGATATTTTAAATGAAAGATTAATTGAAGCTAGAATAAGATTAGATGTTGCCGAGAAAAAGCATAAAAGAACAATCATAGGTAGAGCTAAATCTCGACAAGAACTGTTTGAAGCTAATAGAACTATAGCTCTTCTTAAATCCCTCGTTAAATTAGAATTTTCTAGGCTTAAAAAACTAGAATCAAATAATAATTAGCTTATATCTAAGGATTAAGTTTGACAGTAGTTAAAATTAATCTAATAATACAAACTATATAAATTAAGCATAAGGATTACTCATGTCAAAGAATGAATCTAAATCAACAATAAGAAGCCAATTGGCCATGGAAAGTTATATATTAATTGCTGCGACTGCATCTACTCTAGTATTTATCTGGAGTGTAGCTAGGCTTGCCAAGCTTGAGGTAGGCTCATCTTTTAGGGGTTCACCCAATAACTACGCAGCTATAGTGGCTGTCATTTTATTAATTTTTGCTATTGCCAAGTGTAAGAGTCGATGGGAGCGAAGCTTAGTGACTATTTGCTTCACTATTCTTGCCTCTAGTTACCTTATTTATTTCTTTGGCTTAAATTAAAATACTATTTTTTGATAGGAATTAATATCTTCTCTTTTTTGATGTAGAAATAAAATACAGTTCCGATTGCGTAATACATAAAGCCAAAGTAAATAAGAGCAGCCCAACCTAGGATTGGTATAAATATACCAATTAATAATAGTAAGATGAATCCTAATATTCCGTAAATCTTACCAACATTGCCTTTAGTTTTTTCCCAGCTAAGACTTAATGCATCGGTAGGACTTATATCTTGATCAATAATATAATAAAGAACAAGATAAATTCTAGGGATTATAAAGAAGGCTGGAATGATTAATAGTAGGATGGATGCTGTTGCAATCAGTCCAGTCAGTATCGTGCCAATAATAATATTTAAAAGCTTTGAGTAAACTACTTGAAATGATGCGATGACATCAACTTGTTTTCCTTTTGCAGACTGAATTTGAGCATGAATGAATGCTGAACTTGTTAATATCCCAATTACATAAATTATTGAATAAAAAACCATATTAAAAAATATATAAAATGAAGCTGAGTTTCTAAATATAAAATCAAACATCAAGATAATAGCGTAAATAAAACCATATATAAACGTATAAATTAAAATAATTGCTATTAGTGGACCTAAATTACTAACCATTACTGCTCTAGAGTATTTATATGAGCCAAATGCTCCTGGCCATTCTTTTAGTACTTCAGTGTTATTGTTTTTAATAGATTGAGCTTTTGTATCCATGATATTAGTTCTCCCTTTATAGTTTATCTAGAACGTTCCGGTCATAGTGCCATAATAGTAAGTAGCTATAATTAAAGCAATAATAGTTACAAGTAGAACAATTTGTAGTTGCCCTATCTTTCTTGTTTTAGCTATTGGTTTTGTTTGTTTTTTCATAAAAATATAATTGAACTTATGCTTATATTCTAAGCTCTTTAACCGAAAAAGCAAACAATAAGTAAGATAACTATTTAACAGCTAATATTGAATTCTTGAGCTAAAGCGATTTCGACTATTAGCTTATCGTTATTTACGATAGCCCCTTCTTTGTAAAGATTATTTGGCTGTTTTTCTACATCTTCAAATTGAGATTCAAGAGTTGAAGCACAACTATGGTCTTTCTTCATCTCAACAATAGAAAAATCTGGAGTAAGACTAGGTAGAGTTGGATTTTCTGGCGTACAACTTACATGGTTAGCGGCTGCAGTATTCATAGCCACTGCATAATATCCAGCTGATTCGTACATTGACTTACTTTCGAATTGGTAGTTAGTGTCGTAGAATACGCCAGTTGTTTTAATATCTTTAGAAGCTTGATCTAAAAACTTAGCTTCGGCACCTAAAAGCTGAACACAAGCACCGCTTGCCCGCAGGGCTTTAGGATCATGTAGATTCTTTATTAATGCGGCATCTTTGCTAAGACTTTTATTTGTTTCATTAACTATGAACGCAATTCCACTTCCAATGATGATACCTGCTAAAACTGCGGCACCTATTTTTTTAGCTCGATTACTTTTTTTAGGTGGCTCTATATTAGATTGATCTATCTCTTCTAGCTTCGGTCGTGGAAATTCATAAATATTTGACATGGCAATATTCTACCATAATCGTATCATATTGTCAATATACTAATATAAGTTCTATTAATTAGTTGTTTGCCTAAATTATCTATATTCATTTATTGTAAACTAAAGGTATGTAATAATATTCAGTATGAAACAAGAATATATAGATACGCTTAATGCTATTGATAGATATGAAAAGTTATCTAAGTTGTATGAGCAAGATTTTTTTCATTTTGTAGGAAGTATTGCCCTTAATATAGAGATAATTGCTAATGAAACGGTCGTTGCTTCTGTAGTCAAGGAAAATCCGGCATTAGAATTTGAATTAATGTCAGATTCAGCTCTAATTATTGAGGAATCAAAAGATAGAATTGCAGACAGTCTCAAAAAAGGTATTGAATCAAAAACACAATCTGTTTTAGCAGATTATGCTGCTCAAAAAGCCAGACAAGATCTACTAAACCTGTAATTACTTGCCCAAATTGACAACAAACCATAAAACATTTATAATATATATAAATTTGTAGGTTATTTGAATATTCAATAATTTTACAATTTCAAGGAGTTAAATGGAAAATATATTTAATCGCCCCGTAGGCGATAAAAACAATCAATTTGAGACTAAGGTTGATGAAGCTATTGGTCAGATTATCACTAGTTCAGATGGGGAGCATGTTGCCTTTGGTACTTCTATAGTTCTTAAGAAGCAATTTGGTCAATTACAATCTACCGAAGAAGTTATTCAGGCTCAACAATTAATTCAAGACTTTGTAGCATCTCAGAAGTATGAGCTAATCCCTGCTCTAATATCTTCAACTACAAATTCTGTCATACTTTTTGAATCGGATGCTAAAGCAGCTGTACCGGTATTCATGGAATTACTTGATGCAGGTGACTTAAGAATTAAAGATTTTCCAGATAATGAAGATGTTGAATTGATTGATGAATTTTTGATTAAGACTGAAGATTATGACTTGTCTAATTTGAGCCTAGCAGAAATTGCCAGAGCATTATCTATTAGCGATACTATCCGTGGCTTTGAACTAATTAGAACTATTACTGAAAGATTTGAGCATGATAAGGTGTCAGAAGCAGAATTTGTTCTACTTGGTGTCTATAGTCCTGAGGATATTGAAAAACTAAGAGAAGCTGAGGAAGTAATTATTACCGACGAGTTCCTTCAGGATCCACAAGATACTGAAGATGATTATGTTGACGATGGCTATATGGGCGAAGATGACATACTTATAAATGTTATTAGAGAAGAAGATGGTATTGAACCGCCAATTACCGATGAAACTGCTAAAACGGCAGTCCGATCTCTTTTTGAGACTATTCGAGAAGAACAAGAGGATTCTACCGAAAACGATGATAGAGATGAAGATATCATTATTTAAAACTAGCTAGGCTATTTATGACGCAAAATAATGAGCAGTTTACATTCACTAATGAACTAGAAATATCTAGATTCGGATTGAATGGTGATTTTGTTGAAAGTCTTACCCCCGCTGATTTTAAAGGTGTCATCTTGGCAATTGCAAAATATGCTGCTAAAAGTCGACATCCAGATAATTCCCATGAATTTACAAGTTATGATTTTGGGAATACTGACGCTCGTAAGCTGACTGCATTTGCCGGAAGAATAGCTCAATTATCTGACGAGGAAATAATAGAAATAAAATCTAGGTATTCAGAGGAAACTATTATTGAACAGCAAGCTCAGCAAATCAGTGCGCTTATATCTAAAGCCGATGATCAGACCTATCAGCTTGAAACTCAAAGACAAAATATAATGGATCTTTTATCTGAGTCGCCTGAATCCACAAACATCGCTGGTTATTCAGGCTCAATATATTGTGCTTCCAACAATTATTTAGACAAGAACAAACTTTTTAATATTTATAACATTGATCTGTCACCTGGAGGAGCTATTAAGAATGTAAAAGAATATTCAGTTTTTGATAAAGCTAAACTTAGTCACTCTGAAGAACATTTTGAAATAATTTACCAAGCCATGGCTGATAGATTTGATAAAATTAATACTCCAATATTAATTGTTATAGACAGCATGGGAGCAGTCATTCAATTCCAGCATGAAAGCTTTAGTATGGGTGACCTAGGTTTAGATGACGGTATACTACCAACAACTAAAAACAAGAGATTATTCTCGATTAGACAGACGCAAAATTCTAAGACAGATTTACCGGGTGAACCTGTAGTCCTGAGCTATACTCAAAAACCAAAGAAATGTATTGTAGCTAAGAATAGTCACGTTCTGGGTTTTATGAAATACAGAGAAAATATTATCGACCAATACCAACCTGAAACTCCTCAAATTGCTGGGTCGCTAACTGGTAATGATGACATAGGTATTTTTGAGCGTATTAGCACCCATGCTTTATGGGTTATTGTTAATCACAGAAATAATAGTTTCAATAGAGACGTCGGCATGTCCTATGAAATGAGGCCAGTTATATACCAAGCCGGAAATACTAAACAAGAATGTCTATTACTCGGTAATGCATTGTTGTCGGTACCCAAATAATTGTTACTTAATTAAAGAAAAGGAGAAGTAAGATGGAGAGAAATAACAAAAAAAACCAAGTTGCTGCATTCTGGGAAGAATTGTTAGCAAGTGAAGGCCTTGAGGCAGAATTAGTAGACGATAACTTAGTTCTACAGGGAGATGCTCTAGATGTCTTAGATCCTAAAGCAGCCAAAGAAAGAGATATAAGAGCTATAATTGAAGCAGATGGTGATAGTCACTATAATAGGCAATAAATAGCCACTATAGTAGAATAAAAAACAGCCTTAATTTAAGGCTGTTTTTAGTAACATCTTATAAGATTCATTGCATTTATGTAGGTGTTGTTATTATACGAAAGGAGTATTGCCTGCTGATACATGTCTTGCCCAAACATTAGGTAATTTGGAACTGATGGATTGACGCGTATAGAGCCCGAACCGACTGAATCTGCCCACCAGCCACTGTTAAGCACAAACCAAGATTGGCTCCTTAGGTTGGGTGCTCCGCCGACCTTAAAGGAAGATGCATTAAGAACACCTGCGCTTGTTGAGTTGTTAGAATATGAATTACCAGGTTGTAGAGCATCAATAAAGTGAACTAATGCGCTTGTCGATGAGTTAATATCAATACAAGCAGCATAAACTACGCTTGTGTTAAACATTGTAGACTTTCCGTAGATTCCGTAACATAGACCGTTAACATAAACGAGTGCACCGAAGTAGTTACATTGCGCAGCACTCATCCTATTTTGTGCCTTATCGGTACTAGTATTATTTCTGCCAGGTAGGCCTTTATAGTCTGCTGGAATAGTTATTTCAAGCCCTTTTACTAGTAATGAATAGTCAGGTTGAGTTGGGTCTATTGAGCTAGCTACAGGAGTTGTCGTCTGAGAATTGTTTTTAGCGCTAGCATGTTTTCCTAGGTAATCTAGCATCTGTTGTTTGATGAGTTTCTTTTGAGCTTGAACTGCGCTAACTGCTAAGTTATTTTTATTGTTTTTAGTATTAACAACATTCAGTCCAACTAAACCGACTATAGCTATAAAAAAAATAAAGAGTACAAGCTCTAGGTGACCGAAGCCTTTATTGTTAGTATATTTAGTTTTTATAATCTTCAGTTCCTTTTTCTATTCTTTTGATAATGTATATGCTTAAAATACACTACAATATGCAAAATATCAATATTTCAATAGGTTCTTAAGTTATACTTAGGCATATGAGTTTAGCCACTGATACAAAAATAACCATTAGACAATGACCACTCCAATGCGTAAGATGTTGGGTTAGAATTTGGGGTACCAGTCCAATCCTTACCGTTAGCTTTACACGTCCCGCCTTGAATATAATAATAGGTTCCTAAGCCGGGCTTATTGTTGACTCCGTTAGAGTTTGGCAATGTACCAAAATATACTTGTGTAGAGCCCGGACCTTTTAAATTGAAATAAGATGTTGGTAGTCCACAGGGATTTTGACCATTAGCTGAAATAGAAGCAGAGTCCCAGGGGTTGGTGAATCCAGCACGCCAGTATACTGAATTGTCTACACACGATTTACATGAAGATCCGGTTGCAGTTCCATCCCAGCAAGTTTTATAAGCGTTAGTACCATCATTATCATAAGCTGTTACACCATTAGTGGTATATGGGTACTCTCCATTATGATCGGCCGCATACAGTCCTAAAGCAGCAACGTAAGCTCCCGCATCTCTTCTTCTTTGACTGTCCTGCCTGGCAACAGAAAGTTGTGGCATAGCTTGAAAAACTATTAATAATATTAATGATGCAATTGCTAGAACAACAAGTACTTCAATTATCGTGAAGCCTTTACTCTTAAGCGTAAGGGTTTTCATATCCTTCAGTATACTATGTTTTATATTCTATTGTGCTTTTTGAATGATGCCCCAGATTCATATTCTTTGGATCTATCACTTAGTGGCTTTTCTTTTAGTAGCATGGCTAGCATCAATGCTGAGATAATTACCATGATCTCAGCATGTGATCTTTCTTGTGGTAATACTTCCCTTGCTTTTTTATTGTTAACTGACACTAGGCTTAATATACCTTAAAGCATCCGCAGTATTTTAATTATCACTGTCTATATAGCTAAACTATCACGAGGGTTATCTGAGTCTAAAAGTTCTATATCGAAATTTCTTATAAAGTCATAAATTTCTAATTCTACAGAATGGCTTTCATGGCCATCATTTTTTTTAAAACAAACCTTAATTGAGTTGGTCGTTAAATCTAAACCGTTTAAATCCGTAAAAACTTGATCGGCATAGAATATAAAATTATTATTTGAATCTCTAAAGTTCTCCATATTATCTTCATGAAAAACACTAGATAGCCCATATCTTCTAACTCTTTCGTCAGAGCTTAAAGGAGACAGTTTAAATAGTTTTTCCTCCGGCGCATATACTGACATTGTTATGCCAGTATCGAAGTCTATATGTGCTTCTCTTCTTTGCATTAAGTTTTTAAGGCCTATGTTATTTACAAACTCATTTATATAGATAATTGAATCAACAATCGATTCACAGTTTGGTTCATAAATTTGTCTATCTATTTTGTCAAAAAATCTCATAATTTAATCCGCAAGATTTATTATCTCAGTAGTATAGTTATTAATGAAATCGTCGGCTGACATACCAACAAAGATTTCCTTATTTTGATCATCAATATTTGCTTCTAATTGAACTATAGCGTAGGTATTAACATCGTCGCTACCAACACTTATTGATATTCTTTCAACATATAATGGATTGCTATCATCGAAAACTGTTTCATATTCAAGTATCCCAAATGAATCATCAGAAATACTAACTGTTGTTTCTCGATATTCATCTTTAGCAGTTATTCTAAATATTTCATCTTTATTAAGCTCAAATGAAATATCCATAAAATTTTCTAAAGATATATCAAAATGTCTAGATAAGTTATTGAATGAATGAGCCATAAGGTCAGAGTAGTAAATTGTCTCTAGCATATCCAGGACTTTAGTAATCGGCTCATTTTCTTGTTTTGTAATTTGTTTTTCTGAATTGAAGCTTTTTTCTGGATTACTCATAATATCATTACACCT
>Ga0194055_10003776_pt1 | contig 11566 bp, 11 predicted proteins | sample SepL449m_MetaG_FD_155482 | JGI IMG/M metagenome (GOLD analysis project Ga0194055, IMG submission 155482) | Anoxic zone freshwater microbial communities from boreal shield lake in IISD Experimental Lakes Area, Ontario, Canada - Sep2016-L442-9m | ecosystem: Environmental > Aquatic > Freshwater >... | reverse complement strand
TGATTGAGCAGTTTCCTGTTACTGGTGAGCAGTAACAGTTTCGGAACGAGACTCAACTACCGACAGCATCAGTAGAGCTCCAATAACGAATGCAGCGCCGATCACCCTGTTCAACGACAGATGTTCGTTCAAAATAAGAATTCCACAGGCAATTCCGAATACCGGCTCGCTGGTGGTGAATATTGAAGTCATGTTCGTGCCAATGCGCTTTAAACCCATGAAGAATGTTGAAGTGGGGAAGACGGTGCCAACAATTGCTAATGCAACAATGACGAGCCAACCCTTAGTGGTGTCTGGGTAGTCAGGTTTCATGCCACCCGGTGATACCAGCGCAAACAAATCGAATCCGAGTGCAGCACCAATATTGACAAATGTGACACCAGTGAACATGTCGGTGTGTTTCAGCGAACGAGAACAGCCAAGTGCGTAAAACACATACGCAAGTGAAGAGATCAGCACAAGCATCACTGCGCGCGAGCTGCCTCCACCAATTTCACCCGTAGTAATGCCGACGCCGACCATGGTGAAGATCAAGGCGTACACGATGCTCTTTGAAGGTTTCTTTTTGTAAATCACCCACGAGGCAAGCACAACCATGACTGGGTTGCAGTAAAAAATAACGATGGCAAGGCTGGTGTCAATGTCGCGAATGGCGGTGAAGTACGTGAGCGAACAAATAGTGATGCCAACAAAACCAAGTGACAATAAGTCGGGGAGCAGTTGCCTTCGTGGCCATGGAATGTCACGAACCAGGATCAGTCGCAAAACCACCATCATGATTGCTGACATGGTGAATCGGGCAGACAACATGCCAAGCGCATTAGCGCTTTCGTCATATGTGGTTTTCGCCATAAACGGAACCATGGCGAAACATGCACTGGCAAACACAATCAAAAACGATCCGAACAATTTCTGATTCTTTACCACGCTCCGAATCTAGTGCCCGTGCCTCGGTTGGGTACTCTTGGTTCGAGGGGGAATCATGTCGAACGAACTATGGCGTAACAGTGCTCTTGAAATTGCGGAGGGAATTCGCAGTAAGAAATTTTCTAGCAGGGAAGTTGTTGACGCGCACCTTGCGCGAATCGACGAAGTAAACCCGAAGGTGAATGCCATTATTCGAGTGATGGCCGAGGAGGCACGTGCCGGTGCCGATGCTGCCGACAAGGCTCTTTCGCAGGGAGGCCCAATCGGTCCTCTTCATGGAGTTCCGTACACGGTCAAGATCAACATCGACGTTGCAGGGCAGGCCACTACTCAGGGCATTACAGCCCTTGCTGAAGCCATTCCCGCTATTGATGCACCAACAATTGAGCGCATGCGTACATCTGGGGCAATCATGCTGGGACGCACCAACATGCCCGACTTGGGCCTACGCGTTCATACCGACAGCACCCTGTACGGGCGCACGAAAAACCCATGGAAATCGGACCGCACTGCTGGCGGGTCGAGTGGAGGAGAAGGCGCTGCACTTGCAAGTGGAATGTCGCCGCTTGGTCTTGGCAACGACATCGGTGGATCGCTGCGCAACCCTGCGCATTGCAATGGCATTGCTTCCATCATGCCGACCAAAGGTGTTGTGCCGGATGCACAAATGTTTCCTATTGAAGACTTCGGACTGAGCTCCCAGCTCATGCTCGGACAAGGTGTAATGGCACGTCGCATTGCCGACGTGCGTGCTGGCTTGCGAGTGGTTGCAGGTGCACACGCACGCGACCCGATCAGCGTTCCTGTTGTGCTTGATGAATTTCCTGCTGCAAAGAAAACGCGCGTTGTAGTGATGACGAATCCACCAGGTGGAACTACGCACCCGCAAATTATGCAAGCGGTGCGCAATGCGGCAGATGCGTTGTCAAATGCTGGTCACGAAGTTGTCGAAAGCACTCCACCAGATTTCGAACTTGCATGCCAGCTGTGGTCAGACCAAATGAATGGTGAACTCACGTTGCAACTTGACTTGCTGAACATGGTGATGGGCGAGGGCGGAAGACGTTTTCTCGAGCTCACTCGTGAAGGAATGACTGACATTGATTTTGCCGGCTGGGCAAATGCGCAAACTCAACGCAATGGTGTTGCGCGACGCTGGTCATTGTGGTTTCAGGAAAACCCAGTGCTTATTTGTCCAACATGGACAGAGCCAGCATTTGTGTACGACAACGACATCAAAGATGTTGAAAGTGCAATGGGAACGTTGCAACAATTACGTGCTGTGTTGCCAGCAAACTTGCTTGGACTTCCTGCAGTGGTGGTGCCGGGCGGAATGGCCGACTCGCTTCCAGTGGGTATTCAAGTGATCGGGTCTCGCTTCACCGATCTTCACTGCCTTGCAATCGCTGAGCAGATCGAATCGGCGTGTGGTTTAAGCACGCCGATCGATCCGATCAACTGAATTAATTAATTCGTCAGATTACGACGACGTTTTGTGCTTCCTCACCCTTGCGACCAGGTGCAACGTCGAATTCAACGGCTTGACCTTCGAACAAAGACTTGTAGCCTTCGCCCTTGATGTTCGAGAAGTGAACGAAAACATCGTCCCCTCCATCGCGTGAAATAAAGCCGTAGCCCTTCTCTGCATTAAAGAATTTGACGGTACCGCGCATAACTTTTCTCTTTTCGTGAAATGAGGAAGAGCCCTTGTGGCAAATCCGACTTCTAGGTTATGACAAGTTGCGCCTAAACACACTTCTTCTCGTCAACTATTTGCCGGCGAGCGCTGCCACCACCGGAGCAAACGCCTCAACGTCTTCACCACCAACGATTACATAGGAAAACCCCCAACGCTCACGGCGAGCAAGCAGGTCTTCAATCAATTTGCTTGGTGGTCCCATTAACGCGAATGGGGTAGTGGCAACCATGGACTCTTCAACGCCCATTCCCTTAGCCAGCCTGCTTATTGCACCTTCAGCATCGTCGGTGACATTCACGAGAAAGGCGCGAATGTTCATTTCAATGTCGTTAATGCGGTCTCCCGATGCCTCGCGCACAATGTCTACCTTGGCGTCAACTGCCTCGGCCGTCATGGTGGAAATGGCTTCGGGACCAACGGCTCCAGCACTCATGGTGGCATTGATGCCAACGATGTCGGCGACCTTGGCTGCGTAGGTAAGTACTCGTTTGCCGCCGCCGCCGATCAGGATCGGTGGGCACGAACCTTGCACCGGCTTCGGCATGCCGTTGTAGTTGGTGATGTTGTAGTGCTTGCCTGCATGTGAGAACGGCCCTTGCGCAAAGCAGCCCTTCATGATCTCGATGCCCTCAATCATTTTGTCTATGCGAGTACCCGCAGAGTCATACGGAATACCAGACTGTTCGTAATCGGTGATCATCCATCCAGCACCAATACCTAAGTCAAGACGTCCGTCGCTCAGCACATCGAGCGTTGCCATCTCTTTTGCAAATACCACTGGGTGCTTGTAGTCGTTGTCCCACACCAATGCACCAATGCGCAGCGTTGTGGTAGCCATTGCTGCAGCTGTGAGCGCAGGGAGTGGCGCAAGTTGTTCGGTGAAGTGATCGGGCATGGTGAGTGCGCCATAACCAAGTGACTCGGTTTTTTTTGCGAGTTCAACCCATGCTTTGCCAGATGGAGCGCTATTGGCCTGAATACCAAAGCGAAATGGACGTTGCGGGAACTGACGGGAAGAAGACATGTAGGCAGATTAGTGTGAATGGCAACGTGAATCCCCACTTGAGGTTGAGTATTCGCCTGCTGATCACCATGCTCGCCGGAGCACTTGCGATCACGGCCATCATTACCGCCATGGCCCCGCAGGCCTGGGGGATACTCCATGCTCATAGCGAAACCCCTGTGGCATTGTCTCAGTTTTCAGGTTTGGCCCAGCGCAGCATTTTGCTCGACGTCAATGGCCAGCAGGTTGGCGTGTTTCAGGTAAAGAACACCCAACAGACGCCAATTTCTGCAGTTCCCGACGCGGTGAAAAATGCGTTCATCGCGGTTGAGGACTCGGTGTTCTATAAACACGATGGTGTGAACTTGCGGGCCGTAGTGCGTGCAACGCTTGCCAACTCACAAGGTGGTGGCAGGCAAGGTGCTTCAACGATCACACAGCAGGTAATTAAGAACGAGTTGCTCGGTGGAAAAATTTCGGGTAGCCGATTGAAGATTCTGCAAATTCGCGGAGCGGTCATGTTGGAAAAGGAATTGTCGAAAGAAGAAATTCTCGAGCGCTACCTGAACACGGTGTTCTTTGGAAATAATGCATACGGGTTGCAAGCTGCGGCCGAGGTGTATTTCGGTACGTCGGTGCAAAGCCTGTCGCAGAACCAGGGAGCGTTTCTTGCCGGCATGGTGCAGGCTCCATCATCGCGTGACCCGTTTACGAAACCAGATTCTTCGCGCTATCGGTATAAGCAAGTGCTGAGCCGTTTGGTCAGTGTGGGCGAGATGACCACCGATCAAGCAACGCTTGCTTGCAAGGGTTGGGAAACACCACGAGTTCGCACAGTTGAAGATGCTGACTGTCCAATTCCCGATAACCGCAGGGAAATTTCTCGCACAACAGATACAGGCCGCACGTATTTCTCCGAAGCTGTGCGCGACTATTTGCTCAATCGCTCAACAATTCTTGGAGCGACATACGAAGAGCGCTACAACAAACTGTTTCACGGCGGTCTTGTCATTCACACCACACTGGACAAGAGCGCTCAGGTGGCTGCAGAAAAAGCTGCGCTCGAACAAATGCCAGACAACTCAGCAAACATTCAGGCAGCTGTTGTGTCGGTCGACAACGCCACAGGCGGTGTACGAGCAATGGTTGGCGGTCGCGATTTCTTGGTGAGCGAAGTAAACGTTGCCTTGCGTCGTCGTCAAACGGGTTCGAGCGTGAAGATGTTTATTCTTTCTGCAGCAATGGAAGCAGGATTGTTGCCAGAAGATGTGATTGATGGAACTCTTCCGTGCACATTGCCAAACCCTGGCAACGACGTGGAGCCAACCTTTCTTATTTCAAATGGTGTGAGCCAACCTGTTTCTTCGCTACGCACGATGACTGCCTTGTCGATTAACTGTGCATATGCGCGACTTGCTCAAGTAGTTGGGCTCGACAAAATTGTTGCGTTGATGTACGGAATGATGAGCTCTGACTTCTTGCCGAAACCGCAGTGGGGAACGGACGCTGAGCGATTGAATTTAATTAAGCCGTATGCATCGCTGTCAACTGGCGCGAATGAGTTGAGCCCACTCGACATGGCCTCTGGTGCGCAAACGATTGCCAATATGGGAGTGCATCTGGAGCCCTATTTTGTTGAAAAAATTGAGGACGCAACTGGTGTCATCTACCAACACGCCGCAATTTCTGATCAGGCGCTATCAGAAGCATCAGCGCTTCGAGCAGTAGATACTTTGAAGGGTGTACTGAGTTTCGGAACTGCGCGGCGCAGCCAACTTGCCGGTGGCCGACCTGCTGCAGGAAAAACCGGAACACAAGATGACAACACCAACGCTTGGTTCGTCGGTTTCACTCGGGAACTCACCACCGCTGTGTGGGTGGGCGACCCGCGTGCGTATACGCCAATGGTCAACATTCCTGAGTTCGTGAAAGCAGACGGATACTCGCGCATTCAAGGTGCCATGTATCCAGCGCGCATTTGGAAGCAAATGATGGACGAAACTCTGGGCAACGTGCCAGTGAATGCAAACTCTGACTGGCCAGCGCCACCACCGGCGGTGCCTACCGAAGCACGCCAGGACTTGTCTCCGCAGCGCATATATCTCCCTGGCAACGAGTGTTTGGCACAAGTGTTGTCGGGTACTATCCCTGCTGCAACGACGACGACGCTGGTCAAACCGAAGAACCCGACTACGGTTCCAGTTGTGCCGAACAACACCGTTGTGGTGAGCATTGTGGAACCGCCAGCACTGCCTGTTGTCACCACGTCGAGCACGTCTACAACTACGACGACCACTATTCCTGGTGCGGTTACAACGAGCACCACTCCAAGCAAGCAATACATCAAAGATCGATATCCAGCCGGCCCTGTGAACACTGTTCCAATTGGCGCCTACTGGGTCTACAACTGCGAAAAGGGATTACCGCCTTCCGTTGTTACCAGCATTGCGGGGCAATAATGACGGTGTTGTCAGACCTTCTTGCGGTTCAGACAACAGACATCGCAATTTCACAGGCCAAGCATCGCGTCACTCATTTGCAGGAAACGAAAGACCGAGACGTTGCAAAGAGCGCTCTTGCTGAAATAGAGGCGCAGCTAGCGCTGTGTGATGCTGAAATTGTGTCTGCAACTGCTGAAATCTTGAAGGTAGATCGTTTGTCGCATGAATATGACGACAAGTTGATCAAACTGAACAAGCAGTTAAAGACAGTCATTGCACCTCGCGAGGCAGAAGCACTGCAGCATGAAATAGCAACCATCAATTCAGAGCGAAGCGCGCTTGATGATCGCGAACTAGAACTCATGGGTGTTGTGGAGGTGAGTGAAGTTCGTAAAAATGAAATCGGTCCTATGCAAACAAGTGCCAAAAGCGCCTTGGCTTCTGCGACCATGGCGTTGAGTTCTGCAAAACAAAAGATTGATGCCGAAATAGTTGCTCTCACCGAGCAACGCAGTGCACAGGCACTGGTCGTTCCAGCTTCGTTGATTTCCACGTACGAGGCAAAACGCAAACATCGCCCAGATGGGGCAGTATGTCGGCTTACGGGACCAACCTGTGGTTCGTGCCATCTCGATGTATCGCAAAGCGAAATTAATCTCATGCGCGCAATGCCGGTAGATGAGTTGCCTGAATGCCCGCACTGCGGCAGTTTTATCGTATTTTAGGCAGTCATGTTCTTTTGGTTTATCGGCACATCAATTGCAACTATTTGGTTTGTATTTCACGATAAGAAATTCGCGTACCGACTGGTTGTCGCAGGCGCGCTTGCACCTGATTTCATAGAAGTATTTCTCGGTCATGCAGGGCCACTGCATAGCGTCGTCACCATGGTCGCCATCATGGCGGCAGTCATGCTGATTACGTATGGTCGCAAGAAATCGCGTAGCAAAATGCTGGCTGTTGTCATTGGCATGTTCCTGCACCTGGTGTTTGATGGCGCGTTCACGAATACAAAAATGTTCTGGTGGCCAATTTCCGGGTTGAAATTTGGTGACTACGCGTTGCCGGTATTCGATCGCGGCCTCATCAACATTCCACTTGAAATTGTTGGCGTACTTCTCATCTTATGGACTCGTAATCAAGTAAAGGAGAATTCGTAATGCAGCCATTTCTCTATTCGGTTGAGCGCGAATACACAGTTGGTATTGAACGCATGTGGCAAGCCTGGACAACCGCCAGCGAATTAGAAACGTGGTACCACGGCACGGAACACTCATGTGTCAAGGGAGCGACCACTTCTGAATTGCGCGTTGGGGGGCTGTGGTCTGTTGCTATCGATGTTCCACAGTTCAATTTTGTTGCGTACTTTTATGGGCAATACACGGAGATTGACATCAATCGCCAATTGCAACACACCATGCACTTCACCGATTCGATTGACGCCTTCAATCTGAAAGACATGTCGACACCTTCGCATTTGGTGGTTCTTGATTTTGAAACTCGGGGAAGCGCCAGTTGGGTGAAGTTCAGTCAATTTGGTGAATTGCCAGGAGGCGATGTGTCAAAGACCCAGGCCGGAATGGAAAGTTACTTCGACTCGCTAGGGCAGTTCCTCAACTAAAAATAAGTGACGGTGAGTTGGTCTGTAAGCGGGGTTCTGTAATCGATGATCATCCCTCTATGCAACCTACCCGTGGGTTGTTTGTTGCAAGCAACAAACGAACGGACAGCTCATGCCCACTGCATGGTCTTGCTTCGAATGGTGGCCCCAAGCCACGCAAGTTGCCTCACGTGCTGGTGCGCTCTTACCGCACCGTTTCACCCTTACCTGTTTCGCAATCTTGCGATTGCGCTCATCGGCGGTTTGTTCTCTGTTGAACCTTGCGTCAAGTTGCCCCGACCCGACTCTCGCCGGCACTCTGTCCTGTGAAGCCCCGACTTTCCTCAGATAATGGTGCAAGCACCATTACCCGCGATCATCCGACCTACTCACCGTCGAGGTAAGTGTACGGGCGAGTTATTGGCAGTCGACGAAGTCGTAAATCAAGCCATTGAGGCTTGGTGTTTCAAGAGTCAACGTTGGCTTTAGATCGTCTGCGTTTGGCGCACCAATTGACAGCAACACACTGGAGAGCGAGCCGAATGCGGCTGGTACGGAAGCGATGTTTGGCTTGCCTGTTTTCTCATTGTTGGTCGGACCAACCGAGGCGTATCCGCCGTTCAGCACTTGTGCGAGTACTACTGCATGTCGTGCTTCATCGGTTGCAACACGAATGGAGTCGGCGCGCAATGTTGGTGCAGTAAGAGTTGCTACAAAGCCCTGGTAGGTCTGTACACAGATGTTTTCAACTGCATGCGCTAGCGCAACGATGTCTCTGCTTGCGTCTGGGTTGCCCTTTTCGGTAACCAATTTGAGAGCCGGTTGAATGTACAAGCTGTCCATTCTGGCGTTAGCGCACGTGTGTGCTTTGCCGCCGAGAGAAACGACGAGCGCATTCACCGAGTCTGCATGTGTTTGGTGTGCATCACGGAAACGAGTGATGGCATCGGTCAACTTCGCGTAATCGCCCGTGAGCATTCCATCTTTGAGGATGAGGTTGTACAAGTCGATTGCGCTGTATTCAAGAGATGCTGCAGTGCGCAGCAACACGGTGTCAGTAACGACGCCTTCCGGAATTGCGGTGGTCGGTGTAACAGCACCTTCGCTCAAGATGTTTGCACTCTGCACTACACCAGATTGTTTGCCACATGCTGCAAGAAAAGCTGCACCAAAGACGGAGAGCCCGCTAATGCGAAGTGCGTCGCGACGTGAAATGTTGTTCATGGTGCCACCGTCGTTTCGGTTGGTGCCGCTGGGGCTTGAGCAATTTTTGGAGCAAGTGAGTTGCCGCTTGAATTCAGCGCAGAGGTGAGGCTCAGCGCTGGAAGAGTTCCAAACACTGCAGCCATGCGGGCTTCAATGGTGATGATCGAAGCCAAGATTTTTGCAGCATCGGTGCCGAGCAACTGTCCGAGAATGTCGGTGTTGGTTGCTGCCAGTGTGTTCTCGAGCGATTGCAATGATGCATATGCCGATTGAGCAGAAGCGAGTTGACCAACATGGGCTGAGTACAACGACTCATTGCGAGTGTTTGTCGCAGCCTTACCAATGAGACCATTCATGGCCTGCGCGTATGAGTTGTGGTGTTCGCCAAACAGCGTCAACATTGCCAACTCATCGTCTGCATACTTTCCAGAATCAGCAGCCTTCTTGTATAGGTCGCGTGCGGCGAGCTCAACACCTTGCGCAAATTGCAACAGTTGCTTGTCGGCTTCTGTTGGTTGTGCTGGTGGCGTGCTGCGCGGAGTGCTTACTTGCGCGGTGGTCACGTGAATGTTCCTTTCCAAGTACTGACAAATTCTGCCCTAATGGGGCGCTAACAATCTAGAAGTCAAGAGCCGATAACTCAGGTATCCAACCCGATGCGCGATTCAGTGCCTCGTTCCATTGTGCGCGGTCCAAAGCCTTATTTGGAGCCACAATCGAGGCGGGAGACCACGTGCTGACCGCTTCTGGTAGCGATTTCCATGTTCCAACAGCCACACCCGCCAAGAACGCGGCGCCGAGGGTTGTTGCCTCGGTGACGGGAGACACTTCGATGGTGCGCTGGGATGCATTGGCGAGCGCCTGCACGAAGGTGGGGTTCTTGCTCATGCCGCCGTCAATGCGAACCGAAGTGGTGGTGAGTCCTGAATCAGTTTCCGCAGATTCGATGAGGTCGGTTCCACGGTGTGCGATGCCTTCAAGTACCGCACGCACGATGTGGCTGCGCGACGTGCCGCGAGTAATTCCAAACAGTGAACCACGAGCGCCATAGTCCCAACGCGGAGTGCCAAGACCAAGTAGCGCAGGTACGTACACCACGCCTTCGGTGGTTTCACATTGCGCAGCAACATCGTGGCTTTGTTCAGGAGTGTCAATCATGTGCATGTCGTTGCACAACCAATCGATGTTGGTTCCGGCAGAAAGCATTATTGCCTCTGCACCCCAGTTCATGGACTGTGCATCGCTGTACGCGATGATCGGGAATGTTCCACCCTTGCTGCGTTGCGCAGACGTTGGTGCTGCAGAGCCCGTAAAAATGTCGAGCATGCCACCGGTGCCGAATGTAATTTTTGTTTTTCCGGGTTCTATGCAACCTTGACCGATGAGTGAGCCTTGTTGATCGCCAACGATGCTGGCGATTGGTGGTGCACCGTCAAGTGCTGTTGCGTTTCCAATGACTCCACTTGAAGTAACCACTGTTGGAAGCATGGACTCTTCGATTCCCATCAGTGAAAGTGAACGTTGCGACCATGCCTGTGTGAGTGGATCAAGCAAACCAGTCACTGCTGCATTCGAATGATCGGTCACATGCAGTTCACCGTTCGACAACACAGAAGCGACCCAGGTGTCAACGGTGCCAATTCGAATATCTGCGCCAGCAGGTATCGCGTAGTTTTTCAACATCCACGAAGCCTTAGTTGCGGTTTGATTCGGGGCAAGCGTGAGGTTGTGTTCGATCTTTGCGGTGATGCATTCGCCAACGGTGCGCAAGTCTTGCCACGACAGCGACAGGCCAAGTGGCAATCCGGTATGTGCGTCCCAAACCACTGTCGACGCACGCTGAGTAGTAATTCCAACAGCATCAACTGTGCCGGCTTGAGCAAGTGTTTTACCTGCAACTCGTAGAACGGCATCGCGCATGGCAAGTGCATCAAATTCAACTAGACCAGCAAATGGAGAAGTGGGCGAGCACAGCTCGTAGTTCAGGTGAGCGACACTCCCGTCGTTGCGCACAACAGCTGCGCGTAAACCAGTGGTTCCAACGTCGATAACGAGGACGCTCATGGCCACACCGGCTTTCCGTCATTGCGCTTCGATGTGAGTCCAATCTTGCCTGGATTCAACAAGTCTTTCGGATCCAACGTGTTCTTGAGGCCTTGCAATAGTTGCATTGCATTACCGAGTGATTCCTGCATGAAACGTGCGCGGTTAATGCCAATGCCGTGGTGGTGCGAAACGCTTGCCCCGAGTTTGATGGCTTCGCGTTGACCTGCATTCCACATAGCGATGTAGTGGTCTTCAACTGTTTCGGTTTTGTCGCCTGCAAATGTGAAATACAGGCATGCGCCATCTAAATAGCTGTGCGAAAGGTGGCATGACGCGGCGCGTGCTCCTGGAGCCGACATGAATGCGGTGCGCACCCCGTTGAAAATAGATTCGAGTTTCGACCACGGTGCAGATACCTCCATGGTGTCCACAATGTATCCCTTGCGGGTAAGTGCCTGTAAGCCACTGGTGTCGTTGCGGTGATGCAGCCACTTCTCAACTAGTTCAATGTCGCCAACTTTTCCACGGTTACGAATTGCCGATTCGCGCACGATGTCAAGTGTTGCCTTCACTAAACGTTCGTCGCCTTCATCGAGTACGAGCAGCGTGCATTGCGAACCATCTAAGCCATGTGATCGCTGGCT
>Ga0194055_10003775_pt1 | contig 11567 bp, 11 predicted proteins | sample SepL449m_MetaG_FD_155482 | JGI IMG/M metagenome (GOLD analysis project Ga0194055, IMG submission 155482) | Anoxic zone freshwater microbial communities from boreal shield lake in IISD Experimental Lakes Area, Ontario, Canada - Sep2016-L442-9m | ecosystem: Environmental > Aquatic > Freshwater >... | reverse complement strand
CTAATAGAAACAGTAGAAAACAAATTGATGGCATAAAACCAATCGCTCCATTAGTCAATAAAAAGACTGCTCGCATAGATAGTCTCAAATCATTAAAGTTTTTCGAAATTGTTTTACTTTATTCCTCATTAATTGTAATTATTTCATTGCTGCTGCTCATATATAAGGGTGGAAACAAGCAATCTGACTATGTAAAAACTAAGAATTTTCAGGCTGTATTTTTAAACGGTGGTATATCCAATGGTCAGGTTATATATTCGACTTATTTTGGTCATATTGTTAGTGTTAGCGACAAATATATAGTCCTTAAGGATGTTTATTTTATCGCTCCTAGTACCGCCAGTAGCAAATCTGCAACTAGTAACGTGCAGCTAACTAAGCTTGGCTGTCAACAAATACATTCTCCACTAGACCAAATGGTCATAAACGTGTCGCAAGTAGCTTTTTGGGAAAACTTAGATTCAACAGGTAAAGTTGCTTCGTCTATTGCTGCTTACGAAAAAGCTAATCCAAAAGGCACTAATTGTAGTGAAAGCACAAGCAATAGCACTTCTACTTCAAGCACTAATCCTCAGCCATCACAAGATAGTCCTTCTAGTGCAGCACCAGCAGCTACTACTCCACCAACTTCAACAGCTCCAGTTACAACTCCGACTACAAATACATCCACAACGACACCACAGCAATAAGTAAGCTGCTTATTTACTCTTTTTGTTCTTTTTATTTCTCAGCCAGTAGCCTATATCTATAGCTAAGATACAAAAAAGAAAGCTACTAATAACTAGACTCCAACCAGCAATATCTGGTGACCAACTTGGTGAGATAAAGTCGAACTCATAAAGTCCAGTTGGTACAACTACTGATTTTAAGCCATGAGATTGAATATATGATTCTATGCAAGGGATTCTGTTACGACCATAAAAAGAAGTTGAATCCTGCCCCTGACAGTATATTTGTGCATCATGATAGATATTGGAGTTACTGGTTTTTGCCTGTTCAGCTGATGCCAGTCTTTGATAGGTATATTTAAGCTGGATTGGTGGATAGACAGAGTTTGGACCCGAAGATAGACTGGTGTTCATATGTGAGTTTACATAAGCTCTAAGATTGTTTAAGGACTCTTCTACTCCTATGCCTTTTTGATCTGCAGCGAATACTTTTTCTCTGAGTATGCCCATGTGCTGATTGTTTGCTCTTAACGCAAAAATACTCATTCCAATAAATACCAATAGTACGAAAAAGATATAGTAAGGCTTTATGCCAATGATAGTTTTTGTTATTGTTTTAGGATTCATTTTATTCATAAGTGGTTAAGACCAGTCTAGCATATTTAAAGTTCATGATAGACTGTAATTATGCATATTTTCTTCTCAGGTATTGGCGGAACAGCCATTGGACCATTGGCATTAATAGCAAAACAAGCTGGCTACACGGTGTCTGGCTCAGACAAACAATCCTCATCTTATATTGACTACCTAAAACACAGTGGTATCGATCATATAACAATCGGCCAAACACTTACAGACATAAAAGATATCCATAGTAAGAATTCAATTGACTGGTACGTTTATTCATCAGCTGTTGCTATAGAAAATCCTAATTCTTTGGAGTTTAAGTTCGTTAAAGAAATGGGGATCAAAACTTCTAAAAGGGATGAATTAATTAATCTAATAGTTAAAGATAAGAAGCTAAAGATGCTAGCAATTGCCGGAACTCATGGTAAGACAACAACTACAGCAATGCTGATCTGGTTATTTAAGTCTTTAAATGAGCCACTTAGCTATTCTGTTGGAGCCAAAATCAATTTTGGTGAAATGGGTCAGTATGAGACTGGATCAAAGTATTTTATTTATGAAGCAGATGAATTTGACCGAAACTTTTTAGCTTTTGAACCAGAATATAGTTTAATAACAGGAGTTACGTGGGATCACCATGAGGTTTTTCCGACTAGAGAAGATTACCAGGAAGCTTTTCGTGAGTTCATATCTCAAACCAATAACACAATAATCTGGAAAGAAGACTTAGATTATCTAAATATAGAAATTGACGATAGGATGAATGTTCTTGATTCAAGCAACGAATATATTCTTAAGATTAAGTTAAAAGGTCTATATAACCGTTTAGACGCCTATCTAGCGGTTACATGCTTTTGTGAACTAACAGGTCATAGTATTGAACAAGCTATTGAAATTATTAACAAATTTCCTGGAACCAGTCGAAGAATGGAAGAGATATCTCTAAATCTATATAGTGACTATGCTCACACACCCGAAAAAATACGTGGTGCGATGAGTGTTGCTAGAGAAATGGCCGATGACGCAAAGCAAAGCTTAGCCATAGTTTATGAGCCACTGACTAATCGAAGGCAGCACTTTATGATAGATGAATACCAGGATTGTTTCGATGGAGCTAGCGAGCTATATATAGTCCCGAGTTATCTGGCGCGCGAAGATCCCAGTCAAAGAATTATAGGACCCGAAGAACTTATTGGTCATTTATCTGATCCTTCAATAGCTAAACCTAAATTAATAAATCAAGACTTGCAGGAAACCATTTCAACATTATTAAAAAATAACACTATGGTTGTCTGCCTATCTGGTGGTGGTGGTCATTCTCTAGATGAATGGATTAGAGAAAACTTTAAAAAGTAATTATTTTTTTGTAGATACAAAAACAAAAACTAATACGCCTACAAGCATCAAAAGAATTACTGCAGTAATGATAATAAGTCGATTAGATTTTGGATGCACGGCAGTTGGCTGAGGCATTGGAGGATTCTGAGGCATCATAGGATTATCTATCGGAGTTGGTGCTACGGGTTGCAATGGCTCGCTAGGAGTTGTTGATGAAACGTTTGAAAAATCAGTAGGTGTATTTACGGCTGAATCTGCTGGTGTAATTTCACCTGGAGTCATGTTACCGGAGAGAGTATCCGATCCAACAACAGGTGCTGAATCTAAGGGTGCGGAGTCCATTGTAGGTTCGCTAGGTAATGAAGGAGTCATCGTATCTTCAACTGGTGCACTAGGCATGTCTGAATCAGTTGACATTGTAGGGCTAGCACCGAATGGAGTAGTCTGATCAGCTTCTGGAGAATTAGGATTTGGGACGATTGAAAAATCTGCTGCTGGACTTGGAGATGGTGAAGGAGTCATCGTATCTTCAACTGGTGCACTAGGCATGTCTGAATCAGGAGTAAAATCGCTGTTAGTCCCAGGAGTATTAGTTGAAGCTTCTGGACTACTGCCTCCAATAACGGGTGCGGAGTCCATAGTAGGTTCGCTAGGTAGTGAAGGTGTCATCGTATCTTCAACTGGTGCACTAGGCATGTCTGAATCAGTTGACATTGTAGGGCTAGGGTTTGCACTAGGAGTAGATACACCGTCGGTCTGCAGGTTAGAGTTTGTATTTTTATCTTCTGAATCGTTAATAGGGCCCATATTTTTTCCTAATTATTTTATTTAGTTATCAATACTTTAGTATGTTCCTATTAATTTTAGCATAAGCTTTGAAAAAGATTAAATCTTATTAGATGCAAACCATTGCATAACTATTGTTGTAGCTATCCAGGAAGGAAATAGTTTAAAAATAACCTCTGTTAAACCATTCGATGAAACGATTGAGTAGTTGAGGGTCAATCCTAAGACTATTAAGTATGGAATGTAGCAAAGTGCTCCCTGCCAAGAATTACCTATATAGCTCCATCTAGTTTGTCTGAACCATGGTTTACTATTTTTCTTTTTCATTGATTTTGTCCTTTTATGGCAAGTTTAATTAAGGTGTAAGTCTATTAATATCTCTTGGGAATAAAATGGCTTCTTTGACGTTGTCTAGACCAACAATCTTTTCAACGAACCTATCTATGCCAAAACCACAGCCTCCATGGACTGGTAATCCATATTTAAAGGCCTTCATGTAGGATTCAAAGCCAGGATCACTTGGGTTAATCTTCTTTTCCTTCATTTGCTCCATAAGTTTTTTGTAATCGTTTTCTCTCATTGGACAGGTAGCTAGTTCAATTCCTCTAAACAAAAGGTCAGCAGCAAGGACTGTTTTTGGATCGTCTGGATTAATCATCTGATAAAATTTGTGAGCTTCTAGCGGCAAGTTAATAGCGAATACTGCTTCACAGCCGTCTTTCTTTTTAGCATATTCACAGATCCATCTTTCTTCGCTTGGCGATAAGTCTTTTTCACTTACCGTATTTTCTCCAGTAGCTTTCGAATACATCTCGTGAATCTCAGATACGCTATATCTTGGGAATTTTTTTGTTAGTTTTAGTTCGGGAGCATTAAATTTTCTTAGTATATCTAGGTTATCTTCGTATATTTTAGTCGACGTTTCATAAACCATGTCCTGAATAAAATCGAGTAATTGGTCGTGACTATCTATAAAACCCATTTCAATATCTAACATAGTTACTTCTGATACGTGCCTAGTGGTAGCACTTAGCTCAGCCCTGAATGCAGGACCAATTTCATAAACTCTCTCAAAAACACCAACCATCATTTGCTTATATAGCTGAGGGCTTTGGGCTAAACTAGCTTCTTTACCAAAATAATCTAATTTAAATACTTCTGCTCCACCTTCAGCATTGCCAGCAACAATTTTTGGAGTTTGGATTTCTACAAAATCTTGATCATGAAGATAATTTCTAATACTTCGGAGTATTTGGCTGCGAATCCTAAAAATACCTTGCTCACTGAGATTTCTAAGTCCAATGACTCGATTGTCGAAAAGAGTATCTAGGTTATCTGGTTTATGTGACAGAGGCTTGTCTATTTCAATTGGTGGCTCATCAGTAACGGGAACTAATACTTCTAGCTTTGCATCATGAAGCTCAGCACCACCTGGAGCTCTTTCCTCGCTGACAGTTGTGCCGACTACGCTAACAACTGTTCCGATTTGAAGGCCTCTTAACTTCTCGACTTCATTCTTGTCCTGTATTACGACTTGGATAAGGCCGCTACGATCGCGGACGTTAATAAACGTTAATCCGCCTAGAAGTCTTTTTTTATGAATCCATCCCTGTATAGTAGTTTCCTTACCTACATGATTCTTAATATCTCTTGCTAAAATTCTTTGCATTTTTTTATTCTATCACCTCTGTATCATTTTCTATGAATACTTTTTTATCAAACTGATTAGCTACTTCGGTGATATTATCGAATTGAATATCTTCAGATTTCTTTAGACTACCCACTATTTGCTCAAATATATCTGTTGTTGACATGATTCCAACAATCTCTTTGGACTTATCTATAACAATAAAAAGATTGCTACTAGTAGTTATAATTGCCCTCATTACATCTTCCAAAGTATTTTCACTGTTTACGTAAAATACCCTTTTATCTATATAGTCTTTTACCATTCCACCTTTTTTTACTTCTAAAATATTATTAATACTAAGGCTACCGATAATATTTTGTTTCTTGGATTGGTACACAGGAAATATTGAATGTCCGCTTTTATGGAGTTCTTCCATGAGTATCGGGCCAATGTCGTCATTAACATTTACCGACACTATGTTATCCAGTGGTGTCATGACCGTGTGCACTAGTTTATGCTGAAACATTAATGAGCTAATGACTTTATCTAATTCGGTTTTATCTATCCTATTATATGAAGTAGTTTTTTGGGCATCAATAAAAGATAATAAGTCCTCAGCTTCGTATATTTTTTGCTGTAATATATTCTGTTTTGGAATTGGCTCTAATAAACTTATTAATGGCTGTAATATTTCGAGCAACTTACTTAGTGGGGATGCCGTAAGCTTGACCATCGTTATGCCTATTTTAGATTTTTTTTGATATAGATAGCCATAGCTGATACAAGCATAAATACCAAAGCCAATAACTACCAACCAAACCGGCAATGTATTTATTAATATTGCTAGCGATGAACTAGTTAAAACTCCAATAAACAACCAGAAGATTATGTCTAGTTGTTTCCCATATATGAGGACTTGATATATTTTTCGGATTTTATGACTTCCAAGCCTAGCTCTTCGTTTATATTCATTAATCGACAGTTCTTTAAAAGAACTGAGCGTCATGATTAATACAGTAGCAAAAGCCAAAAAAAATAGTCCAATTAAAATGCTTATCATTTACTTATATACTACTCTTGAGATAACTTTTTTGGAAGTATAGCTAAAAAAAAGTATAATATTATAAATAACTAGAGGAGAAATATGAGTAGGAGATTTTGGTTTATATTAATTGCAATAGTTGTAATATTCGGTGTGATTTACAAACTTCAGGCAGGCAATTCAAAGACAACAAGCAATAGTGGAGCAAAAGGAACTAGTCATGTGCTAGGTAAAGGCAGTACTGGTATAACTTTAGTTGAGTGGGGAGATTATGAATGTCCTTATTGTGCACAGTATGCACCTTTCGTAAAACAAGCCCAGGCTACTTTCAACGATAAGATCTATGTCCAATTTAGAAACCTACCGCTAACCCAAATCCACCCAAATGCACTGCAAGCTGCAAGAGCGGCCGAAGCTGCTGGTTTACAAAATAAATTCTGGGAAATGCATGATGCCCTTTATTCGACTCAACAAAGCTGGGCTAGTTTATCCAACCCAACGTCGGTATTTGTTAATATTGCCAAACAGCTGGGGCTTAACACAACTCAGTTCAATAGCGACATGAATTCAGAAACCGTAAATAATCTAATTAACGGTGATAAAAATGACTTCGCTAAGACTGGTTTCGAGGAAGGAACACCAACTTTCACAATTGGTGGAAAACAAGTTAAACCTAATGGTAGTGTAGAAAGTATTTCAGCTTTTATCCAGAATGCAATAGACGCAAAACAAGGGAAAAAGACAACTACCACAACTAATAGCGGCGCTAGTAATCAATCAGTTCAAGCTAAACCTACAACTAAACAGTAGACTAGTAGACTAAATACTTACGCCAAGTAGGACGGTTAACCCTTACAGCAACTTGCGTAGATTTTGATTTTGACATTTTTATTTTAATTAGCATTTTCTCTCCCACTTTTTTTGTTAAAAAATATCACCGAAATAAATTCTTTAACTTTTTTTTAAATTACCTCTTTTTGTCTCTTAACAGTTTTTGTACTGTAAATAGTAAAAACATATTAATAAATAAATAGTCCCGTGTCAAGCTTATGTTTATTTAAATTTCCAGTTTATCAAACTTATTCTGACATGATTCACAAACATTACATGGACCTACCTTAACAATACTTCCCTTACTAGAACAACTACCGACAATACATTTACCCATTGTCCATATCCAATCTTTTTGTTGAGTGGCGTTCATTTGATAATTATCGATTGAGTTTATTAGAAATGCTCCCTTAACAGCACCGCCACAACCTGAGCCAATAGAAATGTTTTGTCTAGCTATCAAGTTATTATTCATATTACTCATATGATTCAGAGTAATGTAGTCTAAATCTCCGGCATAAGTCATAGTATTAATTTTAACTTCATTATCGGCTATCAGCTTAGAGTTTTTATATCCAATTTGATCTATTATATCCTGATTGCCAACACTGACAGCTGCACTCACCCATAAAGTATTGCGTTTAGCCTTCTCAAGCTCTAATGCCAACAATCTATCAATCGCAAGGTTACCGTCCTTATCTGTTCGATCTTGGATTAGGTTTTCAATATATTCATTCCAAGATCCAGACAAGCTAGCGATAAATTCAGTTATTTCTAGAGTTGCATAGCCATGCTCTAAACTATTGGCTAGTTCTATTTCAAAGCCCAACCACCTTGCAGCGATAAGTTCAGATTTTTCATGAATTTTAGATTGATCAGCTGAGAATAAATCTAGTTGCTGCTCAACTTTTAACCTATCAGCGTCATCCATGTAATCCAAAGTTGATCTAGCAATATCTAGAACACCGTTAGCTAACTGAGCCTCTGGTATTTCTAGCTCAGCATGAGTCTTCATAACAGATAATGCAGAGCCATCGTCGGTAACGGCGATAGATTTGCCAAAGATATTATTCTTGTCTTGTAGCAGACTCACCCAGGCACTTAATGGAATGTCTTTGATTAACATAGACTGCATAAATTTACCAATAACATTACCATCGTCGCCTATATTTAAACTATGGATTCTAATTTGATCATCGTTAGCCAAGTGCTCCTGTTTAGCAATCTCATAAGGAGCGTCAATATCGCTCATTCTCGGTGATATAAATACCTTAAAGATGCCTGGTTTTAGGTTGAGATTCACATTAATTGCCTCCTCAACCTCAACGTCTACCCTTTCATATGCCGACTGATGTTCGTGAAACTTATAGCCCGAAAAGGCAACATCTTCTGGACTCTGGTCAAGCCAATAGAATGATCCGTCTCGATATTCTTGATGAGTGGTCGAAACAGCAAACGGAACAGCTGCTTCCTTGACTGCTGTTATAAGGTTTTCATGAATTTCTTCTAAATCTCTGTCATTAAAAGAGCCGTCGTAACTACGCAATCTATTTAAATGATCTACCTCACTAAGAAGTCTTACGTCTAATTCAACGTCTACATATTTTTCTAGAGAGATTTGTTCGATCATATAAAAAACACCTACTACTGCCCTTGATCTTAATCTTTAGCGGGTATAGTTAGGGGTGTCTTAATGCCAACTAATCGTTCCTGCTCGGGAAAAAGATCAATAATTTAAGCTGTATCTGACTTATCTAATAAATAATTAGAATTTACAGTTGCGGCACAGTATCGGAATTCCACCGATTTCCAGCTATTAATTGTTAATTACCTACATATTATCACATTAAAATAAATGAGATAATATTATGCTTCGTTATTTTTTTTAGTTAACTTATTTAATCTTTCTAAGAATCCACTGACAGCACCATTGAGTGCAAATACTCTTAAAGTTCCAACCAGAACATACAACTCATCAATCTTGGCTTGTTCTGCTGACGAGGCTTGCTCAACTTGTTTAAAGAAGTGGTCTATTTTTTCGACGAGCCATTTTTCTTGACTAGCACTAACTGTGTTGGTGGTCACCTTTATATCTCCCGTTGGATTAGTAAGCTCTAAAGATCTTGCAGAATGATCTCTTTTTATTAAATGGCCTCTTTTTATTAAATTGTTGACGTGCAATGAGACAGTTGCCACTGAGCTGTATTGAAGACCAGTCATAATTTCACGGTAACTTGGACTATAACCATTTTCTTGAATAAATTTTTCTATATATAACAGTAGTTCTCTTTGTTTCTTAGTTGGCCTAGTTTTTTCTTCCATATACTATTTCCCTTTCTTATATTTTTTAGAGAATACCCAGAGTTTATACCAGTAATAGTTCCAAACAGTAAAGAAGCCGGCTGAGACAAATTGTCCAACGTACGGAGTTAGTCCATTATTCTTCAATTCATAGACTATAAGGTAATCTAATACAAAATCGATTAGTGTGATTGTTATATACCTAAAAGTAACTTTAACTCTGTGCTTTTTTAAATCTTGATGATTGAATACCCAGTATCTTTGTAGTAGATAATTAACAGTCCAGCCAATCAGATTTGCTGTTAACTTTGACCACCATAGACTAAAGTGAAGTTCTTTGTCGGCGATAAAGAAGACTAAATAGCCAGTCCAAAAATAGACTCCTCCGCTTATGAGATAGTTAATTATTTGTTTGAATAATGCTCTTTGGTCTTTTTTGTTTTTCATAATGCTTATTCTTTAATAGAATTATAGCAAATGTTATTTCTTTAAGCTAAATGAGTCGTTGAATACTCTAGGTGCAAGAGCGATGCCTGCAAGACCAAACCAAAGAAGACTGAGAGTATCATCCGCCCAGGCGTGAGACAGTAAATTAATAAACGAAATACCAATAAGTGATACGAAAAGAATCATTGATAGCGCATCCTTCCTTTGTATATATAAGTACTTGCCTATTCCATAGATTATTCCTACAAACAATACTAGACCAATCAGGCCATTTTCCTGAGCTATTTGGATATAATAATTTTCAGCGATTCTTGCTCCCTGGTTGTTATATACAGAAGCTGGTCCTGCAGTTCCGGTACCATCGCCCAAAGGATGATGTATGGAATCGTTTATACCGCCTTTGGTAGCACTTAAATGATTAAAATTAGAGCTTTGAGCCGAGCTAGATGCACTGCTTGTATGGAGTAGCGTATTTTCAACAGCTAAATTATGCCTAAAAGTCATATATGAATAAGTTACTATACCTAAAGAAACAAGACCGAAAACAATTAATATCTTCTTTTGCTGCTTTGTGGACAGTAGCCAAAGTAACATAAATAGTGCGAGCAAGACCGCTATATAAGCACTTCTTGAATATGAATAAAAAAGAACAATAAACGTAGAGATGCTAAATAAAGCCCAGATTATTTTATCCTTTAACTCACTAGATTTATAAAGTCTATAAAGCACAGCTGGTAAGAGCAAAACCAGATATGCACCCAATGGGTTTGCTCCACGAAGCGTAGACTGAATGCGGACAAATAAACTATTACTATCGACTAATTGATACGGTGGAATTGTTTTTAGGTTGTAGCCAAAATGTGTCAGAAAATCTGCTGGCAAAATATAGTGCTGGATTAATCCGAATGTAATTACGATGAGTCCTGGAGTTATTAAAAGATTAAGCCAATTATTTTTTAACCACTTAGTATTGTTAGAGACAATAAGACACAGCCAAAAAAATAAAATAAACCTAGAATTGACCAAAAGCCCATAACTAAAAGCCTTAAGATTAACATGATGATATTTTAGTGCCAAGACACCTGTGACTATATTAAGAAATACATAAAAGAGACTAAAATAAAGTAGAGTATTGTTGAAATATAGATTCTTTGGATAGTATTTTCTTAAAGTTAATATGATTGCTGGAATAATTAGTAGGATAATTAGTATTTCCTTCCACAAACGAAGAATAGTATATTGACCAACCAAAGTTGACGCCCAAATTGTCAGAAAAGCATGAAAAGGAAGAAGTATTAATATTACCCCGATAATGTATGGGCTGAATTTAAAGAAATTTTTATTTATATTAGTTCTATTCATAGATGATACAATTACATTATAGCGAAATATTTTATATATGAAGAATAGTGCCTCATTAATTTACAACTTTTTCCTAATAATTGGCGATTTTTTGGCGTTACTACTAGCTTTTACCGCTGCATACGTTCTAAGAGTTAGTGTTAGTCATGAGATTATTCACAATCCAGTTCACTCCAGCACCTATGTTGGTGTGTTTTTGGTTTTACTGCCTATATGGATAATTATATTTGCTCTACTTGGATTATATGACTCGAGCATTTACGAAAAAAGATTTAGTGAAATTGCCAGATTATTTATAGGATCATTCATAGGAATGCTATTTATAGTTTTCTGGAACTATTTATCAACTGAACCAATACTGCCCGCAAAGCTAGTTCCTATCTATGGTTTTATTTTTGCCTTTATTCTGCTAGTTATATTTCGTAGTTTAGTTAGGGTTATAAAAGAAATTTTATTTGTCTATAATAAAAGCCTGACAAATATCCTAATCATAGGCAAAACATCCATAACCAAAGAGATTATCGAGTCACTACAT
>Ga0194055_10003774_pt1 | contig 11567 bp, 10 predicted proteins | sample SepL449m_MetaG_FD_155482 | JGI IMG/M metagenome (GOLD analysis project Ga0194055, IMG submission 155482) | Anoxic zone freshwater microbial communities from boreal shield lake in IISD Experimental Lakes Area, Ontario, Canada - Sep2016-L442-9m | ecosystem: Environmental > Aquatic > Freshwater >... | reverse complement strand
ATAGAGCGAAACCAGCATCGAGCCGACGAGCAGGAAGATGCGGCGGGTCGGGTGGTCGTGGCTCACGTGGGCCATTCGGCGAGTCACGAGGGGTTGGACGGCGAAGGCGATGGTGGCGAGGAGCACCAGCCACGGAACGATCATCCGGAACGAGGACGATGGCGTCGTGATCAGCAGCAGCGATCCGGCCGTGACGCCGACGACGGTGGGCAGGATCAGGTCGACCACATGGCGACGCAGCTCGCCGATCTCCCGCCGGAACCCGGCCACGCCACCGAAGTTGCTCGGCAGGACACCGACCGACGAGGTGATGTTGGCGTCGAGGGCCGGGATGCCGAGGGCCAGCAGGGTCGGGAAGGTGAGCAGCGTTCCACCACCGGCTACTCCGTTGAAGATCCCCGCAGCGACGCCGACGGCCAGCAGAACGAGGACGTGCGCCGTCGTGATGGTGAAGCCGGTAGCGACGGCGAGCATGTGGCCATCGTACGACCTGAGCCGGCGGAGCCGGTCTAGTCTTCGGAGCGCACCGAACCACCATTGAAGAGGAGCTCGAATGGTCCGCTTGACCTGCATGCTGCGCCGCAAGGCCGGTCTCACCCCCGCCGAGTTCCACGAGCACTGGGAGCAGGTCCACGGCCCGCTCACCGTCCGCCTTGAGTGCGGCAGCTATGTGGTCCGCTACGAGCAGCTCCCGCGACCCCTCGACTCCTATTCGGGCGACGATGACCCAGGGTTCGACGGCGTCACGGTCCAGTGGTTCAACTCCATGGAGGACTACAACGCCCATATGGCAGCGTCAGACTTCTCGGTGATGTGGGCCGACATCGAGTCGTTCCTTGACGTGCCCTCGCTCCACTTCGTGGTGACCGAGGAGCCAGGTCGGCTGGTCATCGACCGGACTGAGGGCTGAGGGTCTCCACCATCGAGCCCGAACGGCGAACTACCGTGCCCAGCATGACGACCTCGTCGACGCCGAGCAAGGCTGTGTCGCAGCCCCGCAACCTTCAACGTGCCGCCGGCGGCGTGGTGTGGCGAGCGACCCGATCAGGGCGGACTGAGGTCCTGCTCGTTCACCGGCCCCACCGCGAGGACTGGACCTTCCCCAAAGGCAAGCTTGAAGTTGGTGAGACCTTCGAGGAGTGCGCCCTACGCGAGGTGCGCGAGGAGACCGGGTTGACCTGTGAGCTCGAGGAGTATGTCGGTACCGCCGAGTACCTCCACCGAAAGGGTCGTCCCAAGGTGGTGGCCTATTGGCTGATGTCCGTCGTCGACGGCGAGTTCACGCCAAATGACGAGGTCGATGAGGTGGCCTGGCTCTCGCCGGCCAAGGCTCGCCAGCTGCTCACTTTTGAGCGGGACCGCGAGATCCTCGACCTGCTTGACGTGGCCTTGAACGAAGTCGCCTGAGGCCTACAGCGAGTCGATCAGGTCGGCCACCGAATCGACCACCCGAGACGGTCGATAGGGGAAGCGGCCGATCTCGTCCTCGGTGGTGACGCCAGAGAGCACCAGGATGGTCTCGAGGCCCGCCTCCATGCCGGCGAGCACGTCGGTGTCCATACGGTCTCCGACCATCACGGTCGACTCGGAGTGCGCCCCAAGCGTGTTGAGACCCTCCCGCATCATGAGGGGGTTGGGCTTGCCGACGAAGTAGGGCTCGACGCCGGTGGCCCGCTGGATCATGGCGGCCACGGCGCCGCAGGCGGGGAGTGACCCCTCGTTTGACGGGCCGGTGGGGTCGGGATTCGTGCCGAGGAACCGGGCTCCGGCCTCGACGAGCCGAACGGCCGTGGTGACGGCCTCGAAACTCCAGGTACGGGTCTCGCCCAGGATCACATAGTCGGGATCGATGTGGGTCTGGGTGTAGCCGACCTCGTGAAGAGCGGTGGTGAGGCCGGACTCGCCAATGACATAGGCCGTGCCGCCGGGGCGCTGGTCAGCTACGAACTTCGCTGTCGCCAATGCCGAGGTCCACAGCTGCTCCTCGGGGACCTCGAGGCCGATGGTCTCGAGTCGGGCCGACAGATCCCGGGGCGTGAAGGCCGAGTTGTTGGTCAGGATCAAGAACGACCGCCCTGAGCTGCGGAGTCGCTCCAAGAAGGCGTCGGCTCCCGGGATCATGGTGCCCTCACGGACGAGCACGCCGTCCATGTCGCACAACCAACTCTCTGCAGGGGTCACGCGGGCCATGACATCAAGTATGACCGATGATGACCTGTCGGTGGACGCGAGAAAGCCGGGCCCGAAGGCCCGGCTTTCTCACTGAACGAGATCCCGTGGGGGATCAGTTCATGCGGGTTCTCAGTTCGAGAGCGCCGCGTAGGTTGCGTTGGCCGTTCCAGCTCGGGGGCCGAAGACGACGGCGATGCACGTCGTGTGCGCACCGGCGACCCAGGCACCGTTGGTGTAGGTGCAGCCTGCGGGAGTGCCAAGACCATCGCCGAGGCCGATCTCCGAAGAGTCGTTACCGCCGATCAAGCCCATGGCCCCAGCAGCCTTGCCCTTGGCGTGGATGTTCACCACGGGACCAGCGATGGTGTCGCCGGCCTGGTACTCGGTGATGTCCACGGTGTCCGTGATCGTCACCACGCCCTTGGTGCTGATGGAGCACTGGATGTTGGCCTTGTGCAGCCCAGTCGGCTGGGTGGTGCCCGTAGTGTCACATCCCAGCGCCGGAGTGGCAGTCAGACCCTTCTTGTCGAAGTTGGTCAAGGTGTAGGTCTGCGTGGTCCCGTAGATCTTGAGCGGCTGAGCCGACGTGTAGGGGAAGCCGAACGACACGCCATTGAAGTTGTGCGTGCCGCCAGCCACGTCGCTACCAGTCGAGCTCGTGGTCGTCCACGTCACCGGGTAGTTCGTTGCCCAGGCGGGGTAGTCCAGCGTGTTCGGAGCATTCGGTCCCGCCGCTGCGATGCCGGCGTCCGGCGTGCAGAGGTTGGCGATCCAGATGCCGAGCACGTTCAGTGAGACGTCCGAGTAGGAAGTCTGAGCACTGTTGCTGGCACTGCTCAGAAGGATCTCACCGTTGGCATCCAAGGTGTAGGCCTTGCCTGGGGTGGCCGCTGTCTGAAGGGTGGTCCCACAGTTCGAGTCGATGGTGGCTGAGTTCTTGAACTTCACCGTCTTCGTCGCACCAGTTGGGGTGAAGTCGATCTCGAGCGCTGCCTGGTTGTACGAGGCGACACCCTTATTCTGGAGCATGAAGAAGTTGTTGCCTTGCGGGCCGAGCACGGTCGCCGTGAAGGTGGAGCCGTTGTTCGTGTTGGCAGACCCCTTGCTCACGCAGATTCCTCCGGTAGAAACGAGTCCAGCGTTGCCGCCGTTCCCAATCCCACCATTGAAGGTGCCGTCGGACGGGCACTCAGCTGGAAGGAGGGTCGACACCAGGCCGAGCTGGCCCTGCATCGTGACCTTGAACGCAATCTGTCCCGGTGCAGTGGACGTTCCAAGGTTTGCACCATGGATCGTCATGGTCGCCTTCTCGTAGGGAGAAAGCGAGGTGGATGGCTGCGGGGTGTAGCTGCCGTTCTCGCCCCACGAGTTCGGCCAGGCGCCGACGTTGGTGAACGTCACGCTACTGATCGAAGCGGATGGAGCAGGCGTGGCGCTGGCCACACTCGCCATGATCGGCAGACTGCTGAAGGCCAGGGAGGCCGCCGCAGCTGCGATGAGCTTGTGCTTCATAGTGTCCCTCTCAACCTCGACGTGGCTTTCGCTTATCGAGTTCTTGATTTCATTGACTCCGGCGACTTGGTCTTGGCACCCCCCCGCACTGCCTCCCGGCACTGCTGCAGATCCCGGTAGACCAAACCGGTTGATGCCCAACGTATGGACCATTCAGCGGCAGGTCAAGTCGCCCCCCAAAGTTTTCTGCTCCTGCGGTGATCTCGATTGTTCGATCTGCTAAGCGTCGTGCTGTCTCTCGCGGGCAGAGCCGACCGTGGTCGGTCGCAGAGTGGTAGCACTTGCGTATGGAGAGCAGGACTGATCTCACGGATCGGCCGGTGGTGTGGCCGACCCTGACGAGCCGACGCGTGGTGACGACGCTGGGCTGGCTGGTCGGATCGCTCGTCTGGTCGGTGGTGCTCTACCGCTATCTGTTCCATGCCTGGCCCGGCTCGAGCCATCGCTTCGGTGACCTCTATCAACGGCTCAATGAGTCGCTCTGGATCCTCCACGGCCGAGATCCCTACTTCGTGGGCGCCCACATCAGCGACAACGTGCCCCCGTCGGTCTCGCTCCTCCATCTCCCCCTCGCAGAACTCGGGCGACCGTGGGCGGGCTATGTCTCGGTCTGGCTCTCATGTGCTGCGATCCCGGTGATCTGCGCCGCCGCACTCTCGGCCGTGCGACCGGTCCCGCGTTCGACGGCCCTGCTGGTCATGACGCTGGTGGCCCCGCCGACCGTTGGGGTGATGCTCTACCCCGGTGCCTCGGCCTTGGGTGCTGGTCAAGACCAGCTGTGGTTCATGGCACTCGTGGTGGTCGACCTATTGGTGCTCTCGTCCCGGCGTTCGGGCTACCTCGTGGGAGCGGTGGCTGGACTGTCGCTGTGGCCCGGGATCTTTGCCGCGGCCGTGCTCGCCCGGTCAGGAGTCCGAGGACTCGTTCGGGTAGCCATCGGTGGCGTCGTCACGCTGGTGGCTGGGCTGATGTTCTCCCCCTCGGCCTCCTGGCGCTACTGGACCTACCTCGTCCCGAGCGGTCAGGTCTCGGTGCGAGGGGTCAACTCTTCGGCCTCATGGCCCGTTTCAGGCTTCAAGGGCACCTGGAACATGTCGATCAACGCCATGCTCACCCGCTGGCCGCTCGGCGGCCCCTTCGCCTCCAAAGCCGCCTGGGCAGTGTGTTTCGTGCTGCTGGTGGTCCTGGGTCTCGCCATCGCCTGGGGTCTCTGGCGGCTTGGCCTCGTGGTGACCTCGCTCGCAGTGCTGAGTATCGCAGTGGTGTCTTCGTCGCCCTTCGCCTGGGATCACCACTGGGTCTGGGTGGTTCTGCTCCTCCCCTTCGCGGCCCTCGAGTGCTGGCGAAATCACCGGGTGCTGAGCATCGTGCTGTGGCTCTCAGTGCTGCCGTTCGTGCGCCAGCTGTCCCGATCGGTCATCGCTCATGCCCCCAAGCATCATGGCCAACTCATCTTCAGCAGCCCCGTCGACGCGCTGGTGATGAATCGCTATGTGCTGGCCGGCCTAGCCGTGATGGTGGCCGCCGCGATCACGGTGCTGATGGCGAGGCGCAGGACCCTCGGGAACGAGCCCGCCTGAGGCTCAGCCGCCGGCGGCGAAGGCCGCCAGCTCGGGCGGCACGAAGTTGTGCTCCTCGGTGGTCTCGGCCTCGACGAGCTCGACCATGCGGGTGCACACCTCGGCTGGGTCCATCTGATCGCCGGTGACCATGTCGCCGACGGCTTTGAAAATCTCGGCACCGCCACTCGTGGCGGCCGAGTCGTCGAACCACTCCCACATCGAGGCGGCCATCGAATCGTTGAACCCGGTGTCATAGGGGCCGGGGTTCAGTAGGCACACATCGACGCCGAAGCCGGCGAGTTCGGACCGCAGAGCCTTGCCCATGGCCTCGAGAGCGAACTTGGTCATCGAGTAGGGGCCGAAGGTCGGGGCCACGAGGATTCCGGCGATGGACGAGACGATGATGATGCGACCGCTCCCCCTGGCCACCATGGCTGGGACGGCGGCCTGGGTGACGGCGAGGGAGCCGAAGACGTTGACATCGAAGATCTGGCGCATCCGGGCCATGGGGACGTCGGCCATGGGGCCGGTCTGGCCGATGGCGGCGTTGTTGATGAGGACGTCGATGTCCATCGAAGCGACGAGATTGACATCATCGCTGGTGATGTCGAGCTTGGTCACGTCGAGGCTTGGCGCCTCAGCGGAGAGCGCGGCGGCCTGCTCGGCCGTCTCAGTCGTGGCGATCACGTGGTGGCCGCGTGCCGCCAGGGCCAGGCTGGCCATTTTGCCGAATCCGCTTCCAGCACCTGTGATGAGGACGTTCTTGGTCATGGCTGCGACCCTACCGCCGCCTCGGGCACAACGTCACAAGCAGTGACACAATTCCCGGATCGGGGCAGACGTCGCTGGCCGATCACGTGACCACTCGCGATCGGCTCCTGGAGCGCACCGTTGACGTGATCGATTCAGCGGGCGTCCCTGCGGTGCGAGTCATCTGATCGCCGAGCCTGCCGGGGTCAAGGTTCCCGCGGTGTACCACTTCTTCGGGTCGAAGGAGGACCTGATCGAGGCTGCCCAGGCGGAGCGCTCCAGCCGCAGCTTGCGTGAGTCGACCGCCGAATTCCTCATGCAGATGGACGGGATCTCGGACGCCGCTGGCTTCCGAGAGGCCTGTCGCCAATCGATGGTGAGGTACTTCGGTGCCGCCGGTGCTCATCATCGACTCGTCCGAATCAACGCCTTGGGCTCGGGCCATTCCTCCCCCGATCTGCTCACGGCGATCAACGATGCGCAGTCCAGAGCCAACCGAGAGTTCGCCCACGCCCTGAAGGTGGCGCAGGACCACGGATGGATCCGAGCAGGGGTGGACACCACGGCGCTGGCGGCCTGGTTCACCGGGCAACTGCTCGGCCGCACCCTGATCGAGATCGGCCCGAGCGACGTCGATCCTGATCGCTGGAACGAGATCTCCATCGAGGCCGTCTTCGCCGTGGCCTTCGAGCCAGACGACCGAGGCTGATCAGATCGCCTCGGTCGCCCGCGTGGAACCGGTGTCCTGCTGCGTCGGGTTGAGCTCGCCCCATCCGAGGGCGTCAAGGCGTCCTGTCACCCCGCCATCGGCTGGTCGGCGCAGATACTCGATGGCCAGCACCGCCACAACCGTCGCCACCACGAGGATCGGTCCGCTGACCTCGAACCGGAACCGGTTGTTCTCCCCGTACTCGGTCAGCGTCGAGACGACGAAGGCCTGGGTGGCGAGGACCCAGGGCAGCCCGACCGCCAGCGCCCAGCGTCGCCGAGAGGCGGCCGCCCGCCAGATCACGATGATTCCCCCGAACAGTGCCAAGAGAGTTTCGCCCAGAAGCGTCCATGACACCTGAAGCGGGCTGATCGTCATTCCTCGCCAGATCTCTTTGGAGAGGTGCGGGTGGTGAGAGGCTTGGAGACCGACGAACGCGTCATAGGAGCGGACGGCGGGAGCGACAGCGGTGTCGTGGGTGAAGAAGTAGTACTGGTCGGCCGGGACCGCCCAGAGGACCAAGGCGCGCCAACGGATCGACAGCCATGTGGCGGGCTGGTGGCGGATGAAGGTCAATGCGTCGGCCAGGGAGTGGCTCGAGACCGTGACATAGGCCCGGTTGTTGAGGTTGGGCAGGCCGTCGGGTCGGGTGGCCGCTGAGGAGGCCCGGGGCCCGGCACGCACTGGTGACACCCCAATCGCCGAGAGCGGTGCAGTGAACGGATTCACGAGCGACCGAGGCGGCATCTGGCCCGCGGCGACCATCGAGGCCAGGAGCATCGGGTCGGCGGGCTTGAGCACGCCGTGGGCCACATTCATGCCGAACCAGGTCGAAGTGGCTGGGGTGCCCACACGGCAGACGCTCAGGCCCATCCAACCGACCAGGACAAGCGCCGGCACCAGGCTCCCGAGCAGCAGGATCCGGCGAAATCGCGGGAGGGCGATCACCAGCGCAGCCAGCACGATCAACAACACCATGGGCTGGAGCATGGTGTTGGTCAAGGTCAGCACCCCGCCGCACGAGGCGAACCCCAGGACTCGCCGAAAGGAGGGGGCGGCCAGCGTCCAGATACCCAGGAATGCGGTGGCGGCCGTGAGGGCGGCGGTGGGGGTGGCGTAGAAGATATTGGTCGAGAAGAGCAGCTGGGCCGGGTCGAGGACCACCAGCACCAGCGTGACCACGAAGGCGGCACGCCGGGTCACGCCGAGCAGGACCATGGCGCCGTAGCTGCACAGCACGGTTACGACGTAGCCAGCGAACATGACGATGGCCACCATTGGTGACTGAGCGGCGCCGGGGAGGTCGAGGAGCAGGCCCACTGCGAGGTTGTAGAGCGGCGGCTGCATCGTGAGAGACCAGACGGAGTGGAGGAGGTCCCGCCGGAGCCAGGCTGTGTCGAGCAGTTGGTAGAGGTGTGTGGCGGAATCTGGACCGAGGGCCCGCAGGTCCATTCCGACCCCGGCGAGTCCGAGCAGGAGTCGACTGACCACGCAGAGACCAAACAGCGCCCCGATGAAGGGATCGAGGTGACGGACCTGCGTGGCGACCTTGGTGGCTCGGGTCACGTCGCCACCGGCTGGTCCAATGGTGAGACATTCTCGGGTTCGAACTCGCGAACGTCGATTGGGTCTACCCCAGTGGCTCGATGGCTCCAGCCCAGGGCATCGAGGCGCTGGTCAAGACCTCCGGGACGCCTCCGACCGCGAAGCCGGTCGATGATCACGCTGAGCACCACCACCGATAACGTGATCATGGTCGTCCCGGTCTCGAAGCGGAACCGATCGTTCTCGCCGAACTCTGAGAGCGACGTGACGATGAAGGCCTGGGTGAGCAGGAACCAGGGGACGGCTAGGCCGACGACCAGCTCTGGGCGCCGACGCCAGCACAGCATGAGCAGGGGCGTGCCGAGCATGCTCAGGGCGCTGGTGGCGATCAGGGTGAAGGAGAGCTGGTTGAGCGGTGGTGCCTCCCCTGCGATCTCGGCCAACGAGCTGAACCGATTGCGGAGGCCTTGGAGCATCACCACATTGTCGTAGACATTCTCCCAACCCGTGATCTGGGTGTCGACGAAGAACAGGGAGTACTGGTCCTCAGGGATGGCCCAGATGCGTAGGCCTCGGCTGACCATGGTGGCGTAGTGGCCGGGGGCGATGCCGAGGTAGGTGAGCTCGTCGTGGAGGTACCGGCTCGACACGGTGGCATAGGCCCGATTGTTGAAGTTGGGTTGGCCATCGGGGCGCAGGGCCATTGCGCTGGCGGCCGGTCCAGCGACCACCGGGGCGATGCCGTAGGCCGAGAGCGGGGCAAAGGGAGCGAGCGTGGCGATCTTGGTGATCCTGTGCTCGGCGACGAGGCGGTGGAGTTGTCCGACCGGTGCGTGGTTGAAGGTTACGTGGGTCAGGTTCATCCCCAGCCAGGTCGAGGTCGCTGGGGTGCCGACCCGGCTGAACTGCACCGTGCTCCACCCGATCAAGGCCACACACGGCACGAGGCTCCCGAGCACGATGGCCCTCCACGCCGAGCGACGGCCAACGAGAACGATGGCGATGGCGATGAGGACCATGACGGGTTGGATCGAGGTGTTGAAGAGGGCGGTCATCGCAGCGATGCCGGAGAACCAGGCAGCGGCACCGGTGGTGGGACGCCGGACGCACCGCACCGCCAGCCAGACCGTCACGGTCACGAGGGCGGCAGTCGGCTCGGCGTAGAACGGGACCGTGGTGAAGAGTGCCTGGCCGGGGTTGGCGACTACCAGCACGAGGGTGGCCACGAACGCCACTCCTCGAGCCACGCCGAGCAAGACCATCGTGGCGTAGGTCGCGAGCGAGATCGCCAGGAAGCATCCGGTCAGGGCGACCGCCGCCACCGGTGTCTGCCAGCCGCCGGGGAGATGGAGCCACAGGCCGACCGCCAGGTTGTAGAGGGGGGGCTGCATGGTGAGTGACCAGACAGAAGACCAGAGGTCGTGGCGGAGCCATGAGGGGTCGAGGAGCTGCCAGTAGCGTTCGGAGCCCTTGGCTCCGAACGCACTCATGTCGAGATGGACTCCCGACCATGCCAGTGCGAACCGGGCCAGCACCGTGGCGCCGGCAATGACGAGGAGGAACGGATCGATCCTCCGAGCGCTGCCGTGCTCAACGCTCACCAGGCGATCACCGGACTGGGACCCATACTCAGACGCCGAGGCTCGATGCGGATGCTGCTTCGAAGAGGCGGTTGGGAAGGATTCTCTTGGTGAAGGACCCGAGGCGCTCGCCGGCTGGGCCGACGCTGCGCCGCCGGGGTGGACGGCGGGCCACGAGCAGCCGATCGATCACCTCGGCCACCCGTTCGGGGCCCGCTCCACCCTGCTCGTCGGCCTCCATGGTGCTGATGGCTCGCTGACACGCTTCGTCATAGGGGTCGTCGGACCTCGACGTCACTCGCCGTCGACTACCGGTGAAGTCAGTGTGGAAGTTGCCGGGTTCGACGAGGGTGACGTCGACGTGAAAGGGCTTGACCTCCCAGGCCAGTGCCTCGGCCCAGCCCTCGAGGGCAAACTTCGACGCTGAGTAGTACGCCTGGAACGGCAGGCCGAGCAGGCCACCGATCGAGCTGACCACGATGATCCGGCCGGAGCGCTGACGCAGCGATGGCAGGGCGGCGGTGACGCAGCGGACCGTGCCGAAGAAATTGGTCTCCATCTGGGCCCGAGCCTCATCGATTGGCGTGGTCTCCACCGGGCCGGCCAGCCCCCACCCCGCGCAGGTCACGAGAGCATCGATTCCTCCGTGCTCTTCGATGATCTTGGCCATGCCGTCGGCGACCGAGGCATCGTCGTCCACATCCATGGGGACCTGTTGCCACGCCACCCCCGGCGCCATCCGCCGGCTTGCGCCGATGATGGTCCGTCCGCTCTGGTGGAGACGCTCGGCGGTCGCCCGACCGATTCCAGCCGACGCCCCGGTGACGAGGACAACGCTCCTAGTGCTGATGGAACCCTTCGTCATGCTTGCTCCTTTCGTTCTTGCTGCTGCCGTTGCTCCGCGAGGTCGCTGGGTCCCTATCCCCTGATCGTCGCAGATGGAGCGACGTGAGGCGAAGGGAACGTCGCTCACTGATCACCCACTTGGATCGCTGCTCTTCGACCACCATGGGTATTGCTTACTCACGATCTGACCTCATGCCGGGCTGAGTGGTCGGCCAGTTGTCGATGCCGGTCCGTCCAGACGACGTCGTGGCCGACGGCATTCCTGTCGAGCCGCGACGTTCGCCGCGTGCCTCCGAGGAGGCTTACCGGCCGGGTGGCTTGGCGCTTGGCGTTGCGAGTACCCTGCGAACGGAAGCCTGTCACGCCGCGACCCGAACAATTGGGCGAGCGGCGGGCGTAGAGCGACTGAGGACAGGTGCGAGAGCGGCCGAATCGGAGTCACTGCTAATGACTTGACCTGGGAAACTGGGTCCGTGGGTTCAAATCCCACCCTGTCCGCCAGACGAAGAATCCCCCGCCTTGGGCGGGGGATTCTTCGTGTCGTCGGAACCATGTCGGACTCCCTCAATGAGGGACACCCTTCGATCCGTGACGGTTGCCCACGAGTGTCTGCGCGCTGGATACCAAGACCAGGTCCGCCATGATGCCGAACTCTCTCCTGATGTCACCTGAAGGTCCTGAAGCGAGCCGACACGCGCACCTCGCCCGCCACCGTTAGCCACACCCCTGAGTCGGTGGCGTGGAGCTCCACCTGGTCGCCAGCAACGAGCGGTGCGTGGTGCAGCAGCACTGCTGATGCCACCGGGCCGGACGCCGCCTCCACGATGGCGGCCCACGCCACGGCATTGTTCACGTGGTCGACGATGTCGAGATCGGCCTTGCGCAAGGCCC
>Ga0194055_10003773_pt1 | contig 11567 bp, 8 predicted proteins | sample SepL449m_MetaG_FD_155482 | JGI IMG/M metagenome (GOLD analysis project Ga0194055, IMG submission 155482) | Anoxic zone freshwater microbial communities from boreal shield lake in IISD Experimental Lakes Area, Ontario, Canada - Sep2016-L442-9m | ecosystem: Environmental > Aquatic > Freshwater >... | reverse complement strand
GTGGGCAGGGCCGTTGCGATCCAGAGCACTCCCATCGCCAGCGGATGGGCCGTTGAGAACAGTGCAAACGTTGCCGACGCTGCGAGCAAAATGCGCACCGTCGCACTCGTATCCAAAAAACGGTTCGGCGCCACCAGCACAATCGCCAACTGAACGAGGGAGACATAGGGCATTAATACAACGGTGATGCCGTCAATACACACAAACGATCCGCCCCCCAATCGGTCGCCAAATTCAATGGCCTCGCCACTGCCAAGATTCCAGAGATACGTCATGGCGAGGCTCGCCAACAGCGAGACAATTATCGCGGCCACAGCCGGAGTGCGAGGGCTTTTGGACGAAATGCCCAACCACACAGCGGCAGACGCGACCAACGGAGCCGCCACCACAGCAGCCAGCAAACACAACAACCAGCTGTGCAGAGATTCGCTGCTCATCCGCGGTCCCCATCAGAGCGGTTGACAATAGAATCGCGAGCGTTTTCGTTCACCGACGCTCGCTCCGCCCCCAGCCAGTCGATCCACGCTTGTTCCGCGGCGGCAACCCGTTCCAGCAACCGCCAGACGGGGCCGATCACAAACCGCATCGCAGCCATCTCTTCAAAGCCCCGCTCCAGTGACACGCGGTACAACCCCTGCTGCCAACCCACCGGGAGGAGCATCCGCAGCGACCAGCCTCCTGCTCCCGGATGACCGCCCAGGGCCGCTTCCAACTCGTGCCGGTCGTGCAATGCCGACGGAGATCGCAGAATCTGCAAGCTGCGCAGAATCGCATGGCTGACGATATGCACCAGCGCCACAACGCGAAGACCACAGCCGATTTCGGCGAAGATGATCCCCGCCTGCGTCATCGAAGCGTAGGCCAGCATGCTCTTGAGATCGGTTTGCACGCGTCCCACTGCACTGGCATGCAGGGCAGTGCCCAGACCAACCACCACCAACATCACCCGGGCCAGCAACGATGCATCGAGCAGCGGCTCGCACCGCAAAAGCACATACGCCCCCGCGTGAATTGAAAGCGCACCGTAGAAGATCGCGCTCGACGGCGTGGGCCCTTCCATGGCCCGCGGCAACCAGTTTGAAAACGGCACCTGTGCGCTTTTGCCCATCGCGGCAAACACGAGCAAAATGGCGATGACGGTGGCCGCGCCAGACGGCACAAGGCACTCGGCATTGGGCCACGTGCCGGCGAAGATTCGCTCAAAGTCGCCCGAGCCCACAGCACGGTGCACCATGACTGCCGCAGCCAAGAGCCCCACGTCGCAGATGCGGTACGTCGTAAACGCGCGGAGTGCGGCCTTCACCGCATTGGATCGCTCGTGAAAAAATCCGATCAAGAGCGTCGAGGAAATCCCGAGGAATTCCCAGCCGGCAAAAAGCACGTCGATGCTGCCGGCCAGCACCATGAGGTTCATGCCGGTGCCAAACAGAGCCAGAAGTATGAAAAACCTAGTGAACCCAGGCTCGCGATGCAGATACTTTCCGGAAAATGCATTGACCAGTGCACACAGCCCCGTCGAGAAACAGACGTAGGGCACAGAAAGTCCATCGGCCACTAGTTCGATCGTGGCCTGGTGGTGGCCTACGGCAAACCACGTGCCCACGTGCACAACCTCTGTGGCAAAGCCACGCATGAATAGCACGAATAGCACGGCCAGACTCGCCAGAAATGCGGTCGTAAAACCGGCTCCCACCAGGCGCGTGGTTGTGCGTTCGGCAAACGGCCGGCCCAGAAGCGCCGGGAGCCCGATCGCCACGAGAGTCAATGCAGGGGCCGCCAACTGCGTCACGACTAAAAGCGAAATCGCATCGTGGGCGGTGCCAGCCTGGAGGGCGAGCCCATCAAACGCCAGAACGGCCAGCGGGACAGGTGGCAGCGAAATGTTTTGCAATGGAATCATACTCCAGCGCCTTGGGCGCTACCGGTTTCTGCCAACGCTGCCATCACTCGGGCCGGCGGCAGATGCGTGCGGTGGCCAGTAAACCAGTCGGCCGAGCGTTCGACGACGGCAATCTGATCGGACTCGTGCGCGTAGGGCACAAACAGACCATTTTCAAAAACAGCGAGCGTTCCGTCGGCTTCCCATGCCACTACCTGCACCCAGCGGTTGACGACGAGTCGCTTCACGGATGGCACGCATTGCACCGCTGAGAGAATGCGTTCGGGAGTTGCATCAATCACAATCAACAGTCGCACCGGCTCGTGAATTTCCACCATCTGCCAAGGCAATCCCGTGCGCAAGTCGCTGGCATGGCCATCCATCACACCCAAGAGACCGGTGATGTTGTGCGGCAGCTTGGTGCCGCATCCGTAGCCAATCGAATCGACAGTCGAGAAAAAATATTCGAGATTGATTCCCGCGCCAACGGGGCCAACCGCTGCAAGCGTGCGGGCGAGAATCGCACCGTCATGGTCGGCAGTTGGGTCATACGAGACAAGAAATGCCCGTCGGTCCAGAAATAGCCCACGAGTGCGACTGCGACGGCCGATCATGCAGACGGCATTGGTAGCATGCCCCAGTTCTGGCCGCACTTGAGCAAGGTCGCCCGATCGCTCCTCGACGTGTCTCATCGCCTCCATCGCCGTAACATTAAGAGAGGCCGTCTCAAATCGCCTGCACCGCTCTTGGGCATTAGCGGCACACACTCGGCCAATCGCTACGCGGAATTCATGCATGTCGTCTTGGTGGCTTTGCGGCAGGTGATCCGTTGCAAAGAATGTAACCCTATCGGCACAGGTGTCTAGAATGCCGCCAATGAACACAGTATCGTTCGGAATGACGAGGCTCGTGGCGGTCAGTCTCGCCCGCACGCGTGGATCATTGGCCATCTCAGCGAAAGCCCTAGCATTCGGACCGCCCCTTCCTCCACCACACGCTCCACAGTCGTAAGCACTTTCGTGCGGATTGTTTCGGCTTGAGGAGCCGTGGCCAATCACCGCGACAAGTCTTGCAAAATCTTGTGTCAGACCAATGTCTTCAAGTACGCGTCGCACGATCGATGCCATCTCGTCCACATCGAAGCCAGCCAGCGTGCCGTCGGGGAGTTTGGAATTGTCGTTGCGTTCCAACGCAAGACGAGTGGGCATTCGCTTCCGCGCCAAATCACCAGCCTTGCGGCCAAGGCTTGCTGTAATCCGCGGAAATGCCACTCTCGCAACCAAAGGCACGGCGGCGATCGCGCCGCCAACGGCGGTAAAGAGGCCACCGCGAAAAAGCGTTCGACTACCGCTCGACATGCTTCCGGTGAGTTGTCCCAGCCATCGCCGCGCCGCCTGCCACAGCCTGTGGGCGGCAAGCGATTCATTCTCGGGAACCTCCACGACCGTATGGTTGGGACGAATAACGATCGGGCACAGCGGCTTGGCATGCCAGTCATCAACGCCTCGGTAGTACATCGGCACTGCGAAAAAGCCTGCGGTACCGAAAGTCTGGTATTGTGGGGAAATTTCCTCGAGGTGGCGACGAAAAGATTCGCATCGCTCATCAATGCAAAAAATTGCCTGCACGACCTGACGTTCTGGCGACGGAGGCATGGCCACCGCCACGTGCGACTCAAGCGCATCGAGCACTTCAACTCTGTGTCGCCGCTCATAAGCCAAGTGAAACAGTCGCCGCCGTGCAATGCCATCAAACTCTGCGATCGCACTTTCGAATCGCACAAGCTCATTCTCGTTAAGCGCTCGGATGTTATGCGAGGAAAGGCCTTGGAGCTTGGACACTTGATAGAGCAAATAGGCTCGTGCCACACTCCCAGGCCCTCGGCGAGGCAAGTAGCGATCGCGGAGTTCCGTCCACAGTCCTGGCAGATCGTTTTCTCGCCCCAGCCTGCCCGCAGCCCATTCGGCAGCAACCCGGTCGAGCACAAGCCGCAGCGCCAGAAAATCTGCCAACCGCGCCGGCACAGCCTCCACCGGGGCGCGGTCGGGTCGCTCTTCAAACTGGCGGATCATGCCGGCCCAGCCACGCAATGCCACAAGCGATTGCGTGATCAATTCATCGTGGTATTCGGCGGGCACGCCCAGTCGGTTGAATTCGTCAGCAATGACATCGATCGCTTTGCGGCCACGGATGGCGGCCATCGCAGCAGGCAAACGGCTACTCCATGGCTCGGTGGGACCAATCGCGCCTGAATAGATGTCTGCCACCGCAGCGAGCAACCCACGCTCACGGCCCGGCATCGGCCAAGCAGCAACTCCCTGATCCAGAAACGCGGCGCAGACTCGAATCAAAAGCGGATGGACCATCGCATCGGTATCGAGCGATGGATAGATCGCAAGAATGAGATCGCGGTGCCGTACGGGCGGTCGCACATGTACCACCGTTCGGCGAGTAATCGCGGCGGCCTCCACGCAGGCGTGCCAAAGATCCGCTGTCGCATCGCGGTCTACTACGTCATTTTCCGTGAGCGTCCAACGTACTGCAGCGTCGTCTTCTTGCCTCACAGGATGTTCTAAGAGTGACAATAATAAAGCCCGCAGCGTCACCTGGCCGCCAGCGAGCGTGTCGGCGGCCCGCGACCCCAGATCGGCATCCAGCACCGACTCCAGATCGCTGGTGCGAATCCGTCCACGGGCCAACTCCTCCCTATATCGAGTTTCTGTAAGAAATGGCTCGGTTCCAAAGACCCTAGCAGCGTGAATCACCGCCGTTTCAAACGTTTCCTCCTCAAAGGCATGGAGCGTGTTGTGATGGATGAAAACACCGATTGGCCCCTGAGCTGGAAGATAGTGGGCCGCGCGGTCGATGGACTCCTGAATCTGCTGCGATTGCTTCGTACGTTCCATCAAGTCCATCAAAACGTGCCACACTGCTGCCGGTGTTGAGCAACCATTTGGAGCCGTGTTACGTTCAAGGCGATGGCCTGCCAACGCCTGCCAGTATGACAAGGACCGACTGAAAGAACGTCCTCGATTCAGACGTCAGCACCCTTGCAATCCCGCAAGCAAAAGCCCTCTTGAGGGCTTCTAAAATGAGCCGATGCGCTCTCCGGAAGCGCCTGTGGTACCCTGCGTGAGCATTTTTTCAAGCGTGTTGTCATTTCCGCGTTCGAACGTCTCATTGCCCTGCATTTTTTATTGAAAAATATCTTGACTGCCACACTCACCCCATGTCCACGCACGGTCACCGTCCTGCTGATCGACGATCAGCCAATCATCGGCGAAGCGGTGCGGCGAATGTTTGCCGGCGAGGAAGGCATCGCGTTTCACTTTTGCAAACATGCTCCGGAGGCGATTGAAACGGCTGCCGCAGTAGGGCCAACCGTTATCCTGCAAGACCTTGTGATGCCGGAAATAGACGGGCTAGAACTCGTCAAGCGGTTCCGCGCCGACCAGCGTTTTCGAGATGTACCGATCATCGTGCTTTCCACGAAAGAGGAGGCAGCAGTCAAAGCAGATGCTTTTGCCTGTGGGGCCAACGACTACATTGTAAAGTTGCCCGACCGGCTCGAACTCCTAGCCCGCGTTCGCTACCATTCCCGCGGCTATGTGGCTCTGCTCGAGCGAAACGAGGCCTTTGCAGCCCTGCAGACCAGCCAGCAGGTGCTCGCGAACGACCTAGCGACTGCTGCACAGTACGTGCGATCGCTGCTCCCGCAGCCACAGCAAATGGGATCGGTGACGGCCGATTGGCGATTTATTCCATCGGCGGAATTAGGGGGCGACGCATTCGGCTACCACAACCTCGACGACGAGAACGTGGCCGTTTACCTGCTGGATGTTTGCGGGCACGGCGTGGGCGCGGCACTTTTGAGCGTGTCGGCCTTGAATGCGGTTCGCAGCGAGGCGCTCCCACAAACTGACTTTCACGACCCAGGATCGGTGCTGGCCGCACTCAACAAGGCCTTTCCCATGGAACGTCAAAACGACATGTTCTTCACAATCTGGTATGGGGTTTACAACACCGCCGCCAAGACCATCCGCTGGGCAGGAGGCGGGCATCCACCAGCCTTGCTGCTGCTCCCGGGCGAGGGAGCAAAACCCGTGCAATTGGATTCCGATGGCCCGCTCATTGGGGCCGTTGATGGCTTGGAATTTGATTCTCGCGAAACGGCCGTTCCGGCTGGTTCACGGCTCTTTGTCTACAGCGACGGAGCCTTTGAAATCAGCCGTCCGGATGGGTCGATGTGGGCTTTTGACGATTTTCTCACAACGCTTACATCCCCCCCTCTGGGACCAGAAAATCGAATGGACGCACTTGTGACGCATGTCCGAAAGCTCTCGGAGCGAGACGATTTCAGCGACGACTTCTCCATGGTGGAACTCATTTTCGGCTGATACGGCATCGAAAAACGCAGGAACTGCCCCACTCCGGCCTGCGAAAAGTGCCGTCTTGCACGGGCTATTCGAATCCGTACACTTGTCAGATTCGCGGTCTCAACCGGCCGCTAGCGTAGCTCAATTGGCAGAGCAGCTGATTTGTAATCAGCAGGTTGCGGGTTCAACTCCCGCCGCTAGCTCAGCACACAGCCCCGCTAGTAGCTCGGCGATGAGCCGGAAGCAAAAGCCTGAGCACACCAGCACTTTCAAACTTCCAAAAGCATCGCATTCGACACAGCACACATTCACTTTCACCAAGAAACCTAGAAAAAAAGGGGGAGTTTCCCGAGCGGTCAAAGGGGTCAGACTGTAAATCTGATGGCTTATGTCTTCGCAGGTTCGAATCCTGCACTCCCCAGTCTTGCCTCGGCAGCCTGCCTCGGCAGCCTGACTGGGCAGCCGAGTCCTCGTTTTGGTTGCTTGGTTCGGCCCTGCCGCCTTGGCTGGCTCGACGCGGGTGTAGCTCAATGGTAGAGCAATAGCCTTCCAAGCTAAAGACGAGGGTTCGATTCCCTCTACCCGCTTTTCTCTCCCTCAACGCAAAACCGCTGGCAAAACAATCCACTCAACACATTCAAAATCCAATCCCCCATCCATCGGAATTTTATAACTCAATGGCCTCAACAACAGGTCGCACTCGCTGCTGTAGCTCAGTTGGTAGAGCGCGTCCTTGGTAAGGACGAGGTCATGGGTTCAAATCCCATCAGCAGCTTCTTACTCGTCGATACTTTGGTTCGATTCATGTTCACTGGAAACGCATTCGTAGCAACACAATTCAATCCGTTCGGTTTGTTTCCGATCGGAAAACAAGGGTTTTAGGCATTTGAAGCAGGCCGTGGGGTCTGCACACAAGAGAGGAAGACCGAGGGAAAAAGCATGGCAAAGGATATGTTCACGCGGTCCAAGCCGCACGTTAACGTCGGCACGATTGGACACATTGATCATGGCAAGACCACGCTCACCGGAGCCATTGTTGCCGTGCAGGCCGCGAAGAATTTGGCTGTCGCCAAAAGCTACGCTGAAATCGCCAAGGGAGGCACGGTTCGGGACGAAACAAAAACGGTTACGATCGCCGTCAGCCATGTGGAATACGAGTCCGACAAGCGTCACTACGCCCACATTGACTGCCCGGGGCATGCCGATTTTATTAAGAATATGATCACGGGTGCCGCCCAGATGGACGGTGCGATTCTTGTGGTCAGCGCAGCCGACGGCCCGATGCCCCAGACGCGTGAGCACATTCTGCTTGCCCGGCAGGTGGGCGTGCCGGCGCTTGTTGTGTTTCTGAATAAGGTCGATCTCGTTGACGATTCGGAGTTGCTCGACTTGGTCGAGATGGAAATTCGCGAACTGCTCACGAAGTATGGCTTTCCTGGAGACGATGTGCCGATCATTCGTGGTGCCGGCAAACCTGCCTACGACAATCCGAAGGATCCCGCTGCAAACAAGTGCATCGCCGATCTGCTCGCTGCAGTGGATGCCTACATCCCCGAACCAGTTCGCGAACTCGACAAGCCATTCTTGATGGCCATCGAAGACGTGTTCTCGATCGAGGGCCGTGGCACCGTTGCCACGGGACGAATCGAGCGGGGCATGGTGAAGGTGGGAGACGAAGTCGAAATCGTCGGACTGCACGAGAAGTCCGAGAAGACGACGTGCACCGGCGTTGAGATGTTCAAGAAGGTGCTCGACAGCGGACAGGCCGGCGACAACGTCGGATGCCTGCTGCGTGGCATCGCACGCGACGCCATCGAGCGTGGGCAAGTCTTGGCCAAGCCTGGCTCCATCAAGCCCCACAAGAAGTTTGAGTGCGAGGTGTACGTGCTCTCGAAAGAGGAGGGTGGTCGCCACACTCCGTTCTTCGCAGGCTACCGCCCGCAATTCTACTTCCGTACCACCGACGTTACCGGCGCCACGAAGCTGCTCAGCGGCGTGGACATGGTCACGCCAGGCGACAACGTGAAGATGGAAGTGGAATTGATGGTGCCAATCGCCATGGATGATGGTGTGCGGTTTGCCATTCGAGAAGGTGGCAAGACCGTGGGCTCAGGCGTTGTTACAAAGATTTTGGACTGAACAGAAGTTAGGACACGAGACAGTAATTCCATACGGGTAGAGGGGCCCCCTTTTCGTTGGGGGCCCCACAACCACAGGGGCGTAGCTCAATTGGCAGAGCGCTGGTCTCCAAAACCAGAGGTTGCGAGTTCAATTCCCGCCGCCCCTGCCAGCATAGTCGTTACAAGCACCGCAGCGAGAGTCAAGAACAAGTGCGTGAAAATCAAACCAATGCCGGAACACTGTGGCACGAACTGCTGAGTTTCTCCGTCTACAAGCCGCATCAGGGCCGCGTGACGCGGCAGGCGACGTTCGCTGCTTTAGCGATCACGCTGGCGATCGGCGTGTGGCGGTTGGCTCAGGTGCTACCACTGTGGCTCTCGAGCGGCACGGCGCTTTCGCAAAGCGTACCGTCGGTGGACATTGGTGTCGTGCGTTTTCTTGTACCTGGGCTGCTGCTGGCCGTTGGTCTTTGGATGGTTTTTCGACTCGTCAACGTATCTCGCTTTGCCGATTTTTTAATCGCCGTCGAAACAGAGATGACAAAGGTGTCGTGGCCAACCGGGGGCGAGGTGGCCCGCAGTTCTGTCGTGATCATTTTTTTGATTTTTGCCTTAGCGGCCATTCTGGCAGCGTATGACCTTTTCTGGTGGTTCGTGCTTCGCTCGATCCAAGGATTCAGTTGAGCCTTTTAGACATTCAATACCCATGAATAGCATGAATAGCATGAACGAAACGAATGGTGCGAACGATGAGACAGTAGAAGCCCTGCAGGCAGACGCTGCGCAGAGCCCGCACGCTGCAACACACGCCGAACCCGTGCAGCAGGTGGCTGAGGAAGAAGAGGACGACGGCACTCCAGCCGAGTTGGCAGATCCGTTCGCGGGCAGCGAAAATGCAAAACCCGTGTCTGTTCCCGGAGAAGACGCAGAAACCGACGGAGTGCAACCGCCGCTTGGAGAGAAGCAGTGGTATATCCTCAAAGTGCAGAGCAACCGCGAAGATTCCATCCGCGAAACGCTCCTGAGACGCATCTCGATTCAGGGAATCGATCGGTACTTTGGGGAGGTCATTGTGCCCAAGGAGCAGGTAACCGAGTTTAAAAGTGGCAAAAAACGGGTCGTTTCACGCAAGCTCTACCCTGGATACCTGCTGGTGAACATGATCTTGAATGACGAGACGTGGTATCTCGTCCGGGAAACCGGTGGCATCGGTGACTTCACTGGCACCGCAGGACGCCCCAGTCCGATGCAGGCACCCGATGTTGCCAAGTTGCTCCGGAAGACCGAAGAGAAGGCCGACGAGGCACCGCGTCTTAAGATTCAGTTCAAAAAAGGCGATCGCGTGAAGATCACCGAAGGAACTTTCGAAAATTTCGAGGGCGAGGTCGATCAGATCGACGAGGCCAACGGCCGCGTAACGGTGATGCTCAGCATCTTTGGCCGTTCAACGCCTGTAGACATTGAGTATTGGCAGATCGAAACGGTGTAAGCTCAGTTTCTTTCGCATTGTGTATCGCAGAATTTTTCTCAGCATTCGGTATTCAGTTCAGATTGTTTCCGTATTTTTCCAATCGCACGTAGAAGGTTGCACGCATGGCAAAGCAGATGGTCGGACAGGCGAAGTTTCAGGTTCCAGGTGGGCAGGCCACCCCGGCGCCTCCAGTGGGCACATCGCTGGGTCGATACGGCATCAACCTGGGGCAGTTCGTGCAGCAGTTCAACGACCGCACCCGCGAGGCCGCAGGGATGCCGATTCCTGTGGTCGTCACGGTCTACAACGACCGTTCATTTGAATTCATCACCAAAAGCCCTCCGGCCGCGGCTCTCCTCAAGAAAGCAGCGGGGCTCGCCAAGGGATCCGGTGTGCCGAATAAGGAGAAAGTCGGGAAGGTTACCATTGCCCAACTCGACGAGATCGTGCGGCTCAAGTTGGCAGATTTAAATGCCCGCGATGGCGTGCACGCCCGACGCATGATCGAGGGCACCGCACGCAGCATGGGGCTCACTGTCGAGGGCTGATTTCTCACTGTCTCCGGCTTTTCTTTTTTCTCGAACCTTTCTAACGTTACTCGCTCACTCTCCCCAAAGACCGTTTTCACTTTTTTAGGACCTTTGAGTCCCTAGGACATACGCTGTGGCTCTTACCAAACGCATGCGGGCGATGCTCGCAAAAAAACCCGAGTCCGAAGCCCCCCTTCCTCTGGCCGAGGCCATGGCCGTGCTGAAAGGCTTTCCTCCGACGAAATTTGATCAAACCGTTGAGATTCACCTTCGGCTTGGAATTGACCCGAAGCAGGCGGATCAAATCATCCGCGGCTCGATTGTTTTGCCGCACGGCATTGGCAAGTCGAAACGCGTGGTTGTGTTTGCCCGAGGCAATTTGGCCGAGGATGCCAACGCGGCCGGCGCCGAACACGTGGGAGCCGACGACTTGGCCAAGAAGATCAAGGAGGGCTGGACCGATTTCGATGTATGCATCGCAGCCCCCGACATGATGGGGCTCGTCGGGCCGCTGGGCAAAGTGCTAGGGCCACGCGGACTGATGCCCAGCCCACGTGCAGGCACCGTCACAGCCGACATCACCAGAACAGTTCGCGAGTACAAAGCGGGCAAGGTGGAGTTTCGCAATGACCCAACAGGCATCGTTCACGCCGTTGTGGGCAAAGCGAGCTTCGAGACCGCAAGCCTAGTCGATAACGCGCGTGCGTTTATCGACCACATCGTATCGCTGCAGCCATCGAGCGTTCGAGGACAGTTTGTGAAGAGCATTTCTATCTCCTGCACGATGACTCCAGGGGTGATGGTTGCTGCCTGAATAGGCTTCATTATGGATCATGTTGGATCATGTTGAATCATGTTTGCTCCGTTTCCGAGTCATGTTTTTCTGCAACGCTTTTTAGAACCCACCGCACTCCAGAGCCATTCCTTCAATGAGCAAACTCATCAAGAACATGCTGGTTGACGACCTCAAGGGCCGTCTCAATAACGTTGGCGACGTGATTGTCGTCAGCCTTGGAAAGCTCAACGCTCAGAAGACCACGCAGCTTCGCCAGATGCTTCGCAAAAAGAAAATCCAACTGCAGTTGGTCAAAAATAGTCTCGTGCGCAGAGCCACACTCGACACTCCGCTGGCCCCTGCCTTTGCCCAGACAGAAGGCATGCTGGCAATCGCCTGGGGTGGCGAGGATGTGG